>Ga0209515_10004840_pt1 | contig 17882 bp, 15 predicted proteins | sample Subgroupgradi54m_FD_187454 | JGI IMG/M metagenome (GOLD analysis project Ga0209515, IMG submission 187454) | Subsurface groundwater microbial communities from S. Glens Falls, New York, USA - GMW60B uncontaminated upgradient, 5.4 m (SPAdes)... ...
GGGCCTCGCCTCGCGACGGGCTCGCCACTAGACTCGCCGGCGCCGCTCGGCTCGAACTTCATGGCGCCAGGCAAGGGTCGAGCGTGTCGCGCAGGCCGTCGCCGAGGAGGTTGATTCCCAGCACCGTGATCAGGATCGCGACTCCCGGAAAGGTGGCGAGCCACCACGCCGTCGAGAGATAGACGCGCCCGTCCGCCAGCATCCCACCCCACGTCGGGGTCGGCGGCTGCACGCCGAGCCCGAGAAACGACAGCGCCGATTCGACCACAATCACCCGCGCCATGTCCAGAGTCGCCGAGCCGGGCCGGATCGCCCGTGAGATGCCGGATGAGGAACACGACGAACGAGACACCGAGCACGACGATGAGCGCCTGGGCCAGCCGTCGGGACAGGACCGTCTTCATCCGCCGCGGGTCAGTCGGGCGATGGCCTCGATGTGCGGGGTGTGGGGGAACATGTCCACGGGCTGCACCCACTCCAGCCGGTAGCCCGCGCGGGTGAGGTCGCCGGCGTCGCGGGCGAGCGTCCCGGGGTTGCACGAGACGTAGACGATGCGCGCCGGGCCCAGCGCCACCAGCGCCTGCAGCGCCTTGGGATGGAAGCCGGCGCGCGGCGGATCCGCCACGACCACCTCGGCCTTCACGCCGTTCCTGATCAGCTCCGGCAGGTGGTGCCGCACCTCGCCCGACAGGAACGTGCAGTTGTCGATCCCGTTCGCCCGCGCGTTGCGCACCGCGTCCTCGACGGCCGTGGCCGCCACCTCGACGCCGAAGACGCGGCGGCAGCGCGGGGCGAGCAGGAGGCTGATCGCGCCGGTGCCGGAGAAGAGGTCGAAGACCGTCTCCGTCCCCGTCAGCTCGCACGCCGCCTCCACGAGGGCGAAGAGCCGCTCGGCCTGCGCCGTGTTGGTCTGGAAGAAGGAGTTCGCCGAGATCTGGAAGGTGAGCCCGCCGAGCGACTCGTTGATGTGGTCGCGGCCGGCGAGCAGGTGCTCCTCGGTGCCGACGGCCACGCTGGCCTTCTTGGCGTTGACGTTGAGGACGACGCTGACCGTGCTCGGCACCCGGGCGCGCAGCCGCTCGGCCAGCGGCGCCAGCGTCTCGATCTCGGGAGCGGTGGCGACGATGTTCGCCATCGTCTCCCCCGTGCGCCGCCCCTCGCGCAGCATCAGGAAGCGGAGCAGACCCTCCCCGGCGGCCTGATCGTAGACGCTGAGGCGCCGCTCCCGCAGGTCGCGCCGCACCTCGTCGAGGAGCGCGTTGAGCGCGTCGGGCTGGAGCAGGCAGCGCTCGACGTCGAGGACCGAGTCGTAGCGCTCGGCCTCGTGCAGCCCCACCACCGGCTCGCCCGCGATCTCCGCCACCGTGAACTCCATCTTATTGCGGTAGCCGTAGAGCTCGGGCGCGGGCACGATCGGGCGGATCTCGAAGCGGCCGAGGCCGCCCAGGCGCTGCAGGCAGTCCGCCACCTGCTTGGCCTTGAAGGCGAGCTGGGCGGAATAGGCGAGATGCTGGAGCCGGCAGCCTCCGCAGCGGCCGAAGTAGGGGCAGGGCGCCTCGACCCGGACGGGCGAGGGCGTCTCGACCGCCTCGATGACCCCCCGGCCGAAGCGGGCGCGCGCCTCCACGAGCCGCACCCGGAGGCGATCGCCCGGCAGGCCTCCCCGCACGAAGACCACGTAACCGTCGGCGCGCCCCACGCCTTCCCCGCCGAAAGCGAGGTCGTCAATGGTCAAGGAAAGAGCCTCTCCGCGCCTCGGCCGGCTCATGGGAGTCACACTATAAATTTGCGTCAGATCGAAGTCAATTCGACCTGAGCCCATCTCGGAGGGGGCCTCGACGGCCCCCTCCCATGCCCCCAGGGCAGGTTGCGCCGGCAAAGCCGGCGCTCGAACACGCCGTGCCAAGGGGCGCGCGATTGGCTCACACGCTCTGAGCTGTATATGCTGGTCGCCGTGTCGAGAGCGCGCTATGATGCCCTGCGATGAGGCCATCGGCGCCCCGCGCCGTCGGTGACATTCTCCCCCTGGCCGTCCCCCAGATCGCGGACCGGCTCGCGGAGCTGACGATCCGGCGACAATGGCGGTCCCTGGTCGGACCCATCCTGGGATCCGAGGCGGCCCGGCGCACTCAGCCAGCCGGGCTCACGGGGGACCGCCTGCACGTCGTCGTCGACAACTCGCCCTGGCTCCAGGAAGTCACGCTGCGCGCGCCCGAGATCGTCGGCGCGCTCGACCGCGCGCTCGGGTCGGGCACCGTCCGGACGCTCAAGGTCACGCTGGGCAGGATCGAGACCGACAGCCCGCCTCCCTCGCGGCCACCGGCCGAGCCCGGACATCGGGTCACCGATGAGGAGCGCCGGGCCGTCGATGACCTCCTGGCCTCGATCACGGATCCCGACCTCGCAGCCTCGATGCGGCGACTGCTCCTGAAGACGAGACGATTCTCTTGACACGAGGTCTTGCATGACACGAGCGCTTCTGCCGGCAGTCTTCCTGTCCCTCCTCATCGCCGGTTGCGTGACGGCGGCGCCCACCGCGAGCAACACGGACACGCCCGCTCCGCCCTCGCCGCGCCCGGCCGGCCAGGACTGGATGGCGGAGGCGTACTACCACTTCGCGGTGGCCCAGATGCAGTCCCAGGCGGGACGGCTGAAGGACGCGATCGGCGAGCTGCGGGAAGCCCTCAAGCTCGATCCCCGCGCCTCGATCCTCTGGATGCAGATCGCCCAGTGGCTCGGCCGCACCGACGCCCTCGACGAGGCGGTGACGGCGGCGCGCAAGGCGGTGCAGCTCGCGCCCGACTCGCCGGCCCAGCGCTTCACGCTGGCCGAGCTGCTGCGCGCCCAGAAGAAGTACGGCGAGGCGGAGGCCGAGTTCGAGAAGGTGATCACCCTCAACCCGAAGTCGCCCGACGCCTACCTGAGCCTCGCGCGCTACCTCGTCGAGCAGAAGGCCTACGACCGGGCCCGCGAGGTGCTCCTCCGGCTGGTCGCGGTGCAGCCGAGCCTCGCCCAGGCCCATTTCTTGCTTGGCCGCCTGGCCATCGAGCAGGAGCAGTGGGACGAGGCGGTCACGCGGCTGAAGCGGGCGGTGGAGCTGGACCCCGACCACGACGGGGCCTGGACGGCGCTCGGCTACGCCTATGAGGCGCGCCACGAGCCGGAGAAGGCCATCGAGGTTTATCGCCAGGCGATCCAGGCGAGCCCCGACAACGGAGCCTTCGTCGAGCGCCTCGGCGACCTCCTGATACGGCTCGGTCGCTTCCAGGAAGCGCAGGCCGAGATCGAGCACCTGTCCCAGGCGGCGCCCCGCGATCCCCGCGTCTTCATGAAGCTCGGCGCCGTGTACTACGAGCAGAAGCAGTGGGACAAGGCCAGCGAGGCCTTCCGCCGCGTCCTCGCCCTCGAGCCCTCCAACCTCCGCGCCCGCTTCTTCCTGGCCACCACGCTCATGGACGGCGGCAAGGACGCCGAAGCCCAGGGGGAGCTGCAGCAGATCCTGCGCGCCGATCCCCAGTCGATCGACGCGCGCGTGCAGCTGGGCTTCCTCCACAGCCGGGCCAAGCGGTTCGACGAGGCGATCGCGATCCTGAAGGAGGCCGCCAACCTCGATCCGAAGCGGCCCGAGCTCTTCCTCTACCTCGGCACCGCCTACTACCGGGCGCAGCAGTATGACCGGTCGCTGGCCACGCTCCAGGAAGGGCTCTCGCTCGAGCCCCGGAACAAGGACCTGCTTTTCCAGCTCGGCGTCGTGCTCGAGAAGCAAACGAAGTTCGACGACGCCGTCCGCGCGTTTCGCGAGGTGATCCAGCTCGATCCCAAGCACGCCGAGGCCTACAACTACGTCGGCTACATGTTCGCCGAGAAGGGGGTCCACCTCGACGAGGCGGTGACCCTGATCTCGAAGGCGCTGGCCCTGGAGCCGGACAACGGCTACTTCATCGACAGCCTCGGCTGGGCGCTGTACCAGCAGGGTCACTACCCGGAGGCCCTGCAGGAGCTCAAGCGCGCCGTCGCGAAGGCCAAGGAGGATCCGGTGATCTTCGACCACCTCGGCGACGCGTTCATGAAGAACGGGCTCGCCGAGGAGGCGATCACGGCCTGGGAGAAGTCGCTCTCGCTCGACCCGCACGCGGAGGCGGTGAAGAAGAAGATCGAGGAGGGGCGCAACCGCCTGCGCCGCGTCAAGGGTGAGAGCCCGAAGGCTTCTCAGTAACCTCGCCCTCGCCCTCGTCGTCGCCGGGTGCGCCACGGCGGCGCCCCCGCCCGGGCCGCCGCTGGCGGACGAGGTCCGGCGGCTCGTCGCGCTCCTGACGCTCCGGCGCGACGAGTTCTCCGATCTCCGCACTCTCTCCGAGGTGACGGTGCGTCGCGGCACCGCCGTCCAGCGCTTCGCCGGCGCGCTCCTCGTCAAGCCGCCGGCCTCGGCGCGCTTCGAGGCTCTCTCCCCCTTCGGCCAACCGTTCCTGGTGGTCGCGATGTCCGACGGGACCCTGACGAGCTACAACGTGGTCGAGAACTCGGCGCTGACCGGCCCGGTGGGCGAGAAGACGAGCGGCCGCTGGCTCGGAGTACCCCTCGGGCCCGAGGACATCGTCGGCCTCCTGCTCGGCCGCGTGCTTCCTCCCGCGGGCATGACCGCCGCGGAGATCCTCCCGGCGGACGACGCCGGCCCGTCGATCCAGATGGTGGGCCACGACCGCACGGAGCGGGTCTGGATGGACTTCGAGACGGGGGAGGCGCGGAAGGTCGAGATCAGCGGCGGCCGGCACACACTGATCGTCGACTACAGGCCCGAGCCGAGCCGCGATCTCCCGGCCGAGATTCACGCGATCGCGCCGGGCACAGGGTTCGAGGCCACCGTGCGCTACCGCCAGCCGGCGATCGCCACCGGGATCGACGCCGAGCGCTTTCGCCTGACCGTGCCCCAAGGCGCGAATGTTCAACGCTTTTATTGACACGATCCGTCTCGCGTGCTAGCGTGGCCTGCCTTGTCGAGGAGGGTCGGATCGGTGCGTCGCCTTGTGCTGAACGCCTCGGCTAAGGTGAACCTGACCCTCGAGGTGCTCGGCAAACGCCCGGACGGTTACCACGAGATCGCCACGGTGATGCAGGCCGTGGACCTGTCCGACCAGGTGGTGCTCGAGGACGCGCGCGCTCTGATGCTGGAGACCGACGCCGCCCTTGTGCCGACGGGCGCCGACAATCTCGTGATGCGCGCGGCCGCGCTCCTGCGGGAGGCCGCCGGCGTCGACCGGGGCGCGCGCATCCGGCTCGCCAAGCGGATCCCGGTGGCGGCGGGCCTCGGCGGCGGCTCGAGCGACGCGGCGGCCGCGCTGTGGGGGCTCAATCGCCTCTGGGGCGTCCGGTGGGGCGGCGAGCACCTGAGCGAGCTGGCCGTGCGGCTCGGAATGGACGTGCCGTTCTTCCTGGGCCGGGGGCGGGCCCTGGCGACCGGGCGGGGCGAGCGGATCGAGCGGCTGCCCGGGGGCGGCGGGTACGCGCTCGTGCTCGTGAACCCGAACATCGCCCTCCCGGCCCGGGAGGTGTACGGGCGGGTCACGGAGGCGGCATTCTCGGACGGCTCCCGCGTCCCGGCGATGCTCAAAGCGCTCGAGCGGCGGAATGCCGAGGTCGTGGCCGCCAGCCTCTACAATGGCCTCGAGACGGTGGTCGAGCCGGTGTGGCCGGTGGTGGGCCAGATCAAGGCCGCGCTCGCGAGCGCGGGCGCGCTCGGCGCGGTGATGTCGGGGAGCGGGCCGACGGTGTTCGGGGTCGCGCGCTCGCTCGACCACGCGCGGCAGATCCGGACGCGGGTGGCGCGGGCGTCGTGGTCGTGCTGGTCGGTGCGCACGGTGTCCGGGCCGGCGGTCCGCCTCGCCGGTTGAGCGGCCGGGGGCGCTGGACGACAATGGACGGCGTGGAGACGATGGGGCTCGTTGGGGCGTGGCCAAGCGGTAAGGCGCGGGACTTTGGATCCCGTATTCGGGGGTTCGAATCCTCCCGCCCCAACCATTCTCCGGGTCGATCCGGGGCGGGAGGGGGGCGGCGGTCCCAGCGATGAGACGGCGAGAGGCGAGAATGGCATACGAGCTGAAGCTGTTCTCCGGGAACGCGAACCGGTCGCTGGCCGACGAGATCGGCCAGTACCTGCGCGTATCGATCGCCAACGCCGACGTCGACCGGTTCTCGGACGGCGAGATCTTCGTCCAGATCAACGAGAACGTCCGCGGCGCGGACGTCTTCATCATCCAGCCCACCTGCCCGCCCGTGAACGACAACCTGATGGAGCTGCTCGTCATGATCGACGCGCTCAAGCGCGCGTCGGCGGGCCGCATCACCGCCGTCCTCCCCTACTACGGCTACGGGCGGCAGGACCGCAAGGTCCAGCCGCGCGTGCCGATCACGGCCAAGCTCGTCGCCGACCTGCTGACCGCCGCTGGCATCGACCGCGTGATGGCGCTGGACCTCCACGCGGGGCAGATCCAGGGCTTCTTCAACATCCCCGTCGACCACCTCTTCGCCGCGCCCGTCATCATCGACTACCTGGGCAAGAAGGACCTCCAGGACCCGGTCATCGTGTCGCCCGACGCCGGCGGCGTCGAGCGCGCCCGCGCCATCGCCAAGCGGCTCAAGGCCGGCCTCGCCATCATCGACAAGCGGCGGGACGGCCCGAACGTGGCTGTGTTCATGCACCTGATCGGCGACGTGCGGGGCAAGGACGCGGTCATCATCGACGACATGATCGACACCGCGGGCACCCTGATCCAGGCCGTGGAGGCGCTCGAGCGCGAGGGCGCGCGGCGGATCATCGCCTGCGGCGTCCACCCGGTCCTGTCCGGGCCGGCCGTCGACCGCATCCGCTCGTCGCCCCTCGAGGAGCTGGTCATCACCAACTCGATCCCGGTCCCGGGGCAGAAGCGCCTGGCGCGGGTCACCGTCCTGTCGGTGGCGCCGCTCCTCGGCGAGGCGATCCGCCGCATCCACGACGAAGAGTCGGTTTCCACCCTATTCGTGTAGGAGCACCCTCGACATGGAACAGCGAGAGCTCACCGTTCAGCACCGCCAGGGCACGGGCAAGTCGGTGGCAAAGCGCCTGCGCCGGACCGGCCAGGTCCCGGCCATCGTCTACGGCGGCGCGTCCCCCGTGCCGGTCACGGTCGATCCCAAGGACGTGCTGCGGATCATCCACGGCCACGAGGGCAGCACCCAGCTCCTGTCGCTCCGGTTCGCCGGCGACGGCGGCAACACGGTGGCCGTCATCCGCGACATGCAGTTCGACCCCGTCACCGAGGCTCTGATGCACGTCGACCTCCAGGAGGTCGCGATGGACCGGGCGATCACGGTGACGGTCGCCGTGCACGCGGTCGGCGAGCCCGCGGGCGTGCGCGAGCAGCTGGGCGTCCTCAACCTCGTCCTGCACGAGCTGAACGTCTCGTGCCTCCCGGGCCAGATCCCCGAGCGGATCGACGCCGACGTCTCCGCGCTGATGATCGGCGACGTCCTCACGGTGGCGCAGATCACGCCGCCGTCCGGCGTGCGGATCCTCAACGATCCCGGCCAGGCGGTCGCCACCGTCGCCCCGCCGCGGGCGGAGGAGGCGCCGGTCGCCGCCGCGGTCGCCGTCGTCGCGCCCGCCGAGCCCGAGGTGCTCACGGAGCGCAAGCCCAAGGAGGGCGCCGAGGAAGGCGCCAAGGAAGGCGCCAAGGAAGGCGGGAAGAAGGAGAAGAAGTAATCGGGGCGGGCCCGCGTGGCTCAGGCCGTCGTGGGGCTCGGAAACCCCGGCGCCGAGTACGCGGGCACCCGTCACAACGTGGGCCAGCGGGTGGTCGACGGGCTGGCCGCGACGCTGCACGCGCGCTTCGCGCGGCGAGGCGAGGCGCTGATCGCCCGGGGCCAGTGGCGGGGAGAGCCGCTGTACCTGGTCAAGCCGCAGACCTTCATGAACGTCACCGGCCCCGCCCTCGCGCGCATCGCTCGCCGGCTGCGTCTCGGCTCGGCGGACCTGATCCTGGTCTACGACGACATCGATCTCGCCCTCGGCGCCGTCCGCGTGCGCATGAAGGGCACTCACGGCGGCCACAACGGAGTGCGCTCGATCATCGAGTCACTGCAGACCGACGAGCTTCGCCGCGTGAAGATCGGCATCGGACGCCCGGCCACCAGGGCCGAGGTGACCGACCACGTCCTGACGCGCTTCGACCCCGAGGAGCTGCCCGTCGTCGAGGCGGCCTGCGCCGAGGCGGCGGAGCGCGTCCTGAAGCTCGTCACCGAGCGAGCACAGTAGGAGAGACTCGATGGGCTCCGTGACCCTCGCGCCCGTCCTGGGGATTCTGGGCCTCGCGATGGCCTTCGCCATGTACCGCCACGTCGTCGCCCAGCCGGCCGGCACCGGCGCCATGCTCGACATCGCCGCCCAGATCCACACCGGGGCCATGGCCTTCCTGCGCAAGGAGTACTCGATCCTCGGCTGGTTCATCGCGGTGGTGGCGGTCGTGCTGGCCCTGGTCATCGGGCCGCCCACCGCGCTGGCCTTCGTCGGCGGCGCGCTCTGCTCGATCCTCGCGGGCTTCTTCGGCATGAAGGCCGCCACTCGCGCCAACGTCCGCACGGCCAACGCCGCCAACACCGTCGGCCGCGACCGCGCCCTGTCCATCTCCTTCTACGGCGGCGCCGTCATGGGGCTCTCGATCGCGAGCCTCGGCATCATCGGCCTCGGCGTCTTCTACCTCGTCTGGGGCCAGCCGCTGGTCATCAACGGGTTCGCCATGGGCGCCTCGTCGATCGCGCTGTTCGCGCGCGTGGGCGGCGGGATCTACACGAAGTCGGCCGACGTCGGCGCGGACCTGGTCGGGAAGCTCGAGGCCGGGATCCCCGAGGACGACCCGCGGAACCCGGCGGTCATCGCCGACAACGTGGGCGACAACGTCGGCGACGTCGCCGGGATGGGCGCGGACCTGTTCGAGTCCTACGTGGGCTCGGTGGTGGCCGCCATCGCCATCGGCGCCACCCTCGCCACGCCGGAGCGCTACACGGCGCTCCCGATCGTGATCGTGATGGCGGGCCTGGGCGCCTCCGCCGTCGGCATCCTCTCGATGGGCTGGCTGCAGAAGCTCGACCCCCAGCAGGCGCTGCGCTCCTCGACGATCATCGCCGCCGTGCTCCTGACCGGGCTCTCGGCGGGCGTGGTGTGGATGTTCGATGTCGGCTGGGGCCCGTTCGGGGCCGTGGTCTCCGGCCTCGTGGCCGGGGTGGTCATCGGCTATCTGACGGAGATCTACACCTCGGGGCGGCCCGTGCAGCGCATCGCCGAGTCGTGCCAGACGGGGGCGGCCACCAACATCATCTCGGGCTTCGCCGTGGGCATGGAGTCGACCGCCCTGCCCGTCCTGGCCATCTGCGCGGCGATCTACGCGGCCTACGCCGCCAGCGGGCTCTACGGCATCGCGCTCTCCGGCGTCGGCATGCTGGCGACGATCGGGATCACGATGAGCGTGGACGCGTACGGCCCGATCGCCGACAACGCCGGCGGCATCGCCCAGATGGCCGGGCTCGGGCCCGAGACCCGCCGCATCACCGACCGGCTCGACGCCCTCGGCAACACCACCGCCGCCATCGGCAAGGGCTTCGCGATCGGCTCGGCGGCCCTCACCGCGCTGGCCCTCTTCGCCGCCTACACGGGAAGCGTGGGGCTCGAGTCGATCGACCTCACCAAGGCCCGGGTGATCATCGGCCTGTTCCTCGGCGGCATCGTGCCGTTCGTCGTCGCCGCCCTCACGCTGAAGGCGGTCGGCCGGGCGGCGTTCGGGATGGTCCACGAGGTGCGCCGCCAGTTCCGGGAGATCCCCGGGCTGATGGAGGGCCGGGCGCAGGCCGACACCGCGCGGTGCGTGGAGATCGCCACCGCGGCGGCCCTCAAGGAGATGCTGGCGCCTGGTCTCTCCGCCGTGATCCTCCCCCCCCTGGTCGGCTTCGTCCTGGGCAAGGAGGCCCTCGGCGGATTCCTCGCTGGGGCCACCCTGATCGGCGTGTTCCTCGCGCTCATGATGGCCAACGCCGGGGGGGCCTGGGACAACGCCAAGAAGTTCATCGAGGAGGGCAACCTGGGCGGAAAGGGCTCGGACGCCCACCGCGCGGCCGTGGTCGGCGACACAGTGGGCGACCCCTTCAAGGACACCTCGGGGCCGTCGATGAACATCTTGATCAAGCTGATGTCGGTCGTGTCTCTGGTCTGCGCGCCGCTGTTTCGCTGAAACCAGGGGCGGTTGATTGCCAGCCCTAGGGGTACATGGTATATATTTATCGTTTATCCACGGGGAGCGATCCGCGTGGCGGCAGGGGGGAGGGGAACTGCGTGACCAAGGTCATCATCGAGCCCGACGAGTCCTTCGAGAGCGCCCTCAAACGCTTCAAGAAGCAGTGCGAGAAGGCCGGGCTCCTGTCCGAGTTCAAGAAGCGCCAGCACTACGAAAAGCCGAGCGTCCGGCGCAAGCGCAAGGCCCTGGCGGCACGGAAAAAGGCCAAGCGGCGCGAGCGGTTTTCGGATTAGCGAGAGGGACACTCCCGAGTATTCCTCCGGAGCTCCCCCCGTCCCGGGGGGCGGCGGCCGAGGCGAGGGAATGGACGCAGGCTCACTCTCGGGTCGGGGCGTGGAGTGGGACGAAGTCCGGACCTTGCTGGCCGCCGAGGCTGGAACCCCGATGGGACGCGCGCGCGCCCGATCGGCCGCTCCCCTGACCGACCGTGACGCGGTGATCACCGCGATCGAGCAGACGTCCCAGGCGCGCGCCGCCCTGGGCGCTCACGGGACGCCGGCCTGGGAGTCCATCCCCGACGTGGAGCCGAGCCTGGACCGGTGCCGGACCGAGGGCGCGGTCCTCGACGGCGCGGAGCTGGTCCTGCTGATCCCGCTGCTCGACGCCGGTCCCCGCCTGCGGGCCTTCGGCCGGAGCGTGCGCCCGCTCGCGCCCGCGCTGGCCGACATCGCGGAGGGGCTCCCGAGGCTCGATGCCCTCCGTGATACACTCCACCGCTCGCTCGCCGACGACGGCAGCCTGGCCGACGAGGCGAGCCCCCGGCTGCGCCGTCTCCGCGAGCGGATCCGGGACCTGCAGCGACGGATCGTCCGCGACCTGGAATCGCTGCTCCACAGCCCCGAGGCCGACAAGATCTTCAGCGATCGCTACGTCACGCGCCGCAACGGCCGCTACGTCGTGCCCGTGCGCGCCGAGGCGCGGGCGCGGTTCCGCGGCATCGTCCACGACCGCTCCCAGAGCGGGCAGACGGTCTTCGTCGAGCCCGATCGCGCGATCGAGGCCAACAACGAGCTGGTGCAGGAGACGCGCGCCGAGGAGCAGGAGACGGTGCGCCTCCTGGCCGAGCTGACCGACGCCGTCCGGGCGAGCCTGCCCGACATCGAGCGGCTCGCCGCCGACATCGGCGAGCTCGACTGGATCGTGGCCCGGGCGGCGCTGGCCGAGCGGATGGCGGCCACGCGGCCGGCGATCGATCCCGCCAGCGTGAGCCTGAAGGCCGCCCGGCACCCGCTCCTCCTCGCCCAGAGCTGGCGCGACCCGTCGCGCCCCGTCGTCCCCGTCGACCTCGAGCTCCCGCGCGAGCGGCCGCTGCTCCTCGTCACGGGCCCCAACGCCGGCGGCAAGACGATCGCGCTGAAGACCCTCGGCCTCCTGTGCCTGATGGCGCAGGTCGGGTGCCACCTGCCCGCCGCCGAGGGCAGCCGGCTCCCCCTGATCTCCCGGCTGTTCGCCGTGATCGGCGACGAGCAGAGCGTGGCCGAGAACCTCTCGACATTCTCGGCGTTCGTGCGGCAGGTGCGGGAGGTGCTGGCCCGCGTCAACGCCGGCTCCCTCGTGCTCCTGGACGAATTGGGGGCGGGCACCGATCCCGACGAGGGCGCGGCGCTCGCGCAGGCGATCCTGGAGGAGCTGGAGCGCCGCGGCGCCCTCGTGATGGCGACGACGCACCTCGAGCCGCTCAAGGCGTTCGCCAGCACCCATCCCGGCGCCCGCAACGCGTCGGTCGAGTTCGATCGCGAGCGGCTGGCCCCGACGTTCCGGCTGGCCTACGACCACCCCGGTCAGAGCTACGCCCTGGCCATCGCGGCGCGGCTCGGCCTCGACGGCGCGCTCATCGGGCGCGCGCAGGCCCACCGCTCCGAGCACGCCGCGCGGCTCAGCGAGCTGCTGGCGCGCCTGGACGAGCAGACGCGCAGCGAGGCCTCGCGCGTGCTCGACATCGAGCGGCGCGAGAGCGAGGCGGCCTCGCGCCTGGCCCGTGCCTCGGCCGAACTCGAGCACGCGCAGCGGCGCGCCCGCGAGATCCTGGCGCGCTCGAAGCAGGAGGCGGCGGCGCTGCTCGGGGACATCCGCCGCGCGATCGCCGGCGAGTGGGAGCGCCTCAAGCAGGCGGAGCGCTCGCGCAAGCACCTCGACGAGGCGCGCCGGTCCATGCGCGAGCTGGCGGAGAAGGTCCAGACGCCGGCGGCCGAGGACCTCGGGGCGGGCGAGACGCCGGCTCCCGGCGACACGGTGGAGGCGCCGCACCTGGGCGTCCGCGGCCGGCTCCAGACGATCGCGGGGGCCACGGCCACGGTGCAGTCGGGCACGATCACCGTCCGCGTTCCGCTGCAGAGCCTCCGCCGGGTCGCCGCCGGCGCCGCGCTCCCGTCGCGGCCCGCGAAGGTGCCCGAGAAGGGCGGGGTGGCGCCGGAGCTCCTCCTGCTCGGCCGCACCACCGACGAGGCCGCGCGCATCGTCGAGAAGTACCTCGACGACGCCTTCCTGGCCGGGCTCCCGACGGTGCGGCTCGTCCACGGCAAGGGCACGGGGGCGCTCCGGAAGGCCGTGCACGATCTGCTCGCGGGGCACCCCCTCGTCGAGTCCTTCCGCGACGGCGAGCCGAACGAGGGCGGCGCCGGCGCGACCGTGGCGGCGCTCAAGGTCGGGTGATGCCCACCTACTCCCACTCGGTGCTCGACGAGATCCGCTCCCGGATCGACCTCGTCGACATCGTGAGCCAGTTCGTGAGTCTGAAGAAGGCCGGCCAGAACTGGAAGGGCCTCTGCCCCTTCCATACCGAGAGGACGCCGTCCTTCATGGTCAATCCCGCCAAGGGGATCTTTCACTGCTTCGGCTGCGGGGTCGGCGGCGACGCCTTCGGCTTCCTCATGCGGCAGGACCGGCTCTCGTTCCCCGAGGCGGTGCGCGCGCTCGCCCAGCGCGCCGCCGTCGAGCTGCCGGAGGAGCACGGGCGGGAAGGCGACCGCGACCGCGAGGACCTCCACCGCGCGATGCAGCTCGCGCTCGAGTTCTACACCGAGAAGCTCTGGGCACCGGGCGGCGAGCGGGCGCGCACGTACCTCGACACGCGCGGCGTCGCCCCCGAGGTCGCGCGCCGGTTCAGCCTCGGCTACGCGCCCGAGGGCTGGGACGCGCTGCTGTCCTTCATGAAGGCCCGGGGCGTGGCCGCCGAGCTCCTCGAGAAGGCCGGGCTCGTCCTGCCCCGCCAGGGCGGCGGCGGCTTCTACGACCGCTTCCGGGGCCGGCTGCTCTTCGCGATCAAGGACGTGCAGGGCCGCGTGGTGGCCTTCGGCGGCCGGGCCTTCGGCGACGAGCAGCCGAAGTACCTGAACTCGCCCGACACGCCGCTGTACTCCAAGGGGCACACGCTCTACTCGATCGACCTCGCCCGCGAGCACATCCGTGCCAAGGACCGCGCGCTCCTCGTCGAGGGCTACTTCGACTGCCTGATGGCGCACGAGCACGGCTTCACGGAGACGGTGGCCGCCCTCGGCACGGCCTTCACGGCCGCGCAGCTCCAGATGCTCCGCCGCTACTGCGGCGAGGTCGTCACCTTCTTCGACGCCGACGCCGCGGGGCAGAAGGCGGCCGAGCGCGCGGAGGAGCTGCTGGAGCCGTCCGCGGACGGCACGGCGTGGGCGGTGAGCCGGAGCGGGAGCTTCGGCGACGGCACCGCGCTCCGGATCCGCGTCGCCCTCCTGTCCGCCGGCCACGACCCGGACACACTGCTGCGGGCCGAGGGGCCCGCCGCCTTCGAGGCCTGCATCGCCGCGTCCCGGAGCCTGCTCTCCTACGCGCTCGACCGCGCCCTCGCGGAGACGCGCGATCCGAGCGGCCCGCGGGGCCGGGCCTCCGCGTTCGCCCGCGTCGCGCTGATCCTCTCCAAGGTCAGCAGCGCGGAGGAGGCCCTCGCGCTCTCCCGCGAGGCGGCGCTCAAGCTCGGCGTGGACGCGACCCAGCTCTGGATCGAGGCCCAGCGGCTGCAGAGCGTGCGGGCGCGGCCCGTGGGCCCGCCGCCTCCCGCCGCCGCGCCCGCCACGATGGCGCTCGCGGAGCGGGAGCTGCTGTGCCTCCTCCTGCACGTGGCGGAGTCGCGGCCGGTCCTGTTGCCGCTCGTCGGCGACGGCGACCTGGTGCATCCGGCGCTCCGGGCCATCCTGGCGGGCCTCCGCCTCCGTCCGGACGCGGCGCCGGCCACTCTCATGTCCGACCTGCCGGACGACCCGGAGCGGAGCGTCCTGGCCGCGCTCCTCCTCCACGAGCGCGACTGGAGCGACGCGCCCACCGTGATCGCGCAGTACCGGAACCGCTTCGAGCTCAAGCGCCGGCTCCGGCGCATCCGGGAGGTGACCCGGGCCATCGCCGAGGGCCAGGCCGCCGGCGCGGCGTCGCCTCCCGCGTTCGAGGCCGAGCTTCTCGCGCTCCAGCGCGAGGGAGAGCGGGCGCGCGGGCTCACGCTGGGCGTGAGCGCCCAGCCCGAGACATCCGACAGGCCTTCGGGTCCACAAGGAGTCCACACGAATGGCTGATGAACCCAAGATGGAAGGGCTGGACAAGCTCATCTCGAAGGGCAAGCAGAAGGGCTACCTCACCTACGACGAGGTGAACGACGCCCTTCCCTCCGATCTGGTGTCGCTCGACCAGCTCGACGACATCATGATGATGTTCGGCGCCATGGACATCGAGGTCGTGGCCTCGGCCAAGGCCAGCCGGCTGCCGTCCGAGATCGAGACGCCCGTGCCCGACGAGGTCGACGAAGGCGACGGCCCGCCCGAGCCGATCGACCTCACGCCCGGCCCCGTCGGCCGCACCGAGGACCCGGTGCGCCTCTACCTGCGCGAGATGGGCCGCGTCTCCCTCCTGACCCGCGAGGGCGAGATCGCGCTGGCCAAGCGCATCGAGGAGGGCAAGGAGGAGGTGGCGCGCGCCATCCTCTCCACCAACCTCGCCATCGAGCGGTTCCGGATGCTCCGCGAGAAGCTCCGCAAGCGCGAGATCCCCATCAAGGAAGTGGTGGAGATCTCGGAGGAGGAGTTCGACGACGACAAGGCCGAGGAGCTGACCCGGGTGGTCGTCGGCAAGCTCGGCGTCGTGGACCGCCTGCTCCGCGAGCGCGAGCAGATCCTCGAGCGCGGGCGCAAGCTCCGGACCGGCGCCGGAAAGAAGAAGAGCAAGAGCGGCAAGGAGCCGGCCTGGAAGAAGTACGAGACCCAGGCCCAGGTCAAGCAGCAGAAGGTGCTGGAGACGCTGCGGGCGCTGAACATCGGCGCCCAGATCATCGACCGCGAGGACGGCGACCCCGAGCGCCGCGGCCTCGTGCAGGAGCTCCGCGAGCTGCTGGAGAACGTCGAGAGGGCGGAGAGCGTGATCGCGCTCTGGACCAACGGCCGGCGGCCCTCGGCCGAGGAGGTCCAGAACCTCATCTACGTCTCCTTCGGCGCCAACGGCGCCAACGGCGTCCACGACACCGATCTCGACCAGAAGGCCGCCAAGAAGTTCGCCAGCCCGAAGCAGCGCCAGATCTGGGTGGCCCAGCAGGAGATCAAGCGCGCGGAGGTGCGCGCCAACGCCCGGGCCGACGAGATCAAGCGCGTCATGGCCGTCATCAAGGCCGGGCAGGCCAAGGCGGCCCGCGCCAAGAAGGAGATGGTGGAGGCCAACCTCCGGCTGGTCATCTCGATTGCCAAGAAATATACCAATCGCGGACTTCAATTCCTGGACCTGATCCAGGAAGGCAATATCGGATTGATGAAGGCCGTCGACAAGTTCGAGTACCGCCGCGGCTACAAGTTCTCGACCTACGCCACCTGGTGGATCCGCCAGGCCATCACCCGCGCCATCGCCGACCAGGCCCGCACGATCCGCATCCCCGTGCACATGATCGAGACGATCAACAAGCTGATCCGCACCTCCCGGCAGCTCGTGCAGGAGCTCGGGCGCGAGCCCACGCCCGAGGAGATCGCCGCCAAGATGGACGTGCCCGTGGACAAGGTGCGCAAGGTCCTGAAGATCGCCCAGGAGCCGATCTCGCTGGAGACGCCGATCGGCGAGGAGGAGGACAGCCACCTGGGTGACTTCATCGAGGACAAGCAGGTGGTGTCGCCGGTGGAGTCGATCATCGGGCTCTCCCTCCGCGAGCAGACCAACCGCGTGCTCAACACGCTCACGCCGCGCGAGGAGAAGGTGCTGCGCCTGCGCTTCGGGCTCTCCGACGGCTGCGAGCACACGCTGGAGGAGGTCGGCCAGGACTTCGCGGTCACGCGCGAGCGCATCCGCCAGATCGAGGCCAAGGCGCTGCGCAAGCTCCGGCACCCGTCGCGCTCGAAGAAGCTCAGGAGTTTCCTCGAGTCATGACTTATCATGGCGGATGGGCCCATAGCTCAATGGCAGAGCAGCCGGCTCATAACCGGTCAGGTCCTGGTTCGAGTCCGGGTGGGCCCACCACCGTGACGGAGGCGACGTGGATCGCGACCTGCAGCGGCTGATCGATCTCCAGGCGCTCGACACGCGCATCGCCGGCCTCGATCGCGAGGTGGCGCGGCTCCCGAAGGAGATCGCGGCGATCCAGGCGAGCGTGAGCGAGGCCAAGGCCGCGCTCGAGACCGCCAAGGGCCGCCTCGACACCACCCGGAAGAACATCCGCGCCAAGGAGAAGGACCTCGACGTCTCCCAGGCCAAGCGCAGCCGCTCCGAGGCGCGCCTCTACGAGGTCAAGACCAACAAGGAGTACTCCGCGGTCCTCATCGAGATCGAGGAGATCAAGCAGGAGAAGTCGCGGCTCGAGGAGGAGATCCTCGGGCTGATGGAGCTCGGGGAGCGCCTCGCCGTGGACATCCGCGAGGCGGACGCGCAGCTCAAGCGGCGCGAGAGCGAGGGCCAGGCCCAGGAGGCGGTGGTGCGGCAGAAGCTGGCCGCCGTCGAGGCCGAGCTGGCCGGCCTCCGCGCCCAGCGCGGCGATCTGGCCCGGCAGGTCCCGCCGCCGCTCCTGGCCGAGTACGAGAAGCTCCTGAAGGCCCGGGCCGGCCTCGCCCTCGCCGAGGCGCTGCCCTCGCAGATCTGCGCCGGCTGCCGCATGGCCATCCGCCCGCAGGCGCTCCTCGAGATCCGCTCCGGAAACCACCTCCTCACCTGCGAGAACTGCGGCCGCTATCTCTACTGGCGTGAATGACTCGGAGGGGGGCTGCGCCCCCCTTCCGAACCTCCCCCCTCGGCAGGATTGCGCCGGCGGAGCCGGCGCTCGAACAGGATTGGCCAGGCGCTCAGCCCCGCCGTTCGGACGCCCTCCGGAATTTGGGCACCCGCGCGTCAATCCACGTCGCCGGGCCCGGCCCGACGTCGCCCCCGCCAGGCTATCCGGCCGGAAAAATTGGCGGTTCGCTCCGGTTCGCTATATGGTTGAGTTCTTGCACGATTCGCGCGGGGTACGAAAGTGAGCCACAACCCTCACGCCGGGAGGACCGCGGCCGAATGCGCGTGAACTACTCGTACCTCCAGGAGCAGTTCGCCGACTCCGAGGCCATCCTGCAGGACATCAAGGGCCTGCTCCACACCGCCCAGTTCACC
>Ga0209515_10004842_pt1 | contig 17880 bp, 19 predicted proteins | sample Subgroupgradi54m_FD_187454 | JGI IMG/M metagenome (GOLD analysis project Ga0209515, IMG submission 187454) | Subsurface groundwater microbial communities from S. Glens Falls, New York, USA - GMW60B uncontaminated upgradient, 5.4 m (SPAdes)... ...
ATTTTCCAAGTAATATTTGCCGAGTTTATATTTGTGCCATAACTAACAACAGAAACACGGACTTGTTCGTTCGGCTTAGGATTTTCCGGAATAATGCTGACATCTATGTTTGTTTTATTTAGATCAGTGCCAACTTGAGCCAATACGGCACTAGAAAAACCCAAACCGCAAGCCATAATTAATAAAAAAATAGCATATTTCATTGGTATAATTGTATCACATCATCTATTCTCCAACATATATTTGTACACACTCTTATACTTTGTTCCCTATGTCCGACATAGGGGAGGTGATATAATAATCTTATGAAAAACAGACAAAACATTTTTGAAACTGGAGAATATTACCATTTGTATTCTAGAGGAAATAGTAAGCAGGATATTTTTCTTGATGATCATGATAGGAAACGTTTTACTAAATTACTATATCTTTGCAATTCAACTAAAAATATAAATTTTAGAGATAATATAGTAAATGAAAATATTGAAGCATGGGATTTCGATCGTGGCAGGAGGATTTTATCAGTCGGAGCATGGGTTATGATGTCAAATCATTTTCATTTGTATGTAAAATGTTTGGATAACTCAGAATCACCTATGTCTGACATAGGTAATAATGGTATATCTATGTTTATGAGAAAATTACTAACATCGTATGTAAAGTATTTTAACAAAAAATACGAAAGGACTGGTGGATTATTTGAGGGTAAATTCAAGTCGGTGCACATAACTGATGATAATCAAGCCAAATATTTATTTTCATACAATCATTTTAATCCTGTAAAAATAATAGACTCGAATTGGAAGAAAAATGGGATTCGAGATCAAAAAAAAGTCCTTGATTTTCTCGATGGATACAGATGGAGTAGCTATTCAGATTTTAAAGAGGTTAAAAGGCCTGAAAATAAAATAATTAACTCAAACGATTTTCCAGAGTATTTTTCTGATGTGAAAATTTTTGATCAAGAGATTTTTGATTGGTTAAGTTACAATCTCCCTATGTCGGACATAGGCCAGAGAGAACTGAATCCGCATATTGTGTTATAATATAAAAATATTTTTTTATATTTACAATAATGAAATTAATAAAAAATGAAAAAATAGACATAAAAGTAAATGATCAGTTTATCTGGAGTTTTGATATAGTTGAAAATGGAGTTTATATTGTTTCAATATCAGCCAGATGTAAAAATTGGCTCCAGAATTACAAACAGTTGTTCAATGATGATGACTTGGCGATACAAATAGATGATTATTTATTTGCCGAAATTGAAGGTAAAAAAAGAGAATTTTCTAGTTCTGGTTCATGGAATGGAAATGAAATTAAGGGTAACACTAAAAATGTCTTATTTATTTTACCAATCAAAATAGGCTCCCATCAGATAAAATTTTGGGTTGATGGACAACCCATTTTAGAGAAAATAATAATTTATAAAATTGATGAGAAAGAAATAGACCTCATAACAAGCAATGTTATTTTGTCTAATAAATTTTTGGATATTGTTTCTAACAATTTAAAAATTGAACAGTTAGAAATCAAAGCTACGGCGGAAGTTGATTCTAAATTGGAAATAAAAATTGACGGTAAAATACAAAAAAATTCAAGGTATAAGAGATTTGAAAAGTGGTATTGGTATGGGCAGGAACTAAAAGGAAAAAGTAAGGTGTATACTATGTCTGGTAGTTGGGATATTGGCTTGCATTCCTTGGAGTTAAATGGACAAGGCAAACATGGGATAGAATCAATAAAACTGAAAATCAATAAAGATAATTTAGTATACAATAGTGGTTTTGTAAAACTATATAAAGATATTGTACAAAATGATTCAGTTAATTTGAGATTATTGCCGACTGATGAAAGTGAAAGTTTAGCAATGCTTTCAAGTGGTGAAAAAGTGGACATTATCAACGAGAGAGTTGTGGGGAAATATATAGTTAATTATTCAGATATTTGGCATGAAATAATTACTCGTGGAATGAAGGGATATATTCTGTCTTCATTTGTTGAAATTGGCGGTCAAGAAAGAGAAAAAATTATTTTTAAAATTAAAGAGCAAGCCAAAACAAAAAAAATTGATCCTGATTTTGCTGTGGCTTTGGCTGGTTGTGAGTCGCGATACAAGACCTACGCTTTATCTTCCACTGGTGCTAAGGGGATTTTTCAGCTTACAAGTATTACCAGGATTGACTTAGAAGAAAGATTTGATATAAAAATAAGTGAAGATGAATCTTTTGAAGTAGATAAAAATATTACGGCTGGCTTGACTTACTTAAAATGGTTGTGCGATGTTTACAAAGGTGTTCAAGATGAACATCAAAAAATAACTGCTGCTTGGAATGCAGGACAAAGTCTAATTCCTATCAACGGACAGATTATTTATGAGCATATAAAAAATCCCAAAAAGATTTATGAAGTAAAAAGTCTGGTTAATTGTGTAGAGCAAAATAGAAAAAGTAAAAATTGGAAAAATATTGTTATACTGTCTACGATCTTGTTATTTGGTGTTAGCACATATTCATTATCTGTCAAAATACCTTTTCGTTCTAATATTGTTGATGTGCAAGAACTGATGGCACAAATATCAGGGGTAGCAAAAGGGTCAGTAAATGGTAATACTAAGTTTATTTACGAGTATCCGAATTTTAATTTTGATATTAAGTCAATAACAGTAACTACATCCTCTCCCAAACCACTTGTTTGGTTTACAAATGTAGAATTTGTTATCTCTGGTGGAACTTTTTTTGAGAAATACTCCGGTGCTTTGTATAGTGCTCTATTTTACAGTGGAATGGAGTTTCGTTTACCCACCTTGGTCATTGTTCGTGGTGAAGGGCAATCGATCTTGACAAGTATGTTGGAGTATAATGATCATGAAAAAACTTTACTTGGAGTTGATTTTATAAATAGAAATGATGTCAGAAGTAATACTCTATGTTGCTCATATATGTTGCTTATACCGCAAAACAATGCTGTCCAGTATGATATAGGGATGCCAGATTTTTCTACCAATCCGCCATCAATAAATGTTTACAAGTATAACTACTTAGAGAAAGCTTTTGTGGAACAGAAGCTTTAAATTGCTTCAAACAACCAATGTTGACAAAGATATATGTCAAATATATACTTGAGATATATGAACACACAAATAATTTTTAAGGTTGACACAAAGTTAAAAGAAAAAGCTATGAAAAAAGCTCGTGGAGAGGGTGTGCCTTTTGCCTATGTCTTGAAAATGGCCACCCAAGCTTATGTGAACAATCGTGTTGAGATTAAACTAGTCTCACGCCCTAAACTTAATAACAAAACCAAAAAAGAGCTTATTAAAATCTCACAAGATATTAAAAATGGTAAAGACACATTTTTTGTTTTATGAAAAATCGGCACTCACCCGCAACTTTATAAGTGATTTATTTGTATTAATCACCAATCTCGTTGTTCATAAGGTATATCTTGGTATGTAGGATTAATCATTAATTCTTTGAGGTGTTCTATAGTTTTTTGAATCTCATCTTGGCTACTTTTGTTACCTTTGACAAAATCACTATCCATCATGTCGTTTAGAGTTTCAATTTGAAATCCCAAGGCCATTTTCTCAGCTTCTTTACCGGAATAAGTTTTTGCAGGATCGGGATTAACACTATTTTTCCACAAATAAGAATGATATGCTTCATGAGCAATACCACTTCCCATATAGACTGCACTATGATCTTTCCACATATTACCCACTTCAAAGGTTGTTTTATCTTTTAACACATTCATACCGGTATGCTCCGATTGTTGGATTCTTTTTACATATTCTTGAGCAAACTTTAATTTATCCTTGGCAAAAGACAAAAACCGTAGAGCATCTTTCATTTTTTCTCGAAATTCTTCACTACCCTGAAGTTCTATCTCTCGGAAATTTTCACTCGGTGCTTTTTGAAGATTAAATCTATCCTTAGTGTATGAAACACGATCACCCATTTCGCTTTTTTGGGTAGTTGGTTTTTTCGCAGACTGATTTGTCGGGTAAGTTTGTGGTTTTATTAGATTGAATCTTGATTGACCACCAGCCGTTCTATTTTGTACATTTTTTGGTTGATATTGTGGTTTATTTCTTGTTTTTTCTAAATCATAATCTGTTTCAAGTAAACTTATATCATTGTTTAGCATTCCGATTTCTTTCTCGGTCAAATTATTAAGATTTCTAAGTTTTAACTTGCCCTTTTCTGCCCGTTTTTTAGTTATTCGCCATGCATAAAGCACTAAGAGAGTGTTCATCGGTAGAATCCCGACTACTGGGAGTCCATCCACAAAAAGTCCAAGCACCCAAAACCAAAATTTGATTCTCCATTTCAAAAACCAGCCCTTCCCAAGCATAAAAAAGAAAAGAAATGATGTTAGGAAAAGCCCGACTAAAAAATTAACCCCAGGAATCTCTCCGACAACTAAAAAAGCCAGAACTACATCTATAAAATCTTTAAAAGCGGCAAGCAGTACAGCTAACATAAAAGCTCCTGTGTCGTTCCCTTTTGCTATCTCCTCATTTAATTTTGCCGCTAGACCCTTAGCAGCAGAGACTACTCGTTTTTCAAGGTTTAAATCGTAAATTATTCCTTCTTTCTTTATTTCTTCATCCATAACATTAAGATTAGCACAAAAATCCTAAAATCTCGTCTAGGGAAAAGTGTTTTTACTCACCGTATTGATTTTCTTTCCACCAATTTAATATGTCTTTTCTGCCAATTCCACATTTTCCAATTTTTCTAACCATATCCATTGCCGTTGGAATGATTATTATTTCAGCTTTCCACTCTAAATATTTTCTGTTACGAAAATATTTAGCCATGACTTGGAACGAGACTGGATGTATTCCTAGTAAAGAAGTTTATTTCCAGATCGTCCATGAATTTTCTAAAAAGAATCATAAGTAAGTAATAATAAAAATTCAATTTAAATTTAAAAGGTAACCCACTATTTAAACTAGGGAGGTATTTCTCATCTTTCATCACTGTTTCGATAATAGCAGTAGTGGAATTGATCAGTTCGTTTTCCACCCCCAGAAGAGTTTGACCTCCTCTAATTACCCCAGTCTCTTTACACATGCCAATATAACCCTTGTTTTTAGAGCCTGTAACAAGAAAACTAAATTTCATTTCATTCTGTAATTTCATACATTAAGTACAATAACACATATGCTTTACAGTATACAGTAAACTGTAAACTAACTCAATTAAATATAGGTTCCTAGTTCCTAGTTTACTGGGAACTAGGAACTGTTACCCCTTCCAATTCTGCCTTGGCTTTTTTTATGGACAGTATTTGTGACGGATCGCTAGTGATGATTTGCTCTTCTGTATATGAAGCGATGACTTTTATTGCTACATGTTTGAGACCGGCAAAGAAAATACCTTCGCCCACATCGGATTCCAAAAGCAAATATTTTTCTTCGTCTGTTAAATTAAATGTTTGTTGGAGTTTGTCTATGCTCGTCGGTGACTGTTTCAGAAGGATTTGAATAGAAGAGTTTGTGATAATAGGCACACCGTAGGGGGATTTCATAAAGTCGTCCACATCTTGGGTTATAGTGGCAAGTCCAAGATAGTATTTTCTGCCGCGCTTGGCTAGAGAAAGCAGGAAGGAGGCCGTGTCTTCCGATTTCATCATCCACCAGGCCTCGTCTATAACAAGAAGTCGCTTTTTCAATTTTTTGCGGATCATGTTCCATATATAGTGCATGACTATGTACATAGCAATTGGCTTCAGCTCGTCTTCCATGTCACGCAAAGAAAAGACGATAAATTTTTTGTTTATATCGACATTACTTGGGCGGTTTATAAATCCAGCCCATGTTCCGCGGGTATATTTGGAGAGTCTTTGAGCCAGAGAATCCCCCCCTTCCATGCCCGAAAGAACCAGTTCAAAGTCAGACATAAGAGGCGGTTCAACATTTTCAAAGTTTCCGTCTGCCGTAATATCTTTCAAGGCGTATGTTTCTGTGATAGCTCTGTCTATAATAGCGTCTTCTTCAGCTGTCAGCCCTCCCATCATAATACGGAAAAGACCGACTAAGTTTATAATATTCGAACGCAAAACATTAGCGAAAGACTCACCCTCGCTTGGCGCCGATAGTTCAAACGGATTTATATGATGCTCGGAGTTAAGAGAAATATTAAAGTACCTGCCTCCCACCGCTTCAGCCAAATACTCATACTCTTTTTCTGGGTCTATAACTATGACATCGGCATCAAACATAAGAGTTCGCAATATCTCTAATTTACATAAAAACGACTTTCCCGCGCCAGACTTAGCGAATATTATACTGTTGTAATTCTCTAAAGAAAATCTATCAAAAAGAACAAGAGATGAATTGTGTCTGTTTATTCCGTACAATATTCCCTTGTCCGAGGTTAGGTCAAATGACACAAAAGGAAAGAGAGAGGATAACGGAGAGGAGTTTAGTTTGCTGTAAACCTGCAAGCCATCGGTTCCCAATGGGATTGTTGTTTTGAAACCTTGTTCTTGCTGGAAAAGAGCTGGTTTGACATAAACAAGTTTGGCTTCTAAGATGGACTTGATTTCTGATTCTATTTTGTCTAATTCTGCACTTGAGTCGGCGTATATAGTGATATAAAGACCAACATCAAAAAGTTTTTCTTGGGCTTGCTGAAGCTGATCTCGTAAGTTTTCCAAATCCTGATAGGCCGTGTCTAGCATTGGGTTTCTGACTAAACCCTTTGATTCTCTAGTATTTATCTGGCTTTGGACTTCGGCCACTTTTTTCTGAAATGTTCGCAAAACCTGTGCTGTTTCTATGGGCTGTATAAAGATAGCGATGTCAAAGATTTTATCTAGGTTTATAATCGGTCCAAACCAGTTTTCCGATAAATATCGAGGGTAAGAAATGACAAAAAAACTCCGCAAGACTTTTTCTCCTAGATTAATTTCCTTCGGTGTTACCTCTAGGGCGCTTGGAGCTATAATATCTTGTAGCTCCAAACTACCAGAATCATATATCTCTTGAGGCAGAATTGTAGAGATATCTACCTCTGTCTTTTTTGTTTTTAGAAAGTCAAAAATACCCATAAAATTATTGGTTTAATTTAATTGGTTTCTCCGCGTCTCCGGGATTAAATATTTTGTAGAATAATTCTATCACTTCCTCTGTGCCCAGTCGTATCACTCGTATTCCACAGCGTGATAGGCCTTGCTCGACCACAGAAACTCTCTGTTCCAGCTGTGTTCTGTTTTCTTCAAAGCTTGCTTGTTTTGCTTTCAACTCTTCCCCAGCTGATTTTTTTTTAAACAATCCACCTATTACTCCACCTTTGACATTTATCATAGCTGGGTCATACGAGACAACTATAAAAAAACTTTTTGTCATGATGTTGACCGTCTCAGTAAATTTCTTGATGAACTCTATATATTCTTGGGTCTGAATCTTCATCAGGTCGTTCACTTGCTCCTTGTACCTATCCTCTAAAAGGGCTATGTATGGGCGTATATCTAGCCGCCTAGACTGTACGCATATCTGCACAGAAAAATCCAGTGAGTTAAGAAAATCTTGAAACTGCAATATGATTGCATTACGCTCGTCTTCTGATTTCAGAGAAAAGTTAAGACTAGAAGCTAAAACTACTCCTCGCATAGAGCCATCTTTCAAAACGACAATGCCGTCACGCACTTCTCTTATTGGCACGAAATCTTGTGTTGCTTTTGAAGCTACTGGCATATTTTTAATTATAGCAGATATTTAGAAATTACCTCGTGTTTTTTCCATCCTGTCCTGTCAGTGGATTGAGATTCTCATTTATATCCAATGTCCACGAAAGCTCTTTTAGTTTGCTGTCAGATAGACGAGGAACGAAAATTTGGTTAGATTCAGATAGTTTCCCCGCCTCTTCGGCGGGTCGCCGTTGAGGCGACTTCGGCTGTTTTTTCCAAATATAGAGATTTTTTTTAGTATAAAAAAGAAAAGCAGATTCTAGAAAATCAATAAATGGCTTATTATTGATTTTATAAAAAGCCAAAGCCAAAGCCAGAGGAATAATTCCGGCTATAAGTATAAGTGCTATATATATTGGCAGGTATGTATATATAATAAAAGACATTCCTGCTCCTCCGACGAGGTATATAAACTGCTTTATAGTGAGGGGTCCTATAATTTTATCCTCCACTTCTATAAATTGTGGTACTTGGTATTTCATTTTATTCTAGTGGTTCACGATATGGGTCAACGGCATATTTATGGACGGGCTCAAGCGTTGGAGTCGATTTAACCTCTTCAACTTTTGGAATTGGCACATTCGGCTTACTATCCTCAGTACCTTCCTCGTCTTCGCTCATCGGTACACTCGTAAATCTAGGAACTTCAACAGGTCTTTGCACTTCTTCCCCTAGGGTACCCCTAGGGGAATGTTCTGGTTTTGGTTCCAAGGTCGAACCTTGGGAATTGGATTTTAAAAGTTCGACCTTTGGCATTTGCCCTAGGGGTTGCCTAGGGCTAGAACTTGGGGTGGGATTGTCGTGCGCCACTTCACCAACTTCAACCATAGGCAGGTTACTAGGTTTTACCTCTGGCACTTTTGGCTTCATGTCAAAGGGCACATTTGACACTTGTGCGGCAGGTTCTGGTTTTTTTTCACTTTTCTTCTCCACCGTTCTCAAGGCGTATTCAAAAACCCTAACTTCCAAATCCTCCATGATTTGTTCAGCAAGTAACCTTGAAATACCAAGGTTAGAAATAATAGTCTCTAAAAGCGTGTCGGGTTTTTTCGTCTGGCCAACAACTGGTTTAATAATATTTATTAATTTATCAGTCTGACTTTGATTCAGAGAATATTTCTGAGCAATTTCTACTACCCTATCCTTATTAAATCCTAGTATCTGCGTATCTTTGCTGCTTTGTATTTTGATAATATTTTGTTTTGTATTAATGCTATTTCTCTCAACTATCTTTGCAATTGGACTTAAAATTTGCTCATCTACTTCTTTAGCAATTTTTGTAACAAGACCATCATCCAATCCAACATTTTCTGCCAAATTAACAGGATATTTTGTTAGTGATTCAATACCTAATACTAAAATAACAGTTTCAGTAAAAAATGAGACTTCTTTTTGTTCGTTAAGATTATTATTTTTAGCAATAAATTTCATCTTATCTACCCAAGGAACACTTTTAATCGCCATTACCATCTCGACTGGTAATTCTTTTACTCTTTCCTTAATAATTTTTTGTATTTCTGTATCCATGATTTTTATGGTGTTGGTGGAACTACTGGTGGCACTACTGGAGGTGTTGTGGGATTTGCCGCCTGATAATCTGCTATAGCTCTTAACAATGTATCTCTAGCGTTTGTAGAGGTTTGACCGGCTCGCATTCTTCTTGCTGCATCAGTATTATCATATACTCCTCTATAAAGTGGGGTATTCCATCTTGTTTGACTAAGATTGTGAATGTATCTTTCTCTTCTTCTCTCTGTGTTTCTCGCAGCTTCTAATGTAAGTCGTTGTTGTCCTGCCAATCTTACTCTTTCAACCTCCTCCGCCACCATCGCTGTTGCTTGTGCCTCAGATCTACCAGTAGCCACCAACCGAGCCACCCTTGTTTCATTATTGGCTCTACTATAATTCATTCCTGCAGCATCATTTGTTATAGCCATTTCTCTTTCAACATCAGCACCAGTTACAGTATCTGGTATATTCTTTTCTGCAAACTGCATTCTTCTCTTAATCTTATCTTCTCTCGCTTGTTGGAAACCACCCTTTCCACCCGCTTTACCCATCCCCATATCCTTACCAAGAGCAGTTCCCCTAACATCAAGAGTTGCAGCCCCAGTTTTTGCACCAGCTGATAGTGCCATCCGTGCCAATCGACTATCTGGTGCTCTTTCTTTTAGCCACTGATTGTCTGCAATAGCCTGACCCGCTCTTCCCACGGTGCCTCTAAAAGCTCTAGCGCTTCCCCCCATAATCGCTCCGCCAGCAAAAGCTGTGGCTTTGCCTGTCATTTTGCCAATTTGCTCTGCCCCTTGAGTAGCAAATTGCTTAGAAATTACAAGTGAAGCTATAGTTAGTCCTATAATGATGCTGAAATTGAATAATATATTTATAAAACCGGTCATATTCTCCCCACTGCCAATAGTATCTGTTAGATTATTTGCTCCAGTGAAGTTTCCCCCAGCGATTAGTGTCAAAACTACCCATGTCATTATCATAAAAACAGGAGGAAATACAAGTTGTCCGTTTAATGATGACCACCATTTTTTGGCGTGAGGCTGCATTTGAGGTAAAGCCATTCCCATATAAGCGATTGGTGATAGTGTTAGTAGAATTATTAAAACAAGATATCTGATTAAAAACATCACAGAAATAGCCAGAAAAACAAAACTAACGACAAGTATCAGTACAGACGCCGATAAATTTACAGCTAAACTATCTGTTCCATTACCTGATGGAAGGATTGCATTAGTACTCCAAAATTTTTGCAAACCCAAAGCTCCCATATAAGCATTTGATAAACCACCATAGGCCGATAGTCCAGGGTTGGGGCTTGTGGCATTTGTTTGTTCTATGATTGAGTTATAAATACCAATAGTTACAACATTCGATGCATCTATCAGCACTTTTGTGAAAAATAAACTGAAGTTTATAAGAAGTGATGCCAGAACAATACCAGTAACGAATTTCTTAATGTCTTGCAGACTTTTTTGGTCAATTATGACTAAAATTCCTTCATAGACGAGCATAAATATGAAAGCAATATTCATCAGATCTCGTATGACTTTCCATGCTGTATTTATTCCAGTCATCGCTGCCAAATTGGATGACATTTTTATAATCGTCAGGTCTAAAACAAGATTTAATAATAGGCCCATCAATCCCACAGCAAGGGATAACAATTTCATTATTGTGAAAACAATGAGGCTTAAAATATCAGTTAAACAGAATAAAGACCATGCTGAACAGGCTGATGTTGGTGCTGTTCCATCATTTGCACCACCTTGTGGACTACCCAAATCTCCTGAATCACTAAGGGGACGAGAACCACTTTCTTGCCAGTCTCCTGGTGGTTTAAGATTTTTACAATCATCACTAGTTTTAATGGTACCTGGTCCAGAAGAAGGGAAACATACTCCTAATTTTTCGAGACCAGAAACAAACTTCCCAGAAGCAGTCTGGCAAGTTTTTGCACTGACATTATATGCAATATAAGAGCGTACATTACTAGGATCTAATATACATGTTCCCTTTGTATCAGTAGCTTGTACTCTTACCCCCCCCACAGGACTAAAAAGCCCGACCATCACAACTAGTATCCCGAACAAGGCAATCCGCGACCTCCAAAGTGCTCTTGTGTCAATTACTTTATTTAAACTTTTATATTCTGTGGATTTCATTACATTAGGTCGCGGCCTTGTACGGGATTATCCCGTACGAAATAGGAAACGCTTCAATCTTGATTTAATGAAACGTTTACCTCTTCCACCTTTTAAATATAACTCTCTTTCTTTTGCATCTTGTTCATTTATACATGCCTCATAATAAATCAATTTATAAGGCCCACGATTTTTGGTATATCTTGATTTTCCTGTTATGTGTTCCTTGAAGCGTTTCCGTAAATCACTTGTAAATCCTGTGTACATTCTACCATCACTTTCACTTTTTAATATATAGCTATAAAACATAAGTTCTTAAATTTCGTTCGGGATAAGGTAAAAACTTTTTCATTCTTTCTCTTTATTATACTTTACTTTTTTATTCTTGACCCTGTGAAATAAGATTTGAGCCGATTTTTTATAATCATCTTACCCCTATATGATTTTAACACTTTTTCTCTTCGTCTGGCATCATCTTCTTCAACACACGCTTCGTAATAAATAAGTGATAAAGGTCTGCGATATTTAGTTGATTCTACTTGACCTGTTTTATGTTGCTCAAATCTTAACTGCAAATTTTTTGTTGAACCTGTGTAGAGTTTTCCATCCTTTTTACTTTTTAATATATATGTGTAGAACATTTTGTTTGATTAAAATTTGCAGTATTTCACAGGGTTGACATTCATTTTGGGTTTGATATACTACTTAGACAAATGTCTTCGGGCCGGCCCTCGTAAGAGGGAGAAATGTTATCCACATTTTTAATTTGACTTTGTTTGGATCATTGTATATAATGGCAGTATTAGTGGCTTCGGCCTCCGAGATTCCCCGCCTTTACCGGCGGGGTTTCGTTTTTTACCAAACTAATAAATTCTGTTAATATTTTTTCAAAATCTGAATCTGAGATTGTCCCAATTTTCCTTCTTAAGCGTTTTGAACTTATAGTTTTAATCTGTGTGAGCATTACAAATTGTTCAATCTTATTAAAAATAAAATTGTAATAAAATTTTGATTTTTTTACGCTGGAAGTAATAGGCAAAATCCATACCATGTCTTTATTAAAAACTCTCAAGATAATTCCCGGTCTCTCAAAACCTTCATCTTTGCCATTTACTTCTACACCTATGTTTTTACCCATTGAACACCACCATATTTCTCTCTCGTAAAAGAAAAAATCGTCAAGCAAGATGCTTTTGTCAACTTCCTTCTTTCTCTCATTCCATTTATCAAAATCTTTTTTTATAAGTTCTGTATTTACTATTTTGTTTAAACTAAACCTTATACCATATTCAATTTCTATTTCTGGACCAGATATATATTCTTCAGCTTTTTCCACAGCAGTTTTAAGTGAGTCAAAAGTGCCAATGTTTTTTATCTCTATATTAGATTCAGCATCATTTTCCGATATCTTGTAAGTATCTTTTGTTTGTTCTGATATAAGAATAAAATTGTTTGCACTCATAATATTATTTATATTCTGTAGGTTTCATTGGGTTTTGTCGCGGTTTCTAACATTGTTCATATTTTCAATCTTATTTTAGCACTATTTTTTGTTTTCCACATTTGACTTGACATTCATTCTGCTCTTGCTATACTACACAGACAAGTGCCTTCGGGCTTGCCCTCGCAAGAGGGAGAAAAGAAGAAAAGCTGTCAGAGCATGTCTTTGACAGCTTTTCGTATAATTTCAAAAATATCCTTATCTAAAAAACCTATTTTCTCGACTAATCTTCTTGTGTCAATTAATCTTGGCTGAGAAATAATAACCGATGCCATTTCTTTATCCACTATTCCAATAGGGATTCTCATTGGATGTTCTTGTGTAGATGTGGTTAAAGGAAAGACTAAACAAGTATCTTTACTAAATCCCTTAAAAATTAATACAGGTCTTTGGTATTCTTCTCCACTACCATCTTGCTCAAATCCAACATTAACACCTAAAGAACACCACCAAATTTGTCGTGCATGATAAAGTTTTGGCTGGTTATTATCGTGAATACCACTCTTTATCTCATTCCATTTATCAAAATCTTTTTTCATCATTTTAAAAATGGATAGGCCCCGGCGCGGAATCAACTAATCCGCTTGGCACAGTCAAAACTTCCAGCTGACCTCTATCACCATATGTGGCTATGATGAAATTGCTGTTTGCGAAAACAATACTGCCCAAAAGTCCTCTTGTTTCCACTGCTATATATGTTTTACTAGCCCATGGACGAATTAAAATATAGCCTTTGTTGGCGGAGCTACTCCAAGTGAAAGTGGCGACATATATTTTTCCATTTACAGAAAGTATTTTTACACCACTTTCACTGAGGCCCAGTGACTTAACAACAGCCAAATCAACTTCTCCACCTGTTGGTGTGATTCCTCGGACTGAACCATCGTATGCAGAGTATGCTATGTAGCCATTATATGTGTCTGTATCGAGAACATTTGGTTTGGCTGTGTATCTTTTTGATATAGTATTTCCAGTCCATACACAAACAGATAAATTATTATTGCAAGCGGTTACTAGTGTATTTCCACTTATGGATGGAGATCCCATGCCACTTGAATTTGATAAGACGAAGTTGTCTTTTGCTATTCTGGCCCCTGTTAGTGCAACCCAATGCCCATCTTTAGCCTTACCAATGTTTCCAGCCACATTTCTCGGGTCATCTGCTGTTTTGCGGGGTAACCACTCCCCGATTTTTGTCTCATACCTATAGAAGCCGATATTTTCGGTATCAGTTTTGTTATTAAAACAACTGGACGATAGTGTATCTGATTTTATCCATCCAGTGGTGCCACATGCGTGGTTGTTCATCCAAGTTGGAGGTAAATCTGGTGGGTTAGTAAAGTTCCAGTTTTGTTGTGTTTGAAGATTAGTCACCCAAGTTTCTCCGTTTCCATAAGCTACATACTTTCCGTCCGGAGACAAGTATGGATACCAACCATTAGCTGTTTGTGTCGGACTCCAAATATTTGTTGGAATTATGGTTGGCAATCCACCTCCGCCTCCTGTGCCCGTGCCGTTGTTAACTTGTATCGGCCCCTTGTCGTTTGAGTATGTCGTGGAGTTTTTCCAGACTCTAACATTGTAGTTTCCGACAGGAAGGACTGCAGGAATAAGTAATTTTGTTTGAGTGCCTGTTGTGGTCACTCCGTCATTACTTCCAAATGTTGTTATTCCGGAATTTCCCAGAAATTGCACAGTGGTAGTTAAGTTTGTACCCATTATTGTCATGGTTGTTTGTCCACGGACAACATTCATCGGACTGACGCTGTTTATAACAGGACTACCCGCCGTAGGAGTCGGGTTTGGATTTGCAGTCGGCGCTGGTGGCTCTGCACTTCCTCCACCAGTTGGAGTAAACGGTGTACAAGAGCCTGTGCCAGGATTGCCATTTCCTCGCCATCTTGATCTAGGAATGTTTCCATCAGCCAGATTACATTGAGCAGTTAATTCTGCATTTCCTTGAAAAACATCATAGAGAATACAGCTAGGTCCGTGGAATATAATATCGCAAGCAATAGGTCCGTAAGTTGATGAGCAATTGTTCCCACTGGTTTTATTCAAAACTCCCCAACCGCTACTTCCAAAACCTGAAGTGGCATCAACCAATATTTTAGCCATATCATCTTTTGTTGGAACTGTTCCGTATTTTGCTCTTTCTGTGGCAACAGCAGAACAGACAGCTCCCAAAGTACTCGGCTCGCTATCTGGTGTCCCAGGACCTTTATCTTTTTCTCCACCATCACTATCCACAGTCACATCTATAGTGGTGCAAGTCTCTTCACCAGTAGTATTTCCTTCATTATCTAATGTAGGCAAACACACTTTTGCTGGTTGTGTTGATTGAGCAGTACAAACCATTCCATTATCAGTATCTTCACATGTCACAGTTGGTGACGAGTATGGAGGAGGTTGTGGTGGAGAAGGTCTTGGTGCTTCATCTCGTAATTGGTCAGTTAGTGATTTCTCTCCTGGTTTAGATTCACTTAGTCCTTTCAGGCCGCTCATGGCCTTGGCAATTAGTTGATTAAGCAGAGCCCCGAGAATTTCATTTATCTCATCAGCAGCATTGAGTCTTTCCGCTCCAGACCCGAGAACTTTTTCAAGTTGACCTTGTATAACTGAGCCGGGCGTAACAGTTTCCACATCTCTCGAATCAAGACAATCACCTGCTTTATATAAAGTTGTCTGATAATCATAATTCGCTTGAGAAGCTTCCGTGAGCGTCAATTGTTTATTTTTTGGACATGCTTCCTTAGACAAAAACCCCCTACCTTGTTCTAATTGTTTATTAAATTTTTGTACTTGATTATCAATGTCTTTACCGAGCTGACTTTTTGTTTGTAGATATGCGCCATATGGATTGTTGTTATCATTTTGTGTCACTTCAAACCATCCTTCCCAACCACCCTTGCTAAAATCTTGTGTAAATTGCTCATAATTATCTTTTACTTTACTCAATGTACAAGATCCATTTTGGTCTTGATTTATATAATTTTTAACAAGTGCCAGTCGCACTTGGGCCTTGAAAGGACTACAAAGTTGATTTAGAGATGTGTTGGATAAAACCTCAGACGCTGTTTTATCTCCAACATCTAAGAAAAATTGCCCAGGGTCTGTAACATAGGCTGGATTACCCTCAAATCCAGAGTTTATCCAGTTGACAGTGGAAGCTGTCACTTTGTTTATAATGGTGTTTATAAAAGCATAAGAGATAGTGTCTCCTATTTCCTTTATAATAGTGCCAATATCAACATATTGAGCGTGGGTTTTTTGTGGAAAAGAGAAAACCAGCGAAAGAGCAATCATACTTACCGCTCCAAGCTTTTTGGTACGATTTAAAAAAGACATATTATTGTGTAAATTATACAATAGTTAGTCTCTAATACACTAATATTTATGTTGATAATTATTTACTGACTACTACCTGTTTTTTGTACAAAGTATTTATTGATTCCCGCTAGGGCTGATTGGAATTCTAAAATTTGTGCATTGTATTGTCCTACACCAGCCAAAGCCCTGACAGGATCACTAAAGGATAATCTTATTGATTCAAGAGTAGATAAAATATTACTGGATGTATTCAGGAGAATTAAGTGTACTTTGATAGCGCTTTCTGGCACCTCCACATTTAGCAAATCACTTATCATTCCTTTGCCGGCTAAAATAGCATTATCAAATGATGTCACCGAACCTTTTTTGTCTGTGGTTGTACTTTTTGTTAAGGTTGTTGGGTTAGAGTTTACTTGCATTGACCTCAATTTCAGTATTTGATTTATGTTGTCACGGTATTTTTTTATTATTTCTGTATTTTCACCACTTATGATGTGTAAGTTTGATGCTATATATACTGGTCCATTTACTTTCGAGTATTGGGAATTAGATGTGACATTGTTAGTGATTTTGTTTATATCGTCAGCGGTTAGTGTTTTTCCACCCTGTTTTGCTAGTAAATACTGTGAGAAAAAGTCTTTAGCCACTTGGGCTGTCAGTGTGGTACCGTCAAATTTTTCTGTGCTTCGGTTTGTTAAAACAGTTGTAGTTTGTTTTGTGTTATCAAGATTAACCAAGATTTTCTTCCAATCATCATTTATTTCGTTTCTATTCCCTAAATTATTTGGACGTCCAACGTCCAAATTTTCTATCTGAGCAGTATCACCTGTATTTTTTTGTGTTGTTTCTGTCGGCCTTCGTTCAAAAAGATAAATAGAGCTGACCACTCCAAAACAGACGATAAGCACAGTTAAAATTTTTCTGTTTAGCATACCAAAAGTATAACACAAGCAGATTTTAGATTTTTTCTAAAATAGAAATCAGTTGTTCTTTTGTAATTTCTAATACATCCAAACATTTATACATATCTCTTGTATAAATATATTTATCTTCATGAATAACCCAAAAACCTTTTAGTCTAGGCTTATTTTCTTTATCTACATCAAACACCTCATATCTTCTGCCAGATCCAGATTTACTTTCTTTATTAAGAATTAGTGATTTATTCTCAGCTATTTTATAGATTGCTTTTTCGTATTTTTTAAATTTAAACTTAGTTGGGATAGAAGACATTTATTTTAAGCAAATGAAGCAATTTCAGTCGGTAAAAAAAGATATGTGCCCATAGCTTTAACTTTGTTGGTAAGTCTAAAAGAGCTGGATTCTTTTTCTAATTGAAATTTTTCAAAATCATTTTTCATTTTAGATGTGATATCTCCTATGACATATTTAAGAACTTCATTAAAAATAGTCCTGTCTTCTGTATCAGAAAGTTCTTTTATTGTAAGATTTGTTGGATAAGCATATTTTTTTAATCCATCTATGTATATTTCAACCAATTCACCTATTTTTTTTACTGCTTCAGTTTTGGTATTTGCTGTACAAGAAATATCAAAAGGAGAACAAAATCCTCTCCATGTTTTATCTTTTGATTTATATACCACCTCGATGATTATCTTTGGTGTTTTTTCAATTATTTCTTTCATAATTTCTATATTATATTATATTATATTATAGATTAAAACAATCATA
>Ga0209515_10004843_pt1 | contig 17880 bp, 18 predicted proteins | sample Subgroupgradi54m_FD_187454 | JGI IMG/M metagenome (GOLD analysis project Ga0209515, IMG submission 187454) | Subsurface groundwater microbial communities from S. Glens Falls, New York, USA - GMW60B uncontaminated upgradient, 5.4 m (SPAdes)... ...
ATGAAAGATTTCTCCAGCTTGGTGATGGCCTCGATCTGCGCGAGCCAGAGTTTTGTGCTGATGAGCGGAGGAAGCTCGCGAAGGCGCTGGGCGAGTGGCTTTTCCTGCTGCACCCAGGCGAGCAGGTCTCCGGGCGATGAAAGGCAAAGACCCCCCGGCTGCGCGGGTCGGGGTCAAGGCGGTTGGTGAAGCGGGTCTCTGTACCAGTGCTCTCGTAACTGAACGGAAGCGGCGAGCCCCAATGCGGGAGTCCAGAGCGAGCGCCGGCAACGTACTTTGCCGTCTGCTCCTCAACGCCGGTGAGGGTGTGGCCTTCAGGCTTGGCCTCGACAACACCGATGGCTTTGCCGTCCACGAAGAGAGTGTAGTCTGGCTCGCCGGACTGAAAGGACACCTCGCCGACTGCAACGCCCAGGGCGGCACAGAGGTTGACAGTGTCCTTGTCCTGCACGGTCCAGCCGCAACGCCCCAGAAGGACGTCGATGATCTGACGGGCTTGTTGTTCTGGCGTTTCAGGCATGGCTAAGCGTTGTCGTTACTTGCGCGCCTTGCTGGTGTTGGGCCGCACTCGCGTGTTGGTGATTCAACGCTCAAACTCGTCCTTCCGAAACCGCCAGATGCCACCAACTTTGAAGCCGGGGAGTTTCCCTTTGCGGGCGAGGCGCGTGACGGTGAAGGGATGAATCCTGAGGATCTTCGCGATCTCGTTGGACATTCCGGGGACAGGATACACCAATTGCTGATGGCGGACTAGGATTCGGCCCACTTACTTTTCCGCCTTCGGCGGATGGTCGTCCCTCGGTCGCTGGGCTGCTCCCTCGAGATCAATTTCACCTGAGTCCGGCGAGGGCGAAATTGGCTGGCGGACTAGGATTCGAACCTAGACAAGCAGATCCAGAATCTGCTGTGCTACCGTTACACCATCCGCCAACGAGAATGCGCTATGCTTGTTTGAGGGCAAGGGTATCGTGGGCGACCAGGGCAAGCTTCTTTCTCCGAGACCACGCCTTGAGTTGAACTTCCCGCCGTCTCGCTTCTTCCCTGTTTTCGAAACACTCCTGATAGACGATCTGAACGGGCTGACTGAGTTTTGTAAACCGACCTCCGGTCTTGGACTGATGCTCTCCAAGACGACATGCGATATCCGTTGTCATGCCGGTGTACACATCTCCGTTTCCACAGCGCAGCATGTAAATAAACCACGACATCGGTCGTGTCCCTCGACTCTGGTTCGACTCGGCCTTCGGCCTCGCTCACCATCGCTCGGGATACCTCGCCTCGGCCCGCTTTCTGCTGTGCCTGTACCGAGCGAGGCCCGCGAAGCGGGCCGAGTCGAGGTACTACCGTTACACCATCCGCCAATGGAGTGTCGAGTGACCAGTATTGAGTGGCGAGTAAAAGCGGCTCGATGATTGTATTGAAATCGTCCTCTCGATTCTACTACCCATTCGACACTCGTCACTCACCACTCGCCACCCTCTCAGGTTCTTCCGGGAAAGAAGCTTCTCAGATACCGGTTCAGTGTCTGCCGGTCCGGGTCCTCGATCCACTTGAAGCGCACGCCCACCTCGTACTGCGGCTCACCGTGGCGCGAGGTCTCCCGCACCCACAGCACCTCCCCCGTCGCGTGCATCGTGGAGCGCTGGAAGGGGAGCTCCAGGCTGATCGGGATCTCCTGCCCCACCTGAAGCCGCACCGCCGTCGGGAACCGCATCCCGGTTTCGCTGATATCCGAGGTAAAACTCCGCTCAGTCTTCATCGTCTCCGGGCTCGGGAACTCCACGAGCACCGGCGTCTGGATACGGACGAACTGTCGTCGTTCCTGCATCAGTAGAGTTCGGCGTTCATCGTTCGGGGTTCAGAGACACCCGCCCAGACGCGGCGGGTGGGTCGCCAGCCTGCGGCTGGCGGCACTCCCGTCGCCCACCCACGCCGTGGGCGTGGGGACCCGGGCTCGGTCGCAGGACGGATGCGGAGCCGGACGTGAGGAGGCCGGTGCGGCACGGTGTCCCGCCGCCCCGGCCCGCCGACCACAATGCCTTTGGCCGGGGCGGGCAGGCGGGACGAGCACCGGCCGACGCCCGAGCGAAGGTCCGGCACGGTGGGCCGGACCGAGCGCTCCGGCGGAGCACCGTCCTGACAGGACCCGCCTCATGAGCTCTCCTGCTTCGCGGGTGAGCCAGCCAATGTCACCGCATGCTCCAGGCGCTTGAGCACAGCACCCTTGCCCAGGATCGCCATCGTCTCGAAGAGCGGCGGGCTGACCGCACGGCCGGTCACCGCGACGCGGGCGGGCTGGATGAGGTCCTTCGAGGAGAGCCGGCGTTCAGCGGCCAGCGCGCGCGTGACCTGCTCGATCTCGGCGGCATCGAACGGCTCGACGGTCGAGAGGCGCACCCGCAGTTCGGCGAGGTGGCCCATGATGCTGTCCCGCCGGAGGAACTGCGTGACCGCCTCGTCCTGATAAGCGGGTTCTTGGAAGAAGAAGGCGTGCTCTTCCTCGATATCCTCCAGCACGCGCAGCCGGTCCTGAATGAGGGCGGCGATACGCTCCAGGCGCGCGCGGTCCCAGGGTTCCTTCAGCCACCCCTTGGCGCGGAGCCGCTCGGCAAGCAGCTCGGCCAGCTTCGGGACCGACGTCTGCTTCAGGTACTGGCCGTTGAGCCAGTCGAGCTTCTTCTGGTCGAACTGTGCGGCAGCCTTGCGCACCTTGGAGAGGTCAAAGAGCTGGATGATCTCCTCCCGCGGGACGAGCTCCCGGTTGTTGCCGGGCGCCCAGCCGAGCAGCACGAGGTAGTTGAGGAAGGCGTCCGGCAGATACCCCACCTGGCGGTACTCGTCCACCGAGGTGGCGCCGAAGCGCTTCGAGAGGCGCGCCCGGTCCGCCCCGACGATGAGCGGGATGTGCGCGAAGACCGGCAGCGAGAAGCCCAGCGCCTGGTACAGGACGACTTGCTTGGGCGTGTTGGCGATGTGGTCGTCACCGCGGATCACGTGCGAGATCTTCATGAGCGCGTCATCCACCACGCAGGCGAAGTTGTAGGTCGGGGTGCCGTCGGACTTCATGAGCACGAGCGACTCGAAGAGGGTGGTGTCCACCGTGATGTCGCCGTGCAGGAGATCGTTGAACGTCACCTGGCCGGGCGCCACCCGGAAGATGATTCCGCCGTTGTCCTCGAGCGCTTTGCCGTCTTTCAACAGCCGCTGCACCTGCTCGCGGTAGGCGTCGATCCGCTGGCTCTGGAAAAACGGCCCCTCGTCGGCGGTGATGCCCAGGAAGGCGAGGCTGGCGTAGAGGTCGTCGAGAAACTCAGGCTTCGAGCGCTTCTGGTCGGTGTCCTCGATGCGCAGGATGAAGGTCCCGTGGTGGTGGCGGGCGAAGAGCCAATTAAAAAGCGCGGTACGTGCAGATCCAACGTGGAGTTTTCCAGTTGGACTAGGAGCAAATCTGACACGGACACTCATGCGGATTACGCGGACGATTCAGTCAGGAGATTCAGCGCGGTCGAATGCCTGGCGCCGCCAAACCACTCGCCGATGCGGCGGGTGAGACTGGCCGGGTCGAGGCGGCAGAGCGACAAGAGCTCGCTGCGCTTGCCGTGCTCGATAAACTGGTCCGGCAACCCGATGCGCAGGTGTGCGGTCTGTGACAGGCCCAGCTCGCCCAGCGCCTCGGAGACCGCGCTCCCGAACCCGCCGGCCACCTGCGACTCCTCGAGTGTCACGACGGCACCCGTCTGCGCCGCCTGACGGACCATCTCGACATCGAGCGGCTTGACGAACCGCGCGTTGACGACGGCGGCGTCGACGCGCTCGCGTGAGAGCTCCTCCGCCACCCTGAGCGCGGGATACACCATGCTGCCCAGGGCCAGTAATGCCACATCCTTCCCTGCCCGCAGCGGCTCGGAGACGCCGGAGGCGATCTTCGCCGGACGGGTGAGCGGCTCACCGCAGACGATACCGCCCCGCGCGTAGCGGATGGCAACCGGACCGCGCTGCTCAAGCGCCCACTGGAGCATAGCGCGCAGCTCGGAGGGATCCTTGGGAGACGCCACGGCGAGGTTGGGCAGCACACGGAGGTAGCCCACATCGAAGACGCCATGGTGGGTGGGACCGTCCTCCCCGACAAGGCTGGCGCGGTCGATGGCGAGGATGACGGGCAGCTCCTGGAGGCACAGCTCGTGCATGATCTGGTCGTACGCGCGCTGGAGGAAGGTGGAGTAGATGGCGACGATGGGGCGCATCCCGCCCCGGGCCAGGCCCGCCGCGAAGCCGACCGCGTGCTGTTCGGCCATCCCGACGTCGTAGAAGCGTGCCGGCCAGCGCCGCGCGAAGCCGGTGACCCCGGTGCCCTCGGGCATGGCCGCGGTGATGACCGCGAGCCGCTTGTTGGACTCGCCCAACCGCATCAGTTCGTCGGCAAAGGCGTCCGTATATGTTTGGGTGGAGGGTGCAGGGTGGAGGGCGGCCCCCTTGACCTTCGCCCCCTTCACCCTTGACCCTTCACCCTTGACCAGCCCGGTCGCGAGGTCAAACGACTCAATCTTGTGGAACTGCTCCGGATCCTCCTCAGCGAACGTGTAGCCCTTCCCCTTTACCGTCGAGACGTGGAGCAGGATGGGTCCTGTCATCCGCCGGACGTTCTTGAGCGTCCGGATCAGCTCAGCGAGGTTGTGGCCGTCGATGGGCCCAACGTAGCGGAAGCCGAGCTCCTCGAACACCTGGCCGGGGACGATCATCCCCTTGAGCGACTCCTCGACTTTGCGGCCGAGCCGGACGAGCTTCGAGCCATGCGGCAGCCGCGAGACGAGCTGCGCGAGGTCTTCATGGAGTTTGTTGTAGACGGGGTTGGTGATGATGCGGTTGAGGTAGCGGCTCAGGCCACCGACCGGCTGGGCGATGGACATCTTGTTGTCGTTCAGGACGACGAGGAGGTTGGGCTTCACGTGGCCGATGTGGTTGAGCGCCTCCAGCGCCATCCCCTCGCCGAGGCTGGCGTCGCCGAGGATGGCGACCACGCGCCGCTCGCCCTTGTCCTGCTCGTTGGCGACTGCCAGCCCAAGCGCCGTCGAGAGCACCGTGCCGCCGTGGCCGCTCGTGAAGAGGTCGTAGGGACTCTCGTCCTTGTGCACGAAACCGGAGAGCCCCTTGAACTGCTTGAGCGTGCGGAACCGGCGGTACCGGCCGGTGATGAGCTTGTGGGTGAAGGCCTGGTAGCCCATGTCCCACACCAGGTGGTCGCGTGGCGCCTCGAAGACGTAGTGGAGGGCGAGGCACAGCTCGACCGCCCCGAGGCTGGAGGCCAGGTGGCCACCCAGCTCGGAGATGGTCTGCAGGAGCTCGTCGCGGACTTCCTGGGCGAGTGCAGCCAGCTGCACCGTCGTCAGGGTCTTGATGTCCGAGGGCCGCTCGATCTTCTCCAGCAGCATCGTGGCCATGGTCTCCTCTTGCCGCCTCATGCACTTGCTGAGAGCCTCGCGGCCAGCTCCCGCAGCATCGCGGCGCGCGGCCCGAAGGGTGTCAGCGCCTCGAGCGCCCGCCCGATCAGCCGATGCGCTTCCCGTGTGGCTGCGTCCGCGCCCAGTGTGCGTGCCAGGCCATCATGGTCGTGCACATCGTCGATGAGCTGGAATGCCAGTCCGAGATCCTGTCCGTACCGTTCCAGCCGCGCGCGCTGGCGCGCATTCGCTCCGCCCGCCAAGCCGCCGGCGACGACGCTCGCGGTGATGAGTGCGGCCGTCTTGCGTCGGGCGACCTCGCGCAGCGTGGCTGCCGTCGCGGCGCGCGCCCGACGGCTCCCCGCCACGCTTGGCTTCGCCACGCGAAGCCGGCGGGGCGGGTCGGGCTCGTGGACCGCTTCCAGGTCAAGCGCCTGGCCGCCGATCAGCCCGGCCGTCCCGCAGGATCGGCCCAGCATCTGGATGATGCCCAGCGAGTTGGGCGTGCCGTTGCCCCCCAGCAGCTCGAAGGCCAGGGTCAACAGGGCGTCTCCGGCGAGGATCGCGTTGCCTTCGCCGAACGTCCGATGGCAGGAGGGCCGGCCCCGCCGCATGGCCGCGTCGTCCATCGCCGGCAGGTCGTCGTGCACCAATGAATAGGTATGGATGAGCTCGATGGCGCACGCCGCGCGCAACGCGCGTCGCGCCGGCGATCCGACCGCCTCGCAGCCGCCTAGGCAGAGGAGCGGCCGGAACCGCTTGCCGGCCGAGAACACGCAATAGCGCATCGCCTCCGGCACGATCCCAGCGCCCCGTGCGCGCTCCGGCAGGACACGCGCAAGTGCTGCGTCCACCACGCGTGCGAGCCCTTCGATTCGCCCCACCCTTCGGTGGGGCTCGCTCAGGAGGGATGGCATCCGCCGCTCACACCCGCTGGTTGTCCTGGTCCGGCTCCTCATCAAACGGCACCAGCTGGGCGTCGCCCACGTTGCTCTTCACCAACAGTTCGACTTTCTTCTTCGCCTGGTCGAGTTTTTTCAGCAGGACCCGGGCGAGCTTCGTCCCTTCCTCGAACTTCTTGAGACGCGTCTCAAGGTCCAGTTCCGAGCGGTCGAGCTCCCCGACGAGCTGCTCGAGCCGCTTCAACACATCCTCGTACTTCACCTCATGCCCTTGGGACATTGTGGATTCCTTGAATGACCAATCACCACATTCCAAGATCCACATACACACCAACCACCCATACCCAAGCACCAAACCGTTTGGTGATCGGTGCTTCGGTCATTGATGATCCTGTGGTGTGTGGAATGTGGTCATGGGTGATTCCCTTCTGCCGGCGCTTCCGGCAGTGCCTGCAACACGGTGCTCACCACGCGCCCGCGTGAGAGCAGCGTTTCGAGCTCGTCGCCGGCCCGCAGTGAGGCGGACGACGTCACGACGTGGCGCTCCGGCCCCGCCATGGTAATGCTGTAGCCGCGCGCGAGGACCGCCAGTGGGCTGAGCGCCTCCAGGCGTCCGGCCAGGCCCTGCAGGTGCCGCTCGCAGCGCTCCAGCGTGAACTGCACCCCCCGCGTCATGTGGCGGAGCAGCTCCTGCACGCGCGCCACGTGCTCCTTGATCTGAATCAGCGGGTGGAGCAGCCGCAGCCGTTCGCGCAGCCCGTCGAGTGCCGCCGACTGCTCATCGAGCATGGCGCGCATGACGTCCACCAACTGCTGCGTAAGCGTGCGCGCCTCGTCGATCAGGCGCTGCCGGGTGTGAGCCAGCGTCTGGGCCGCATGGGTGGGGGTCGAGGCGCGTAGGTCGGCGACGTAATCCGCGATGGTCCAGTGGTCCTCGTGGCCGACCGCGGAGATGACGGGAATGGACGATGACACAATCGCGCGCGCCACCAGCTCCTCGTTGAACGCCCAGAGGTCTTCCAGGCTTCCCCCGCCCCGCCCCACGATGAGGACATCGGCGAGCCGCCGCGCATTCGCGAGCCGGATCGCCTCGGCGATCTCCCGGGCCGCCCCCTCGCCCTGCACCTTGGCGGGCAGGATGATGACGTGGAAATGGTCCCGCAGCCGGACCACCATGTCGTGGATGGCCGAGCCGGTGGGCGAGGTGACGATGCCGACGCGCTCAGGCAGTACTGGGATGGGCCGTTTGCGCGCCTCACTGAAGAGCCCCTCAGCCGCCAGCCGCTTCTTCAGCTGCTCGAAGGCCACCTGCAGCGCGCCGATGCCCTTCGGCTCGACCCGCAGCACCTGGATCTGGTACTGCCCCTTTGCCTCGTAGACGCTGATGTGGCCGTAGCAGAGGATCTTCATGCCGTCTTCCAGCCGGAACCGGAGCGACTGGTTGGCGCCGCGGAAGAAGGCGCAGGGCAGCAAGAGCCGCTGGCCCCGGCGGTCTGTGGCCTGCTCGTCGACGAGGGAAAAGTAGATGTGCCCGGAGCCGGGATAGCTGCAGTTGGAGAGCTCACCTTCCACCCAGACCGGCCCGGGGAACTCGCGCTCCACGAGGCCGCGCAAACGCGACACGACGGCGCCGACCGTCAGCGCGGCTGGAACCCCACCCCGCTCTTCAGCAGGAGGGGACGGCATCCATAGTGAGTCCCCGCGGTTTCGCGTGGCGAAGCCAAGCGGCGGGGATGAGTCGAGGGACTCACCGGCCGTTGTCATGCACCGCACCCTCCATGACTTCGGTGATCCGCTCGACCGAGCGGGCCTTGCCCGTTGTGGCATCGACATCGACGATCAGGCCGCGCAGCTGGATATTGGCTTCCGCGACCTCGGACTTCATGGGCAAGCCCGAAAGGAAGCGCTCGAGGATCTGGTCCACCCGACGGCCGATGACCGAATCGTAGGGACCGGTCATGCCGACGTCGGTGATGAAGCCGGTGCCCTTCGGGAGGATGCGCTCATCGGCGGTGGGGATGTGCGTGTGGGTGCCGAAGACGCACGAGACCTTGCCGTCGAGGAACCAGCCCATCGCCACCTTCTCGCTGGTCGCTTCGGCGTGCATGTCCACGATGATGACCGGCGTGACGAGCTTCAGGCGTGAGAGCTCGCGCTCGGCGGTGCGGAACGGACAGTCCAGCGGCTCCATGAAGACGCGCCCCATCAGGTTGAGCACCCCGACCTTTTCGCCGGCGAGCGTCTCGACGATGGTGGAGCCCGAACCCGGCGCGCCCTCCGGGTAGTTGGCGGGGCGGATGACGCGGGGGTCCATCCGGAGCAGCTCGTACGCCTCGCGCTTGCGCCAGACGTGGTTGCCAGAGGTCAGCGTGTCCACGCCGGCGCGGAAGAGGTCCTCGGCGATAGGCGGCGTGATGCCCGCACCCCCCGCCGCGTTCTCGCAGTTGGCGATGACGAGGTCCAGCGAGCGCGCTTCGCGCAGGCGAATAAGCGAGCGCTCCACGATGAGACGGCCGGGTCGCCCCACGATGTCTCCAATCAGAAGAATCTTCATCGATCAGTAGGCGGTCGGCAGGAGGCAGGAGGCAGAAAGCAAAAGGCGGAAGACGATGGCATCATATCGGCCGTGCGGTTGCAGCTATGTTTGGTTTTCTGCCTACTGCCAACTGCCGACTGCGTACTGACCATTAGTTCTCGAACGCCGACTGCCGACTGAGCGTGGTCCTCCGCGGATCAGCGGGCATATTCAATTGAGCGCGTCTCACGGATCACGGTGATCTTGATCTGCCCGGGAAACTCGACGGAGCCCTCAACCTTCTTCTTGATCTCGCGCGAGAGCGCGATGGCTTCCAGGTCGGTCACCCGCTCGGGCTGGACGATGACCCGGACCTCGCGGCCCGCCTGGATGGCGTACGCCTTCTCGACGCCGCTGAAAGAGTCGCAGATCGCCTCCAGCGCCTGGAGCCGCTTGACGTAGTTCTCCAGCGTGTCGCCGCGAGCCCCCGGCCGCGAGCCGCTGATGGAGTCGGCGATGATGGTCAGCACCGCGTAGAGCGTCTGCGGGGCGACGTCCTCGTGGTGCGCCTCGATGGCGTGCACCACCTCGGGCGTCTCTCCGTACTTCTTGGCCAGCTCCCCGCCGATGATGGCATGCGGCCCCTCGACCTCGTGGCTGACCGCCTTGCCGATGTCGTGCAGGAGGCCGCACCGGCGCGCCAGGCGCTGGTCGAGGCCCAACTCCGCGGCGATCATGCCGCAGAGGTAGCCGGTCTCCTTGCAGTGCACCAGCACGTTCTGGCCATAGCTCGAGCGGTAGCGCAGCCGCCCCATGAGCTTGATGAGCTCGTGGTTGACGCCGTGCGCCCCCAGCTCGTTCATCGTCTTCTCCCCTTCCTGGATGAGGTGCTGGGCGAACTCCTTGCGGACTTTCTCCACGACCTCTTCAATGCGCGCCGGGTGGATGCGCCCATCGGACATGAGCCGCTCAAGCGACTGGCGGGCGACCTCGCGGCGGACCGTGTCGAAGGAGGAGAGCGTGACCACGTCCGGCGTGTCGTCCACGATGAGGTCCACGCCGGTGGCCAGCTCGAAGGCTTTGATGTTGCGCCCTTCGCGGCCGATGATACGGCCTTTCATGTCCTCGTTGGGCAGCTGGACGGCCGCGGTGGTGGACTCGACGGTGAACTCGGCCGCGCAGCGCTGCATCGTCTCGACGAGGATGCGCTTGGACGCCGTCTGCGCCTCGCGCTTCGTCTCCTCTTCGACGCGCTTGATGACCATCCCCGCTTCGGCGCGGCAGTCCTGCTCGATGCGCAAGATGAGGAGCTGCTTCGCCTCCTCCGCGTTCAACCCGGAGACGGTCTTGAGCTTCTCCTTCTCCTCCGCGATGAGCCCTTCGAGCTGTTGGTCCTTCGTCTTCATCGCCTGCTCACGCGCCGCGAATTGCCGGAGGCACTCGGCCTGGTCCTTCTCTTTCTGGTCGAGCTGGTCCAGCTTCCGGTCCAGCAGCTCTTCCCGCTGGTGGAGCCGCTTTTCAAGCTGCGAGAGCTCGTTGCGACGCTCCTTGGTCTTCTCTTCGAACTCCTGGCGCAGGATGTGGAGCTGTTCCTTCGCCTCCAGCTGGGCCTGCTTGCCGAGCGAGGCCGCGGTGCGCTGGGCCTCTTCCAGGAGATGCTTCGACTTCAACTCGTCGCTGGCCAGCGCCTTGCGGCCCTGCAGGACCCGCAGGCTGTAGCCGATCCCGAAGGCCACTGCCACTCCGATGAGCAGCAGCAGAACGGTTGTTCCCTCCATAGGCTTCTCCCTCACATGCTGCCCCCCCGGGCGTTGCGTTGCGAAGCCACAGGGGCTGGTGTGAACCCCGTTCGACCGGCAAATCCCTGCGCTCACGTGGCCTCGCCCGGTGGGACTGGCCGGTCGAACGGGGTGAACCGGACTCGGGGCGATCGTTGAGGAACGGATCCGCTGGACGAACAGAGCGGACGGTTAGGCGGTCAGCACCGTGTGGACGGCGCGGTCGTGCGGATCAGCGGGCAGACGATCAAGGAGCTGGAACCGGAACGCCAGCCCCACGGTGGGGGTGGCCTCCGGCAGTTGGGCGAGGAACCGGTCGAAAGAGCCGTGGCCATGTCCCAGCCGGTGGCCGCGCCGGTCAAACGCGAGACCCGGCACGAGCACCAGGCCGAGCTCGCGCGCCGGCACCGGCCGCCGGGCCGTTGGGACGGGCTCCGGCACTCCGAACGCCCCGGGCGCGAGGTCGCGGTCCGGATCCCGGACCTCCGACAGCCACAGCCGCTTGGAGTACTGCCGCACAACCGGCACAACGACCCGTTTGCCGCTCTTCAGCATCTCCTCAATCATCCGCCGAGTCTGCACTTCATACGGCAGGGCGACGTAACAGCACACCGTCGCCGCCTGCCGAAACGCCGTCAGGCGATGCACGTTCCGCCAGATCGCCTCACTGCTTCGACGTCGTGCCTCCTCCTTCTGTTGTCTCAAGCGGTCTAACAGCGTCTTCCGCAATTCACCTTTGGTCATGCCGTGGTGCCATCCCCGCGTTTCCCCCGACGCGGGGCGTCGTCGTGATCGCGTCATGTGCCTCAAGTCGTCCCCTGAGATGTGGAACACGTACCGGTGGTCCAGCGGCTCGCCGGCGATCGCGCGGACCTCTTCGCAGAGGTCCTGGAGCGTGACGCCGCCAAGCGAAAGCGTGAGCCGCTCATGGACGCACCGCCACACCGCCTGCGTAATCCATTGCGCGTGCCGGTGGACATCGGCCGCTCCAGCGGCTCCCCGCTTTCGCGTGAGTGGTTCGGCGGCGGTCGCGTGGCCGTTCGGCGGTCTGGCGTGGCGGGTCGCTCGGCTCGTGCCGTTCCAGCTGCCGTTGGCGCCGTCCAGCACCCGGACGACATCCGCCATCGTGATGTGGGACGGTCCTCTCGCGAGGAGGTAGCCGCCTCGCGGGCCCCGGATGCTGCTCACCAGCCCCTCCTTCTTGAGCCGATGGAGGAGCTGTTCGAGATAGGCCGCGGAGAGGTCCTGGCGCTTGGCGATGAGCGCAGCGGATACCGGAGCGCGCCCCGAGGCCAGCGCCAGCTCCACGAGCGCGCGCATGCCGTAGGTTGACCGGGTCGAGAGCTTCATGGCAAGTAGCAGTAGTGTACGATTACCCTACTAAATGTGTCAAGTTATGGCGGCGCAGCTGTGAGAGCTCGGGGTGCGGAGTGTGACATTGGGGGCTCAGAGATGCTGGTTTGGCCAGCACGGATACGCCGGCCCCCTGCCGCCACTCCGAACTATTCCTTCCACCAAGCACCCTTGACGATCTCGACGGCGTAGGGCGTGAAGGGCGGCACGTTCGTCCCGCTGGAGAAGCTCGTGTCATAGTGCCAGCTCCGGATCGGCGCCATGTACTGGGAGCCGCCGTATACCCAGTTCCCGACGGCGATCTGGCTGTCCCAGAGCGAGACGAACGAGCCGGTGATGGAGAGCGTCTTGCCCGTCCAGTTCTCGTGGAACCGGGGGTAGTTTTCGAGGCCGCCGTTGTAGTTGCCCGGGCTCGTCTGCTTGATGCCCGCGATGAACGCGGCGTTGACCGTCGTCGGCTGGGCGACCCGGCTGCCCAGCGACGCGCCGCTGTTGGCGTCGTTCCAGTTCACGGAGAGTAGGTTCACCGCGTCGGCGATCACCGCCGTCGGCTTCTTGGGCTTGTCGAGCGTGCCGTTGCCGTCGCTGTCCACCGGGATGTTGAAGTGGCCCTGGATGTATACGGGGTCGTTCGTAACCACCGTGAGGCCGGCGGCGCGCTCGATGACCTGGCCGTTGACGAGCCGGATGCCAGGCTGCTGGCTGGACAGGGCGTCGGTACGCGTCGCGTAGAGGAGGCCGTTCGCCGGGAGGCGATTCGGGAAGCTCGGCGTCGTCGTGTCGGTATCGGCATAGCCCGCGAGCTTGCGCAGGTTGATCTCCGTCATCTTGACCGTCTTGCCCTCTCGGTTGTTGTAGAAAGTCGTGGTGGTGGTGATGGTGCCGAGGGGGATGTCGGTCCCCTCGATGAGCGCGATGCCACCCTTCGTGATCGTCCCGTTCACCACTTTCACGTCGGCGTTGAGGTCATAGAACCCGCCGGGGGCGGTCGAGCCGACGACCGGGACGGCGCGCTTCGTCACGCCGTGGACGTCGGTCTTGACGGTGCCGTTCCAGCGCGTCTGCGACTCGGTGAGCCAGGTCGGGCTGTCGCTGTCCAAGCCCAACATCGCCGGGAACACGGCGGGGCTGGAGCCCGCCCGCTTGATCTGGACGTTGCCTCCCATGCCCGCCGAGCTGTCCTTGCGCCGGTTGTAGAGCTTCCCCGCCGCGCGCAGGTACTCGTTATCGACCGTCAGGAGGGTGTTGCTACCGATGTAGATGTCGCTGTTGCTGTGCACGCGGCCGCTGAGCGTCATGTCGGGGCCGGGCAGCCACTCGAGGTCCTTGTCGTAGAAAATGGCGTGCTGGAAGGTGAAGATGATCCGCCGCTTCACGATCTGGTTGAGGGTAATCGCCATGTTGTTCGTCGGGTGCGTGACGGTTGTGCGGACGCGATAGCTCTTCTCGAAGATCGAAACGCCGTCCGGGTCGGCCACGGCGCGAGGGACTGGTTCTGCCTCGTTGACGGTGGAGGAGGCGCTGCCACCACCGGTGAAGTTCGTGGTGAGGACGCCGGCGGCGGGGTACTGGGCGATGTTTGCGTCGATCTGGAAGTTCGCGATGGCGCTGGCGAAGCGGCCGATCGCGTCCTCCAGCCCGCCTTCCGCCATGTAGAGGACGTCGGCCTGGAGCTGCTGGACGGCGGCGTCGCGGTTGGTCGAGAAGCTGTGGTTGAGCAGCGCGCCGCCCAGCACGGTGATGACGACGACGGCGACGTACGCCAGCACGATCGTCTGCCCCTCCTGGTTCTTCCGCGTCGTCATCGCAGCGCCCTCCCTCAGTGAGTTAATTCCGCAGCTTCACGATTTCGACCGATGTCGCTGACACCGTCCGGCGCTGAGGAGTCGTCCGCTGGACACTCAGCGACACCCGAACTTCGTTGTTCGAGAGCGTGGCCAGCGTGTTGCGGTCGTCGAACGCGGCGGCGGTGACGTCGTTGGCGATCACCGTCTGCTGGCCGCCCTGGATGCGGACGAGCTGCCGCTGGGCCGGCACGAAGACGTACTGGATGGGTGCCGCGACGTCCCATTCCGTGTTGCCGGCGGCGTCGATGATGAGGCCGTTCAGGTCGAGGTCGGCGGGGAGGTAGAACGTGATGCTGGTGTTGGCGGGTAGTGCCGGAATCGTGGCGTTCGGCGGGACGGTCTGGGTAGTACGCGTGGCGGAGCGCAATTCGCTCACGATCCGGTTCACGGCTTGCTGACCCCTGGTGCGAACCTCGTCCTGCGTGGTGGTCGTCCACCACATGTCCGAGACGCCGGTCAGCCACAGCATGGCGATGAGGCTCATGGAGAGCAGGATGCTCCCCGCGACCATGGTCTCGACCAGGGTAAATCCAGCGAGGCTGGAGGCTGGAGGCTGGAGGCTGGAGGCAATTGCCTCGAGCCTTGAGCCTCGAGCCTTGAGCCAACTTGCATCTCTTCGCTGCATCTTCAGCTCGCCTGGCTGGCGCGCATCGTCGTCGTGCGCCGCTGGTACGTGCGTCCCCGGTTCGTCCACTGGACCTGGACGATCAGCTCGCGCGGGTCCGCGGCCGTGCTCGGGGAGTGCGTCACCGTAATCTGCTCACCAGTGAGGGCGTAGCCGCCGATGACGCCGGTGTACAGATCCGGGCCGGCCCCGACGACGCCGTTGACCGCACCGGTCGGGAAGCTCGCGTTGAGCACGGTGAAGGGCGTGGTTTTGATCCGCTCCATCATGGAGCGGATGTCGTTGAGGGCCACGTTGGTCTGCTGGGAGACCTCGGTGAGGTGGAGCGCGGACTGGTAGGCGACCATCAGCCAGACACCGGACACGACGACGACGACGAGCGCGAAGAGCACCTCGACGAGTGTAAAGCCACGCGCGTCCCGCCGTCTCGACTGCCTGGTCCTGACACGCATCAGCCTCGCCCCTCAACAACAATAATAATGCGCACGAACCTCCGAGCGAGACTCGTGCGCCAACCCAACCGGCAACCCGGCGACCCCCCCACCTGTTTGCCCCGCCTTCTGCGGGGCCCAGGTGGGGTCCCCACATCTTCCGGCCCGCTACGCGGGCCGAAACAGGTGGGGGGGCCCGTGGTTTTGCGCCCTCTCCTTTCGAAGAGTTTGCCCTCTCCCCGCCGATGGCGGAGGTCTTTTCGGCTGCCTTAAGTATGCCTGATGGGCGGGTGAAAAACCAGGGGCGGAAGAGCGCTCAGGGCTGGGGGGTCTTGAAGAGGCCTAGGGAATCAGGACGAGCTTGCCGAACACCTCGCGGCTGAGCATGCGCTCCTGGGCCGCGCGGGCCTCGCGCAGGGGGAAGACCGTGTCCACCATCGGCCGCAGGACGCGACCGGCGATGAGCCGGGCGACGGTCTCCAGCTCCGCCCGGGTGCCCATGGTGGAACCGAGCAGCGAGAGCTGACGCGAGAACACGTAGCGCAAGTCGAGCGTCACGCTGGGGCCGCTCGTGGCGCCGCACGTGACGAGGCGCCCGCCCTTCGCCAGCAGCCGCAGGCTGCTCTCCCACACCTGGGGACCGATGTGCTCGAACACGACGTCGACGCCGCGCCCCTCCGTGAGCCGCCTCACCCGCTCCTCGAACGACTCACGCCGGTAGTTGATCACCGCGTCGGCGCCGAGTGTTTCCGCCTTGGAGATCTTCGCGTCGGCACCGACCGTGGCCAACACCCGCGCCTGGCAGTGCTTCGCGACCTGCACCGCCGCGTGGCCGATACCGCTGCCGGCCGCGTGGACCAGGACCGTATCGCCGGCCTGCAGCTTGGCGCGTCCGACGAGCATGTGCCAGGCGGTGAGAAACACGAGCGGGAAGGCCGCCGCCTCGTCGAACGGCAGGTCCGCCGGAAGGGGCAGCGCATCCGACGCCTTCGCGAGGATCCGTTCTGCGTAGCCGCCGGCCACCGCCGCCCCGCGAATGCCGTACGAAACGCACAGGTTGTCGTCGCCCCGGCGGCACCACTCGCACCGGCCGCAGCTGAGGCCCGGGGCGAGCACCACCCGGTCGCCGGCGCGCCAGCCGGTGACTCCCTCACCCACCCGCTCAACGATTCCGGCCACGTCGCATCCCGAGATGTGCGGGAGACTAACCCGGTAGGCGGGGATGCCCTGGCGGATCCAGCAATCGAGGTGGTTGAGCGCGCAGGCCTTGACCCGGACGACGATGTCGCCCGGCCCGGGCGACGGGTCGGGAACCTCGGCGTCTTCGAGGACGTCAGGGCCGCCGTGGCGGCGGAAGAGGACGGCTTTCATTGTGGTGGGTTGGCCCGTTTGCGCGTTGGCGTGTTTCAGCCACCACTTCGCCTAGGGGCTGATCCGCCTTCGGCGGAGGCGCGTTCAACGCGCAAACGCGCTAACCCGCAAACGCGCTAACCCGCCAACCAGTTAGCTGAGGGCGTTAATCGTCGCTTCGAGGTCGTTGGTGCGCAGGACAATGGCGCCGGCGGAGTGCACGGTAGAGGAGGTGCAGTAGGCATACTCGATGTTGATGCCAGCCCCCGCGAGCTTCTCCGCGATGCCGGCGAGTGAGCCCACCTCGTTGGAGACGTCCATCATCACGACGTCATGGCGCTGGACCATGGCGTGCAACTGCGAGAGCACCCGCTCAGCCTCTTTGGGTTTATCCACGACCATCCGGACGATGGCATGATCCACCGTGTCGAGGATGGAGAGCGCCTGGATGTTGACCGTTGCGGCGGCCAGCGCCTGGCAGGTCCGGGAGAGCATGCCCGGACGGTTATCGAGGAAGACGGCGAACTGGGGGGCGATCGTGATCATCCCACCACCTGTGTGCGCCGCCGACGGCGGGGCTGGAATGAGTCGATGAAACGGGTCTGCCGGTGTATCTGGCACATGTCAGCGGGCTGTTTTCGGCAGCCCCAAACAGGTGGGATCATGACGCCACCGGCACCCGCCTGGCCTGCCGGCGCCGGAACGCTTCCCACGCGGCCTTCGCGGCGCGCTCTGAGAGGTACCGCTCGCTCAGGCACGGCACGCCGTCGACCGAAATGATGAGGTGCCAGCCGGACCGCGAGCCGGTACTCCGTTCCACGCGCGGCACGTACTCCCGCCTGTGGATGACGGCGCTCGCCACGGACACCGTGTGAGCCGCTGGGAGCCGCGATACCGAGCGGCTGCCCCGCCCAATCATCAGCCGGCGCAGGAACGCGGGCGGGTCGGCGAACTCGATGCCGACGTCGAAGAGGTACGGCGCTTCGTCGCGCAAATCGAGCCGCTGGATCACCCACGCCACGCGCCCCTCGCAGCGGATAGCACGTACGCCCCTCGACTGCGCTTCCCTCGACTGCGCTTCCCTCGCATGCGATCGGGACAGGCGGGACAGGCGGGGCAGGTTCCGCGCCGCACCGGCGCGCAGCGGGGTGAGCTGCAGGCTCACCAGGGACCGGACCTCGAGCCGCTCTTCGAGGCGGAGGCAGAGGCCCGCCTCGCTGATGTTGACGGCATCCGCCGACAGCCGGTGATCGGGTTGGAGGAGATCGACCGCCAGGCGCAGAGGAGCCTCAGCCCGGCTGAACTGGCGCCGGTCCTGGACCGCCGTGAAGATGGACGTCATGTCTCTTATTCTATCGTGGTGTGCTCTCGCCCGCAACTTGCGCCTGGCGGGCACACTGCGTAAAATGGCGCCGTGACGCGCTCACTCGCCTCCGCCGAAGCCCGCATGCCGAAGATACTCGCCGCTCTCGAGCGGGCCTACCCGACCGCCGCCTGCTCCCTCCACTTCACGAACCCCTTGGAGCTCCTCGTCGCGACGATCCTGTCGGCCCAGTGCACCGATGTGCTCGTCAACACCGTGACGGCGGACCTGTTCAAATAAAATACCCCGGTCATGGCCGGGGGATTTTATCAATACGA
>Ga0209515_10004844_pt1 | contig 17877 bp, 14 predicted proteins | sample Subgroupgradi54m_FD_187454 | JGI IMG/M metagenome (GOLD analysis project Ga0209515, IMG submission 187454) | Subsurface groundwater microbial communities from S. Glens Falls, New York, USA - GMW60B uncontaminated upgradient, 5.4 m (SPAdes)... ...
TGCTCCTGTAAGGAGCGGACGAGGCGCGCAGATTAGTCCTCGCTCGGATTGTTTTGGAAAAAAGTTCGGATTTTGTTCAGGAGACACAGAGGGTTTTTGCTCCTTGGAATTCCAAGGAGCAAAAATTGGCTGCGGGACTAGGGACTCTTCCATTACATGGACGGTACAGGTTTCGTATCGTGCTCGCCATGCTCCGCGCGATATACTCAACCTCTTCTCCCCCTAGACGAAAGTCACGCTTCCTTCCCGCATCAAAAGCGCCTTCGGCTTTTTTGCTGCGGGACTAGGGGTCGAACCTAGATGCCACGATTCAGAGTCGTGTATCCTACCGATTAGATGATCCCGCAAAATCTAACAGAGTCCAGAATCTTGAATCTAGATTCTAGAATCTTGCAAACTAAAGATACTGGAAAAAAGCCTTTTGTTCAAGCCCCAGCACTAACTCGCTTTGAGCGAGTTAGTGCTGGGGCCTGCGTTTTAAAAACAGGATTGTTCATTATAAGTTTTTATGCTATAAAGACTCTCTACTTATGAAACCCAAAACTACACTTTCACTTGCGCTCGCTCTGACGCTCTCCGTTTCTATCGCGGCAGTATCCTCCTACGCTCACGCGGCGACATACAGCGTGCCCGCCGATGACTCCACGCAAGACTTGCACATTGACAAGGACGGCAACATCAGTGTCCGACAGGTAAAAGTGATACAAATTGCCGGCACCAGTTTTTACGTCCGCTATTATGTCGGCCTGGCGTTTCTCCGTATACTCCTCAAGACTGACACTAATACCAAAACCTTCAGGCGATTCGGCGATGAAATAGCGCTCGACCAAATTGCCGCAGGCGACACTTTAAACATTGAAGGAAAAATTGAAAGCGGCGCCGACAGCTTAAGCGTCATCTCCTCTAAAATCACTGACTTCTCAAACCAAAAAGAAATCACCAGCTTCAAAGGCACTATCGCCGGCATGGGTTCAACTACAGAAAGCTTTATTTTGAGAACCAGAAACGACGAGCTCACGATACAGACCGGCAGCGCCACCCAAATCAGAAAGGGCAGCCGAACCATCAACCCCGACCTGGTCAGGAATGGTGACACGGTTACCGATGTCGTTGGAACTTATGACCATACGACCAAAACTATTGACGCCAATGTAGTGGTGATTTACATAGATAAAAATATTTTTGTGCCGAGAAATTTTGAAGGCGCATTAAAATCAATTTCATCGGAAAATCCGCCGACACTCAACGTCAATACGGAAAACAAAGACTATAAGGTAGTTCTTACCGGCAACACGCCGATTCTAAACAAAGCAAGAAAATCGATATCCATCAAACGCTATCTTGAAGGCGACACGATACGCATCTACGGCGCCATCCGCGAGGCGGAGGAGCCGATTATTGACGCGCAAATAGTCAGGAATATCAGCCTTCAATAACATTCGAAAGCGCCATTCCTGCACCAATAGACATAGTGAGAAAAGTAGAAATTAAAAAGCAGAAGGTAAAAACTTCATTCTCACATTCTTAAGAATGTGAGAATGAAGAAACTAATTGGTAGAACCAATCTGGGCCAACACATCTGCCTTTCTTTTCTCCAAGTCAGCTATCTTTGTTTTGTGTTCCGCCAGTTGCTCCAGACTTTGGCCTTGCCTGCGGCTTTCAAACTGATAGTGGCCGATGTTGAGATTTATGTTGTCAAGCAATTTTTTCAGTTTGAATTTCGGATCCTCGGCTAACTCGTTTCGTAGTTGCTCCATCTTGGCCAACTCCAGCACTTTGGCCCGCAGACCAAAACTACTTGTCACAAGATTGGGGTTCTCGCCCTTGCTCACTCGGCCAATCAGTGGAAACAACTCTCCCGCCGTATACAATTTTTGGTTTCCCTGCACACCCCCGTTCTCCTGTATAATCCGATATAACTCTCTGAAATCTTGCGCACTTCTAATTGCCAACTCCAACTGTTTTTCTTTTGTCGGTGCCTCCACCTTTCTGTCTACAATAATTTTAAGGTCCTCGGGACTGGAATGATTACCAAAGATTATTGGCTCTCAAGCTGCTGGCGAAACTGCACAATCAACTGCTCCATTGCCTCTATTCCTGCTTCGGTTAAATTACGCTCCCCTGGTGCCAATTTACGCTGAAACTCTAACATAATTTCATTATAGCTCAACCATGCACGAGCCGAATCAAAATTACCTCTGCTCATTTTCTCTTGCATACTCTCTTTGAATCTCTGAATTCTTTCATCGGTCATCGCCGGCCTTATTTCAGCTCTTTTTTCATTCAGCCAATCCTGCATTATTGTCTGAAAATCACGGAAGTGCCGCATATCATCTCCTCCGATAAGCTCTACACCCGTCGCGTTTTTCTGCTTTTCACTCATCGCAAATAAAAGATTTGGCAACGCAACTGCAAGTTCCGTAGCAGAAAGATTTCCGGACCGAGTAGCGTCTTCCACGGAATCCAAAACACGAAACGCATGGTCTTTCAAATTCTGGTCCTTAATCTTTTCTATTAGAATCAGAACCTCTCTTCTTTCAGTTCTCTCCTTATTTCCTTCCTGTTGAGAATCCCCCTCAAATTGCTCATGTTTCATACTAAGTAAATAAATAAAAAAAATTAATAATGCCCTACTTGATTTTACCACATTCTGCGGCCGCTTTTAAAAACGCTGTGAAGAGTGGGTGCGGCAAGAGAGGCCGAGCTTGAAATTCTGGGTGAAATTGGCTGCCGAGAAAGAACGGGTGCACTTTGCGTGGCAACTCCGCAATTTCCATCAAAACACTGTCGGGAGAAGTGGCGGAGAAAATTAAACCGGCCTTTTCAAGCGCGGCGATATATTCTGGATTGACTTCGTAGCGGTGACGGTGGCGTTCGGAAATTTCGGCCGCGCCGTAGGCGCGGCGGGCAATCGTCCCCTCTTTCAAATGAGCAGGATACGCTCCGAGCCTCATGGTGGCGCCATATTTCCTCTCCGCCATGTGCTTTTTCTGCTCGGGCATGATGTCAATGACTGGATACGGAGTAGCTTTATCAATCTCGGTGGTATTGGCGTCTTTAAGTCCCGCAACATGACGAGCAAATTCAACCACCGCAAGCTGCATGCCATAGCAGAGGCCGAAGTATGGAATTTTATTCTCTCGGGCGTATTGAATCACTTTTATTTTGCCTTCAATGCCCGTTTCGCCAAATCCCCCGGGCACAATGATGCCGTCATACTCTTTGAGCATTGAGACATCTTTTCTACTCCGCTCTCCGCCAGAGGCGGATCCGCCTTCGGCGGAAAAATCCTTCGCATTAAGCCACGTTAGAGAGGGCTTTCGTCCGATGGCATAAGCCGAATGTTTTATCGCTTCAATAACAGAAATGTAAGCGTCGCTAAGCAGAAAGTCGCCGGTGTCAAAGTATTTGCCGATGACGGCAATTTTCACTTCCTCCTTTGCATTCGATACGCGCCCGACAAATTTCTTCCAGCGTTCCAAACCATCGCGGCGCACGCGGGTTTTAAGAAAAAGCGACTGGAGCAAAAGACTGCCGAGATTTTCTTTTTCAAAATTAAGCGGCACGTCGTAAATACTTGCAATGTCCGGGGCCGAAATGACATGTTCGGCTTTTACATTGCACCAAATGGCGAGTTTCTCCTTGCGTTTATCGTCAAGCGCCACCGGGCCGCGGGCGATGATGAAGTCCGGCTGAACACCGTAGGAATTGAGCTGGTGCACCGCCGTCTGGGTCGGTTTGGTTTTCATTTCCCCTATTGTGCCGGGTACGGGAAGATAGGATACCAGCACAAACACAACATCCGCCGGATGATGCAGATTTAGCACCCGCGCCGCTTCAATAAAAAGAAAATTTTGGTAGTCGCCGACGGTGCCGCCGATTTCAATGACAGACACGTCGGACTGGCTCACCTCGGCGGCACAGAGGAATCGCCTTCGTATCTCATCGGTCACGTGCGGAATAGCCTCCACAAACTTACCTTTATAGCCGAGGGACCGCTCTTTCTCAATGACATGCTGATAGACCATGCCGCTTGTCATGTAATCCTCCGGTGAAAGGTCGCGGTTCAGAAATCGTTCGTAATTGCCCATGTCCTGGTCGGTCTCAAGGCCAGAATTTAAAACAAAAACCTCGCCGTGTTCGGTGGGGTTCATGGTGCCGGCGTCCACGTTAAGATACGGGTCTATCTTCATGAGATTGACCGAGAAACCCTTGGCCTGAAGGATAGTGCCGATAGAGGAGGTGGCGATGCCCTTGCCGACACCCGACATCACGCCGCCTATGACAAAAATATATTTATGCCGCTTCACTTTGCTCATGGTCATTCAGTTATTCAGTTATGGGTTATCAGTTATACGTTTAGGTAGCGTCTGACGGCCAAAAAGCTTGAAACCGCCCCCAGAAAGACGCCCGACCCCATGATTATGCCGAAAATCTGGCCGAAGTTCGCAAGGTAATAATGATAAACATTGATGCCGCTGAAAAAATTGGCCGTGGCCTCGCCGAGCCAGTAGGTCAGAGGGTAAAAGGCGACGAGAGTCAGTATGCCCGCCACCACGCCGTACATGATGCCCGAAATCATAAATGGCCAGCGGATATATTTATTGCTGGCGCCGACCAGCCGCATCACCGAAATTTCCTCGCGGGAGGTGTAAATGGCAAGCCTGATAGTATTGAAAATAATCAACAGGGAAATAATCACAAGCACCAGGGTCGCCGCCAGTCCGAGCTTTCTGGCGGAATCGATAATTCGCGAGAGCGCCGTGATGGCCGTCTTATTATCATCATAATTAACTTTCCTGACAATCACCTTCTGGTCTTTGGAGAGAGCGTTGTCGCTTTTGAGAAAATTGGCGATGGCCTCGTATTGGCCGGGGTCTTGGGCCACAACGTTGAGCACCGCGCTTAAGGGATTGTCGGAGACTTCTTGGAGCGCTTCGAGCGTCGGCGCGTCGTTCTCGTGCCGCTTTTTGAAATTTTCCAGGGCTTGAGCGCGCGAGGTGTATAGAACGCTTTTTACTTCGGGCAGTGCTTGAAGAGATTGCTTAAGCCCCAGGATTGCCTCTTCCGGCGCGGTGGTTGTCAAATAGACATTGACGTCAACTTTGCTCTTTAAGTCATTGAGCGAGGCGTCGAGAGTCGCCAAAAGAAAAATGACGGAGCCGATAACGAAAAGCGTCACTGTCATAACCAAAACCGAAGCGAGCGACACAAAGCCATTGCGCCAAAAACTGACGAACCCCGCCCGTACGACCCGTTTGATGTTAGTCCAAAACATGATAAATAAAAAGTTAAAGCGAAAAAGGAAAAACTGCAAATTAAAATTAAAAATTACTTCTTACCTTTTAAGGTCATTATACTTGAAGCCAAAATATTAGCCAATTGTGTTACCTCTCCGAGCAAAGGAGTTACTTGCTCACGAGACATCTTGCCAGAATCCTCCAGAAGACAAAGCCAGAATTTTGTTTCATTCGCTGATTTCAAGGCATAACTGAAAAAATTGGTAAAATCTTTCCTACTACTAGCCGCCTGCGCCTCAATGATATTAGCTCCGATACTAGTCGCGCTCCGAATCAACTGTTTTGCCATTATCTCCGCGACAAAATCTTTCTTATCTAATCTGTCAATGAAACAAATAGTGTCTCGTGCAAATGTATACGCCCGCTTTTTCAGGTCAATTTTGATTTTTTCGCTGCAATTTTGCACTTTGCGTTTTACGTTTTTCGCTTACAGCGAATATTTCCCCTCTTTATCATCCCTCACTATCTTGCCGTCCTCCATAGTCACCACCCGATGCCCCAGTGAATCAATGACGCCTTTGTTGTGAGTGGTAAGAACGACAGTCGTGCCCAAATCGTTAATGCGCTTCAAAATCTGCACGATGTCGTGAGTGTTTATCGGGTCAAGATTGCCCGTCGGCTCGTCCGCAATGACGATGTCCGGCTGGTTGATGATGGCCCGAGCGATAGCCACCCGCTGTTTTTCACCGCCGCTAAGCTGCTGCGGGAAACTCCAAATTTTCTTACCCAAACCGACGAGCTCCAAAACGTGCGGAACATCGGATTCTATTTCTTCATCGGTGCGTCCGGCCGCCTCCATGGCAAAGGCGATGTTTTCGTAGGCGGTCTTGTTGGGCAGGAGCCTGAAATCTTGAAAAACAGTGCCGATGCGGCGGCGCAAATGGTTCATCTCTCGCTTTTTGAGCGAATGAATATCCACGGATTCAAAAAAAACCTGACCGCTTGTCGGCTTCTCTTCCGCCAGAATCATCTTGAGCAGGGTCGTCTTGCCCGCCCCGGAATGGCCGACGATGGAAACAAATTCCTTGGGCGAGACGCGAAGCGTCACCTCGGAAAGCGCGGCGCAGTCGTCGGCATAAATTTTTGAAACTTTGTCAAAATAGAGCATAAACACATTCACTTCGTGAATCTGAAAAAAGTTTGTTAATTTTTATTCAAGTAATCGTCAACCTGTTTGTATTCGTCTATTCTTCGCTTCAGATAGTGTTCTCGCAACTCAAAAAGGGGCTTTGCTTCTTCATATGTCCGCAACGCATACAAAAATAGCTCTGTGAAAAGATGAGAATTTTTCTCATAGAGCACAACAGCGTTTGTCACAATTTGCTTCAGCAAAAGCGGCGGCGCTTTCTTAATATTCACCAAAGATACTTTATCGTTCTTAAAAACGGGAATCAAATCGGAGTTGAGAGTCGCTTCGTCTTCAAACGATAATTTCCTGTCCGAAAAATACGCGATATCCACATCGCTTTCCGTATGCGTAAAACCGCTCACCCGCGAACCAAAAAGCACCACGAGCGCCAAGCCGTGTTTTTGGGCGATTTCAGCTATCCCGCCTGCCACCCGCCCGCAACGACTACGTTTGCGTGTCGGGCGAGTCGCCTGAAGCTCTCGGCTATGGCGGGCAGGTCTTTTTTTATTCGCTTCGGTCACCTCAAAACTATACCACAACGGTAACTCAAAAACCATCGCCCTCGCCATGGCGGGCTGAGCTCGTTAAAAGCAGAAAGCGAGCTCGAACTTCTTCATTAAATTTTAAACAGGTCCTCAATTTCTTACCGTTTCTTGTTTGTCAATAAATTCCACAAAATACCTGGCGAACTGGCGGAAAATATCGGGAGCTTTTTGGAGATAATCATGAACTTGCGCCAAATCAATTTTGTCGTATTCATGGACAAGCATATTCCGAAAAGAAGCCATTCTCTTATTTTCCGAGGCAAGTGAAACGGAAATTATTTTCTCCTCTCCTAAAAATTTCACTACTTCTTGATACTCACGAGCCGTGCGTTGTGCAAACTGTGTTAAAAGATGTTGGCCAACATCCAAAATGATGGTAATGCCGATAAGTAAGTTAAACATTGCCGCACTGTTTAACTTACCGTCTTTCAAAAATTCTTCCCTTGTCACGGGACGAATTTCATCAAGAATTTTGCTTATCTCCTTGAGACGGAATAATTTATTATTTACTGATTCATGTTCGTATAGTTTCATATAGTTTTAATGAATTTCCCAAATGAACCGTCTTGAAGTTGGCTTTTCATAACTGACCTCGCTATACGACGAAGTTCCCTGCTATTTTCATAATCTCTAACAACTTTCTGTTCCAAAATAAACCTTGCTCTTTTGTCTCGCTGAAAAATCAATTCGCCGGAAAAAACAGCAATATATTTAATAAGAGGGTCTGTAGTAGTTAAAAGATTGATAACATCTGTTTGTTCAACCTTAAAAACACCACTGATTTCATCCGAAATTTTAAACTTTTCGTCAAATTGCTTTGCTTCGGAAACTTTTTTGTTATCAAAAAGCACTGCTATATCAATATCCGAATGCGGTCCCATAGTCCCCAGAGCGGCCGAGCCGAACAAATACCCGAGAACAACCCCGTGTTTTTCTAAAATGCTTTTGATTATCTCTTTTTCTTTCTCGCTCATATCAAAACTATATCACAACAGCCACTGAAAAACCACCGCCCCCGCCCCGCAACGGGGCGGGGGCGGGGGCGGTTTATTGAAGCTACCCAGCGCAAGCGGCGTGGCTAGGTTTATTGTCCGCACTCGAGAGGATAATTTTTAGTCGACGTCTTGCCGCAGATGTTTCCTCCGCCGTCCACGATCATTGATACGGGGAAAAATACTACCGAAGCTAGCGACCCAAAGTCATTATTGCTGAATTTATTATTTCCAATAATTACTTCTTGAGCGGTAGGTAATCGCTCCCCCATTGAACCTAGACTGCCTTGGGGATTCATCTCGATATCAATGATTCCAACCTTTGCTTGAGACCGTTGATTTACAAGTTTATTATTAGAAAAAACATTATCCTTAAAAAAGAGGTTCTGATCAGCAGGTTGTCTCCCGTAAGGAACATCAAATCCGGCAGGTCGCATGCCATGGACTCTGTAGAACTGAAATAGGCTCGGGGAATCATTCACTGTATTGTTGAAAACAGTATTATTTAACCAACTACTCCAAAACCATGCTCCGATACCACAATATCCGATGTTTTTAATAATGTTTCCTTGTATTGTAGTGCTCGTAATAAAGCCTTCCGTTTCTATTCCACAATCATAATTATTATCAATAGTATTATTTTCAATAAGATCATATCTCTCATCAAGCAATATAATGCCATCATCGGAATGAAGCTTTTCATCATTTGAAAGACCTTTTGCCAGACCATTTATATAGTTTCCGCTAATCCTATTATGCTCCCCGAAATCTAACGCTATTACCCCACCAGGACTTATTTCAGGATTAAGAATGAATGTATTATTTTCTATAACACTCTTACTGGTATATGATTGATGATAAATAGAAGTAAACGCATTGTTTTTTATTACCAGATTAGTGCTGGTATACGCAGTCATACTTTCCCCATCAATATGATTATTCTTTACTTCACCATTTTTAGCATCACTAATGGCAACTGTCGCACCTTCTTTTATGGAAGGCATACTCAACCGACATGATTCGATAGAAAAATTCTCAACATTTTTTATTTGTACAGCGGCCTCAAAGTTTTTACCAGCAATAAGATGATTATTACAATTGATATGTACATCTTGAGTGTCACGGATATTTAAGCACGGTACATTTGTTGCGGACAAATCGTTGACAATGGAATAATTCCCGCTCTTGGTAATCTCCCCGCAGGAAGAAAGAATGGTTATTGCGGCGGGAGCCGCGGTAACCGTCATCTTGCTTAAGGTCAGGCCGCTTTTGGACACCGAGATGTCCTTGCCGCTTCGCGTGCCCGTGAAGACCACATCATCTTTGGAGAATTTGGTGGAGAGTTGGATAGTCTGCCCCGCCTTGAAGCGTGGGCCGAGGGTGGCGCGAATTTCATAGTCCGTGGTCGTGGCAATTTTGAATTCGTCTTTGAAAATAAGGCCGTCACTGGAGTCGTTAGAATCTGTTCCGCCTTTTACCACAAGCCCTCCCGCGCTGTCGTAAAGCCGGATATTTGAAAGGTCGCCTGTTGCTCCGCCACCGCCTCCAATAGCAACACGGAAGCGGAGATTTCTCACCGATACTGGCTCGCCTTTTGGCATAGCGGTAAAGCCTCCGAGCGGCGTGGTGGTAGTGCCCACGAAAATATTTGCTGGCGGAACTAAGGGAGAATTTTTAAAGGAGATGGAGACGGTAGTCGTAGTTGCAACTAAAGGCAAAGTGCTTGTGGTAGTTGTAGTAATCAAAACGCTGTTCGTTTTATCTGCCGGCGGCTGCATAACAGGAATATCGCCAACTAGGTCAACCCTTGCAAGAGACGCTGTGTATAATCCGGCCTTTAATCCGACTTCGCGGCTCATAGGAAATTGAACCGAAACCAGAAACGTCACCGTCTTGCCGGCGGGAATTACCCAAGATGGTCCGGTAGTTTCCTGAAGTTCTACTGGCCGATGGTAGCTTATTTGCCACTCATTATTTGGACTGTACATAAAATTAGTCAGTTCTTCCGTCGGTCCGATAAGTTTGAATAGAAACGCGTTTTGTTTGCTCACAGCGATGTCCTTTTTGTCCGGCGCTGTAAGCAGAAGCTTAAAATCAGCCTGCAGATGGTCAACGGTGTCTTCCGAAATGAATGATTCTTTCCCTTGCCGCAAAATGGCTTTGAGTGATGAAGAAATTATTTCAACTTTTACTCCGCTATCCGTCTGTATCGGCTGCGCCGAACACCTTTGATAAAAATCGGCCCTCGCGCTGTCGTACTCCTTAAGAGAGAAAAATGGCAATGGCGAAAACGGCTCATAAGACACGCCCGCATAGTTCGCAAACTCCCGAGAACTAAAATAGACTCCGAAACTGTAAAAAGCAACGTCAATGTAGCTGTGTAATAGAGACTTGCCCGCTTCCACGTTAAACGGAAACCGATCAACGGAGGAGTGCATCTTTTTAAGAACGGCCTTATCGGAAAAAAGCTCGCGCGCCACGCGGTAATATGCCGCTTTATACTCCTTCTGTTGGTCCGCAGACAATTTTGCTATTTCCATTTCCATATATTGTTTTAGCAAATTCAGCCCATAATCATAATCGGGAGAAAAAGTGCAGGAAGACAGGCTGTAATCAAACCCGTACGGAATGTTCTTCCAGAGGTCGGCATTTTTTACTTTGCCATAATCTTTATTGTGGCCGCGGTCGCCATCTTGCATAAGCGCCCCAATGAGAAGCTCCTTGAGAAGCGTCTCGGTATCCCGATGCATGGTCAATTTTTCAGTGGTCTTACCTTTTATATTCCAGCTATAGGTAAGGTCGCCGAGCATACCATAACTCCAATTCCACAGCTGGGAAGTTGCTTTGCCTTCTTCAACTAAGAGCGGCTCAAGATTAAACTGCTCGGTGAAAGGCAGTTCGTCGTCTTGTTCGTTGTCGCGGGCGAGGAGCATGTATTGAAAAGTTTTTCCGTCATATTGTGGGTCAGACGAAACAAAGGAAACATTTGCAAAACCTACCACGTCTACAACGGGTACGCCAAGAAGCCGCATAATGGCAAAGATTGTATATTCGCGAAGGTTCGCGTCCACCTTGCCTTTAAAACCGTAACCTTGCTGTCCAGAGCTTGAATAATATGCGGCGGCTTCACAGAGGGGTATCATGCGAATTTTTTGATACTGTAGCTGTGATTTCCCCGGATAAGTGCTTATGCCGGTAAAAAGTTCTTTTGGATTGCCTTTTTTATCTTTCTTGTCAAAAGAAACATTGAGCACTGGAGGGTCGCACACGAATCTTGCGTGTCCTTTTTTCTCATATTTAATTTTCCAAGTTTTGATAATACTGCCGTTCGCCAATTCCTGAAGTTGCGCATCCGTTTGCACACTATCTCTACTCTGCTGAACCGATTTGCCGAGCGTGTTCAAAACAAACTGTCTCACTCCTAAAGTGCTTGTATCCGTGGTAGTGGCATTGTCCCCCGAAAACGGCGGGGTGTTGGTGGCAGTAGAGGCTGCTACTCCAAATTCTGGCGGCGGGGCGGGCGGCGCCGCCCCGCCCCCGAAGAGCTTGCTGAAGAAACTCTTTACTCGCCCGAAAAGCGAAGGGCGCGGGGGCGCTGGCGGAACCTCGTACGAGAGCGGAGCTGCTTCATTGGCCACAATTTGAAACGGCAATCTGTTGCTCAAGGCGCTGTTAAACGCGCTGACCTGGATAAAAGATGTCGTGCTGGAAATATCTCGCGGCACAGTGAAAGCAACGGTGTTGCCATCACTCGGTAAATTAGCAATTACATACCCTTGGCCGGCATCATTTGCGAACCGAACACTGTTTCCGATTGAGCTGAAACCAGAACCAATAATCGTAATGCTGTCACCGCTCTTGACCGCTTGCGGCGACACGCTATTCAGTTGGGGCGGGACGGGAGTAAAACCCCGGTTGGAATCCGGCACGGCACTCGGAGAAGGCGAAACAGCGACAGGCGATGTGTCAATAAAGTCTTTGGTTGAAATAATGTAGAGTTGGGTAACGAGGTAGAATTTTTCTTTCGCAACAGGAGTAACATCTACAGCCGATTGTCCTAAAGCAACTAATTCCACAAACCCCTCTTTGTCGGGTTTCCTGCCCCCAACAGTAAACTCATGCGGTTCCAAAAAGCGATAGGTAGAATGCGTGCCTGGCCAGTTGGAAATCGCCTTTAACTCAGCTTTAATTTTAAACTTATAGCTATGACCACGAAGGCCATGGGCATAGAGTCTGAATGTGGAACCCAGGTCAGTGGTTGTGACATTGTTCAGCTTAAGATTTTTGCCAATGAAATAACTGTTCACTCGTTCTATGTGCCCACGTCCAACTATATAAATATGGTCAGTAAAACGCCCAAGTGCCTCTCGATTTTCGACGCTGCCAATGGTCTCCTGATCCCCGCAGTTATTTGAAATTGAGTCATAAAGCCCCACCGAACCGCCGGCATCATATCCTCTCGTCAAAAAATCTGTATCAAATTCAACATTCGGCCAGTGGACAACAAGATTGCATATTTGACCTGTCTCAATAGTAGTATCATGGGTGGTCATGTTACCGCCAGTTTTTTGGTCAGATACAAGAGAAACAGAAGTGTCGACTACCGGCGGACAAAACGTGCTACCGCTGCCTGAATCAAAATCGCCAGCGGGTGCGTTTTCCGTAAGGCAGGTTTCTGACAACACCTGCTTATAGTAGTAATTTGTGACAAGTATCTTTGGTCTAAGATAGAGAAGAATCGTTGGCAGGAGAAGTTTGTGGGGACGCTTGCCCCGCGGCCTTATCATTGCTATTGGGAGCGTTGGCATTTCCTGAAGGCGGATTAATTACGGGCATAATCTGTGTCGGAGTGTATACCGGAACGGGATATTGATTAGTTGATTTTGGCACGCTCTGACTCGGACTCGGAGATTGATTGGTTGATTGCGGATATTGATTAGGCGCCACTACCTTTGTTGGGCCTGGGGTTATTACATGCTCTGGGACAGGCTCTATTACCTGCGCGGGATATGTGTGATACGAAGAAGCTGGATTAGCATCATACTGCGTTTTTGGATTAATGTCGTAGTAGGCTCGCGACACATCCGCATTTTGGCTTTGGGCGCTCGGCCAAAGATTGTTCACCAAGGCCAAGCCGCCAGAAACTAAAACAACATAGATAAAAACCGCCAGCAGAAACTCTAAAATGTTGAAACGAGATTTCACGGATAAGGTGTGGTTATTTCTTCTCCGCGCGGTCCAAAAACCCGCGCGCGAAGTCCGCGAGCGCGCGGTAGAGCGGTTCGGCTTCGTCTATAAATTTTTTCAGAGCATCAAAGCGAATATCCAAGTATTCATAAGCAAGGATATTGCGAAGTTTGGCAAATTTGGACAATCTCTCTGCAACCTGCGGGTCAAAACCGTCAAGTGAGTCGAGAGCCAGCAGAATATCTTCATACGCAACAGGAATCCGTTTCTTCTCTGAAGCAAGGAGTATCTTGGCGATATCCAAAGCGGCATTAACGCTAGTCTCGGCCCATCGTTCAACAGGTAGCCGAATCGCTCTGTCATTTTCGTACGTTCGCTGTCCTAAATCTTTATACAAAGCGAAGTCTTTTGATTCAGTCGCGATAAAATCAAGAATTCGCTCAAGACGATAGCCATCGTTTTCAGTAAGTGAAGCAGAACGGCGTTTTATGGCGGCGAAATCTTTAGCAAAAATCCTAAAATATTCTGCAGCATCTCCGATAAGAGAATGGAACCGCCAATACAGAGTGTCGTCCTTTTTGACAAGCGGAATCCCTTCTCGGACAATCGCATCGGCAAGCGCTGACGGTGCGCGGTTAAGCGTTACCACATCAGTGGAAACGCCGACAATCCGTTCTACATCTGACCAGACCTCATCAAGCGCGGGATATTCTCGACGCTCCTCCCATTCAATCGCCCTGCCGACCGGTTTGAAATACACCGCCACATCCGCGTCCGAACGTTTGGTCGCCGTGCCTTTGGCGTAGGAACCGAACAAAAAGGCGAACACTACATCCTCGCGCGTGGCAAAATAGTCCTTGAGTTTTTTAAGTTTTGCGGCAGATAGTTGAGCCATACAGCCATTGTACCACAAAAAAATGCATGGAGGAAACGAATTGCTTAAAATTTTTTCCTGCCTCAAACCTACAACTCCCGCTCGGCTGAAATAAACTCATCAAGCTCGCCATTGAGAACGGCGTCGGGGTTGTTGACCTCGACATTGGTGCGGTGGTCTTTAACCATCTTGTAGGGATGCAGAACATAAGAGCGGATTTGGTTGCCCCACTCTATTGAAGTGGTTTTTGAAATGTACATGCCCTTTTCTTTGGCAATACGCTCGGCTTCCTGCAGTTTCCAAAGTTTGCCGCGCAAAAGGTCAATGGCCTTCTCTTTGTTTTGAGCTTGGCTTCTCTCCGAGGTAACGTGAACGGAGAGTTTGGTGGGAATATGAACAATCCGCACGGCGGTTTCGCGCTTGTTGACATTTTGTCCCCCCGGGCCGCCGGACTTAGCGATGGAAATTTCCAGGTCTTTGTCGGCAATAGTGATGTCGCTTTGATGAGTTTTTTCAAACTTCGGTATCACTTCAACCATTGAAAACGACGTGTGACGGAGCTTTTTGGCGTTGAAGGGAGAAATGCGGACGAGCCGATGCACGCCGGATTCGTTCTTTAGCGTGCCGTAAGTGTTTTTGCCTTTAATCTCAAAAGTGATATTGCGGAAACCGCCGTGATCGTTTTGATTCTGGTGGATAAGGCTTACAGTCCAGCCTTTGTTTTCAATAAATTTTCGGTACATGGAAAAAAGCATGGCCGAAAAATCTTCCGCGTCATCACCGCCCGCGCCGGAAAAAATGGTCATGACCGCGTCGCCGCCGTCATACGAGCCTGCGCTCGAAGCCTCGGCCTTAAGTGTTTGGAGTTCTTTGATGGCGGCTTGCGCCCGAGCTTTGTCCGCCCAAAAATCGCTCGCTGTCATAAGCGTCTCAATTTCAGCAATTCGTTTTTCTTTTCCATCCATCAGAGTAGCGTAGCACAAAATGAAAAACCTCGCAGTAAACTACCGAAGTTTTTCATTTTTTAAGAACCTCGGGGAAAACTGTAGTTTTCCTTACAGGAACGGTACACCTTTCGCTCTCCGAAGACGGAGTGCTCAAGGTCTTGCGGAAGCTCCAAGTATTCGCTTCCTCACCCCGACCCCTTTTCGTCGCGCCCCGATGTAGCATCGGGGCGCTTTAATAAGAAATTCCGAAAAGCAAAACTGCCCCATGAAAACATAGAGCAGTTTGATGCTAAAAGGAGCCAGAGTGCAACCGATTTAGGATAACTTGGTGGGGAACCGAGTTAATCCTAACGTTCGCGGGACAGAAGCAACCATACCCGCTAAATCGGCGCACTCTGGCAAATTATTCAATCTGCAAATAATTATAGCAAGTATGAAAAAGAAAAGAAATATATCAAAACTTCATACAAAATTCTGGAGCCCACGGTCAGAATTGAACTGACAACCTACGGTTTACGATACCGTTGCTCTACCAATTGAGCTACGTGGGCTTGGGCGATGGCGGGCAGGTCTACCAATTGAGCTACATCAGCGTTTTAACTTTATAAACTTTCAACTTTATAACTTGAAACTGTTCTGGAGTACCTTTACGATACCGCTAGAACCTACTTTAGCAAAAATAGCTGAAAATCTCCAGCGTACCTCGCGCGTGATACGCACGCCTGTGTGATACACAGTTTCTCCAAAGGAGAAAGCGAGGTACGCAATGCACCGAACGGCTCAAATGGGAAGAAATGAGCCGTTCGGGAAAATGGACTCGGTTTTGCGAAGCAATTTTCTGGGAAAAGGATTCGCAAAAACCGAGACTAATGTTTTTGAAATTCGGCGGGGATTTGGATTTTGTCCGCGCGGAGGAAGGGTCTGGGAGGGAATCCGCGCGGGATTTTGTATTTCGTTTTGGTGGAGCGGACAGATGGATTAAAAAGATCAAAAATGATAAAATAATTTTTATGAAAAGGTTTGCATTTATTGATGTTCAAAACACAGAAACAACAACACTGAAAGTGTTGAAGTTTGCACTTGACCACGAAAAATTATTTTCCTATTTAAAAGATAAATGGGAATGTGAAAAAATATTTTTCTATCCTGGCATACAACATGGCGATGATTCTCGTGGAGAATTATTTACTAAACTGACAGAGCTTGGTTCTGTAGTAAGACCAAAATATTTTTTCACATACAAAAATGAAGATAAAATCGCTATCACGAATTGTCCAAAATGTAATACTGAAATTACACAGAGAATAGAAATGGGCTATTCGTGGAAATGTAATTGTGATGTTGAACTTACGGCAGATGTTTTAGACCATGCTGACAAAAACACTGAAATTTTTCTATTCTCTGGTGATGGCGATTTTGAATTCTTAATTCAAAAAGTTATTACAAAAGGTTGTAAAGTTTCTATCGTCTCCAGCGCAAAGAGAATGCCAAAAGGACCAAGGTATTCTACTTCTCGATTATCCACAAAATTAAGAAAACTTACACAAGCAAGCGGTTCGCCTGTAAAATTTATTGAAATTGATAACTTGAAATTTCAGATTAAAAAGGAAGCCTAGAAAAGGAAAAAGCCGCGAAGCGCGACTTTTTCTAAGGACTCTTTTAGTATATATGAGTGGTAAAAGAAGTCAAGTGCTTGTGCTTATCGAACGCAACGTGCGCTAAAATAACTATTGTCTTCTTTAGAAGAACCGAAATATCCTGCCGCTGTATTTTCTAAGTTACGGAGCCGATGTCCGGGATTGAACCGGAGACCTCGTCATTCGCTTACACCTCTTTTTGACCTGCAGTGCTATAAGAGGGCTAGACTGTATATTCCCCCCACTTTTGATTTTTTTCTTAAAAAATCAAAAGTGGGGAGCTCTTGTCAGTCGTTCGGGCTATCCGCAAATTACGGACGCCACGGTCTTAATCTGCACAGGATCTTTAACCGTTATTCGAGATTCATCTCAACGTTACCATTGAGATGGGCGGGGCTTTGCGGCCCACCAATGACGTGCTCTACCAACTGAGCTACATCGGCTAAAACAATTCCTTTGGAATTGTTCGCCCAAACATTTTGTAGGCCAAAATGTTCTAGGGCAATACTATCCTATTTGATTTCTAGCTTTTTTGCAAAAGCCATAACTTTGGGTGTTTTATTCGTAACCATTCGTAGAATTTAGTATAAATTCGTATTTTCGTATGTTTATCTATGGATAGAAGAAAAACGCGGCGGCGATGATGACGTAAGCAAACACCAGCTGAACCCCCTCGAGCCAATTGCTCTCGCCGTCTTGCACCACCATGTTGACCACCAAAACCGACATGATGATGGCCACCAGTTCAAGCACGTTGAACACCAGACTCATTTGATTTTGAAAAAACAAACTGGCGAGAACCAAAGCGGGCGCCACGAACATGGCAATCTGACTGGCCGAACCGATGCCAATCTGGAGCGCCAAGTCCATCCGATTTTTCAGGGCGACGGTAATAGCCGAGGTGTGTTCGGCGATATTGCCGATAATGGCCACAAATACCACACCGACAAAAAGTTCCGTCCAGCCGAAATGCTTGACCACAGGCTCAATGGTAGACACGAGCACCTCGCTCGCCCACGAAACGGCGAGAGTGGCGAGAACCAAAATGACTACGCTTTTTCTCATGCTCCAATAGGATTCGTAGGTGCCCACTTCCTCGGTGTAGAGGTGCTTGTGAGTGAACAGTGAAAACCATAAATTGGAAAAGTAAATGATAATCATGCACACGGCCACAAAAATACTTAATTTCTCGATTGTCGCCGCGCCGGCGCTGGGCGCGGTTTGAAGAAAAATCGCCGGCATGACCAGGGCAATCACCGCGAGGAG
>Ga0209515_10004846_pt1 | contig 17868 bp, 20 predicted proteins | sample Subgroupgradi54m_FD_187454 | JGI IMG/M metagenome (GOLD analysis project Ga0209515, IMG submission 187454) | Subsurface groundwater microbial communities from S. Glens Falls, New York, USA - GMW60B uncontaminated upgradient, 5.4 m (SPAdes)... ...
CCGACGCGAAGCGCTTCCAAAATCACCTTCTCGGGATTCAAAACCTCCTGCAGACTTTCATTCAAAATCACATAATCGAACCGTTTGCTCGAATAATCCATGAGACCACTGTCGATGTCACCGTGCGAAACGGTCAGACCTTTTTCAATGCATTTATAAATAGCCTGCTCGTTGATCTCAATCCCGGTTCCCTTAACGGCTTTGTTCGTGATCAAAAGCGAAAGCAAATTCCCTTCGGCGCATCCTAAATCCAGCACCTTCGAATTCCTTCCCACCATATCCAAAATGATCTGGTGATCGAAACGAACCAAAGGCGTTTGATTATTTTCCATAAATTTTTTCTTTGCTTAAACGATTTAAGAAATGTGAAATCAGTCGAGACTGCCCCTCGATCTCAATCAAAAACGCGTCGTGGCCGTAGGAAGAGTTGATTTCGCAGTCCGAAACATCCAAGTCATTCGCCTTCATGGCCCGGATCATTTCTTTGGATTGATACGACGGATAAAGCCAGTCGGAGGAAAAGGAAATAACCAGAAAACTCGCCTTCACCCCCTTGAAAGTCGCGGTTAAATCGCCGTCTTCCGCCAGATCAAAATAATCCAGAGATTTCGTTAAATATAAATACGAATTCGCATCGAATCGTTTGACAAAACTGTCGCTTCGGTATTTCAAATAATTTTCCACCTCAAAATCGTGTGAGAAATCAAAGCCCACGCGCTCTTTTCCAATTAACTTCCTTCCGAATTTCTCGTCCATGGATTTATCACTCATGTACGTGATATGGCCGATCATCCTCGAGAGCGCCAATCCGCGCGCGGGAATGGATTTTCCGTAATAATCTCCATTTTGCCAGTCGGGATCGGACATGATCGCCTGGCGCCCCACTTCATGCAAAGCAATTTGCAAAGCGGTGTGCCGATGATTGGCGGCAATCGAGATCACGGAGTCCACACACTCAGGGTATAAAACCGCCCACTTTAAAGCCTGCAGCCCGCCCATGGATCCGCCGGCCGCGCAAAATAATTTTGAAATGCCCAAATGCTCGAGCAGTTTTTTCTGGGTGAGGACCATATCAGCGATTGTAACGACGGGAAAACTGAGGCCGAACGGTTTTCCGGTTTTCGGATTGATCGAAGCCGGGCCGGTGCTTCCCTTACAGCTTCCAATCACGTTCGAGGAAATCAAAAAATATTTATTGGTATCGAAAGCCTTACCCGGACCGATCATGCCATCCCACCAGCCGGGCTTGGGATCGTCTTTTTGAAACCCGGCCGCGTGCGCATCGCTGGTTAAGGTATGAAAAATCATGATGGCATTCGACTTGTCTTTATTGAGCGTGCCGTAAGTTTCGTAAGCGAGCGTGATGGGGCCCAGCTTCACCCCGCTCTCGAGGGTTAATTCGTGGGGCGGATGAGCAAAAGTAAAAAATTGTGTTTCAACTAAGCCGAGGTTATTGGAATTCATGGGTTTAAATAAAAAAATGGTTTTCTGGAATCCGGATTTATTTCATAATTTTTGTACCTTATTGATTTTGGCAAATTTTCGCTCATTTTATCTGACAAATACCTCGTCGATAAAATACTAAGTCTCGTGTTTAGTAATAACCGGGGTGCCTGACGTGCTAGCCTGAATTTTAAGCAATTTGGCTTTAGTGTCTTCAGGTAGAGTAGTAAAGGCGTTGCTACCTACAACTTGACCGACGTTTACATTAACAGTAACTGTGATTTCTTTTAACTTTTCGTTTTCTTTACTCAACTGCTTGATTTTTTGCTGGGAATTATAAATTTGTACCAATAAGCTTCCACCACCAATAATAACAGTACCTATCCAGAATTCAGGATTCATTCTTAATTCCTCTCCTTCAATGTCCTTAACTTCCTGTATAAATTAAATTCCTTTTCACCCGATAAAAAGACTTAATAAAAAACCAAAAATAAGAGTCAACGTATTTCCGATGATTTGTCCAGATATCATTTCGACCATATCAACCCATAAGTTGTCTTGATGTTCCTGCAAAGCTACAGATAACGTCTCACGTTTCTCTTCTGGCACACAAGCATCGAGAACAGGAAGAAGTGCCTTTAACTTGCGTCCGTCAAAATCTGGTTTATGATTGAGTAAATGTATAAACCAAATAAGACCAAGCATTTCCAAGTATGAAACATTAGATAAATTAAATACTCTTACAGCGAACCAGTTCCACATACACATTGCCACAAAAGCCGTATATAAACCTGTGATGAACGCTACAGCAAAAAAACTTAAATTTTTTTTCATATCATTTTCGCCTCTTTCTCGCTATTATCCGCTTAATATTTTTCTTATTCATAACTTCTTTCTTCATTCATACTTATCGTTTATTATTCCAACAATCTTTTAATCATCGCAATATCATTTTGAGCAATTTCGGTTTTTATTTTGCATAGTATACAATGATTTAGTTTCACATCAGGGTGAGGAGCATGATTAACATAATTTCTTATCATGCCAAGAGTATTTCTTATAGACTTTCCACAACCAGAGCACTTAATAGTTACCATCTGATTTTTTTCTTTGGCTTCCCGAACATCAGCAATTGTTATTAAATTCGCATCCATATTAATTCTCCTCACTGCCCCCCACAACCACTTACAAACACACCCCCAATTTTTACTTGGACAAGGAAAGGATGGAACCGATCGGATAAATTAGCACAAGTTTAAGAAATTTCCCGATAAGAATATCTCATAAGGCTGTATTTATTTTCTGAAATTATACTGAAACATCGCCTCAATCGATTTCAAGGCTCGACGCCGGATGGTTTCATCCAGAATCACCCGATCGCGGGGTGTTGGATTTTTCAAAACCCGCAGGATATCTTCGAGGGTGTTGGACTTCATGTATTTACACAGAGTGCAGGCCCCAACCAATCGTTTGTGCGGCATTTCAACCTGCAACCTCGAGGACAAACCGCATTCGGTCAGCATCAAAAATTCTTTCGCCCTGGATTTCTCCATATATTCGAGCATCTGGGAAGTGCTGCCGACATAGTCCGATTCGCGGATGACATCCGGATTACACTCGGGATGACTCACGACTTTCACGTCGGGATATTCTAAACGGATTTTATGAATCTGCTCAGCCCCGTACTCTTCGTGCACGTAACACGTTCCGGAAAAATATTGAATGTCTTTTTTGACGCCGCGGCGAAGCATTTCATTTTTAAGGTTTTGGCCCATCATCTTATCCGGCAGGAAATAAATTTTGTCGTTTGGGATATTTTGAACAATATCATAGACATTGGCGGAGGTGACGCAGACATCGCTCTCGGCCTTGACCTCGGCGGTTGTGTTGATGTAACAGACGAAGGTGTGCTGTGGAAATTGTTTACGCAGCTCTCTCACCTGCTCGGCGTTGATCGCATCCGCCAGGGTACAGCCGTCTTCGGTGGCGGGAATCAAAACTTCCTTTTTAGGATTCAAAATCTGCGCGGTCTCGCCCATAAACCGCACCGCGGCAAACACAATAATATCCGCCTCCGTCGACATCGCGTCTTTACTCAGCGCGTAAGAATCCCCCACAAAATCCGCCACCCCATAAACAATCTCGGGACTGACGTAGGAGTGGGCGAGGATGACGGCGTTTTTTTTGGCTTTGATCTCGTTGATTTCATTGATCAAAGGCACAAGCTCTTCGCATTTCTTAAGGGAATAATGACACACCGTCCCGCCAACTTTGATATTTTTCAAGATATCAAAAAGCGTTTGAGACGTGAATTTTTCGATCGCTATCATACAAAAACCTCTTTATCTATTAGAGAGAATTGCTGACCACTATATAACAATTCGAAAATGGATTCAAGTTTTATCCACCCTCACGAAAGACGACGGATCATAGCTCAAATTCGGCGAAAGCCATTTTTCGACTTCAGCCACTGCCATCCCTTTTCGTTTCGCGTAATCTTCCACCTGATCGCGGTTGATTTTTCCAATGCCGAAATACTGTGATTGAGGATGGGAAAAATAAAAACCGCTGACCGATGAAGCCGGATACATAGCAAAATTTTCCGTTAAACGAATGCCGGTAGATTTTTCCGCATTCAAAAGATCAAAAAGAATTTTCTTCTCTGTATGATCAGGACAAGCCGGATAACCAGGTGCCGGACGGATGCCTTGATAACGTTCTTTGATCAACTCTTCGTTGCTTAAGTGTTCTTCTTTGGCATACCCCCAGTAATCTTTACGCACCTGTTCGTGCATCAACTCCGCGAACGCCTCGGCCAGCCGGTCGGCCAGGGCTTTCACCATAATGCTGTTATAATCGTCGTGTTGCTTTTCAAAATCCGCCACAATTCTTTCTATTCCAATTCCCGTTGTGACCGCGAACAATCCTAAATAATCTTTTAATCCGGTTTCCTTCAGCGCGATGAAATCCGCCAGGGCAAAATTCGGCTGATTCGCGGACTTATCACCCTGCTGACGCAGCGTATGAATCGTCGTCAGAATTTTTGTCCGTGTCTCATCGGTATAAAGTTCAACATCATCTCCAATACGACTGGCCGGATAAAAACCGATAACACCATTCGCCGTTAAAAGTTTTTCGCTAATGACTTTTTTAAGAAGTTTTTTGGCATCCTCAAAAACCTTTTTAGCTTCGATACCAACGTTTGGATCATCAAAAATCTTAGGATAACTTCCCTTCAATTCCCACGTCTGAAAAAACGGCGACCAATCGATTCGTTCTTGAATTTTTTCGAGAGGAAAATTTTTAAAGATTTTATTCCCCAAGAATTCCGGGCGTTTTGCAGCACCCTGCGCCCAATCCATCCTGGGGCCTCTTTTCCTGGCTTCATTGATCGTTAAAAGAGGAATGCCCGTGGAGCGATTTTTATGGGCGTCGCGCAGTTGATCGTACTTACGGGTGGTTTCATCTAAAAAATTTTTCTTCAACTGCGCATTGATAAGACTTCCCACCACTCCAACGGAACGAGAAGCATCGAGCACATGAACAACTCCGGATTTATACTGCGGCGCGATTTTAACCGCGGTGTGCATCGCCGAGGTCGTTGCCCCGCCGATTAAAAGAGGGATTTTAAAGCCAGCCTTTTCCATTTCCTGGGCCACATAAACCATTTCATCCAAAGATGGCGTGATCAAACCGCTTAAGCCGATGATATCCACCTGTTCTTTTTGGGCGGTCTCCAGAATTTGAGCGCAGGGAACCATCACCCCCAGATCAATGATCTCATAGTTGTTACAGCCCAGAACAACCCCGACGATATTTTTCCCGATATCATGTACATCGCCTTTGACGGTGGCCATCAAAATTTTTCCAGCACCCCGGGTTTGGCCCGAGGCTTTTTTTTCCGCTTCCATAAAAGGCAAAAGATACGCGACCGCCTTTTTCATGACCCGGGCACTCTTGACGACCTGCGGCAAAAACATCTTGCCCTCGCCGAATAAATCTCCGACGATATTCATCCCCACCATCAGCGGGCCTTCGATGATTTCAAGCGGGCGTTTATATTTTATACGGGCTTCTTCTATGTCGACTTCAATAAAATCCGTAATCCCTTTAACGAGCGCGTGCGACAAGCGTTCTTCCAGCGTTTCTTTGCGCCAGGCATCGTCGTCCACGGCGGTCTGGTCTTTTTTCTTGAAAGTTTGCGCAAAATCCAAAAGTTTCTGAGTCGCCTGCGGATGACGGTTAAAAATCACATCCTCAACCAGCATCAACAAATCTTTAGGAATCTCGGCGTACACCTCGAGCTGCCCGGCGTTCACAATACCCATGTCCATTCCGGCTTTGATCGCATGAAATAAAAAGACAGAATGCATGGCCTCACGCACGATGCTGTTTCCCCGGAAAGAAAAGGAAATGTTGCTCACCCCGCCGCTGATCTTGCAGAAAGGCAGCGTCGCTTTGATGATCCGTGCCGCTTCTATAAAATTCACCGCGTAGTTATTGTGTTCCTCCATCCCGGTTGCGATCGTCAGGATGTTCGGGTCAAAAATAATGTCCTGCGGTGGGAAACCGACTTCTTGCGTCAGAATTTTGTAGGAACGTGTGCAGATTTCGACTTTTCGCTCGATTGTATCCGCTTGTCCTTTTTCATCAAAGGCCATGACGACAACCGCCGCGCCGTAGCGACGGATGAGACGCGCGTGATGCTTAAAAGTTTCTTCTCCTTCTTTCAGGCTGATGGAATTGACAATGCCTTTGCCTTGAATGCATTTTAGACCCGCTTCGATGACGCTCCACTTCGAGCTGTCGACCATAATGGGAACACGCGTGATGTCCGGTTCGGTCGCAATCAGATTCAGAAACGTCGTCATGGATTTTTCCGAATCCAACATCCCTTCATCCATGTTGACGTCAATAATCTGGGCGCCGCCTTCCACTTGCTGACGGGCAATGGCCGTCGCTTCTTCGAATTGACCGGCCAAAACAAGCTTGGAAAATTTGGGCGAGCCGGTGACATTGGTCCGTTCACCGACATTCACAAAATTTGTTTCGGGCCGGATAGTCAAGGCCTCAAGACCGCTGAGGCGCGTGAATGGCTCAACCGTCGGTGGAACGCGCGGTTTAATTCCCTCGACGGCCTTCGCGATCGCTTGGATGTGGGCGGGTGTTGTTCCACAACACCCGCCCACCATGTTCAACCAACCGTTCAAGACAAACTCACGTAACTGCGGCGCCAACGACTCCGGAGTTTCCGGAAATCCCGTCGGCGACATCGGATCCGGCAGACCGGCATTGGGATAACAGCTGGTATAAACCGGAACCAAGCGCGCGAGTTCTTCCATCAAAGGTTTCATCTCTTTGGGGCCAAGGGCACAATTGATACCGACACTTAAAAGATCCGTGTGCGAAATCGAATTCCAAAACGCTTCCGGCGTTTGACCGCTTAAGGTGCGGTTGCTTCCAGCCTGAATAAATGTAACCGACGCCATGACCGGAACTCGTCGATGAGTTTCTTCAAAATATTTTTCGACGGCAAAAAACGCGGCCCGGGCATTCAAGGTATCAAAAATCGTTTCGACCAACAAAAGATCAACTCCATTTTCCATCAAACCTTTGATTTGCTCATAATACGCCGCGACCACTTCATCATAAGTGACGGCACGAGCGGCCGGATTATTCATATCCGCGGAAATGGAAAGCGACCGGTTGGTGGGGCCTAAAGCGCCGGCGACAAAACACGTCCTCTTCGGATTCTTCGCCATGAATTCATCGACCGCTCGACGGGCAACGCGGGCACCCGCGACATTAAATTCAAAAGCCAGCTCTTCCATTTTGTAATCGGCCAAAGAAATTCGATTTGAGTTGAAGGTATTGGTTTCTATGATGTCCGTACCCGCTTCTAAATACTGACGATGAATCTCTTCAATGATCTGCGGCTGGGTGATCGACAGAAGATCGTTATTGCCTTTCAAATCTTTCGGCCAATTCTTGAAACGTTCCCCACGGAAATCTCTTTCCTCGAGTTTATAACGCTGGATCATCGTACCCATGGCGCCGTCGATGATAAGGATTCGTTGTTTGAGAAGTTTTTGAATTTTTTCGAGGGTGGTGGGCATGTTAGTTGGTTTGGCGGGCCAGCTTAAAATTCGGAACAACTCGTTTACGGGAACGGTACAGTGAAGTGTCTTTTGGAATATTGTCATCCCCGAATGTTTTTGTCGGGGATCCATTAATCTCGTCTGGATTCCCGACAGAGGCATTCGGGAATGACAGTTTTTTAAAAAAATCAAACCCAACGCCGGCGTCGGGCTGAAACTCTTTCCAATCCGTTAAAGGTGTTCGTCCATGATTATACGGGCAGACCTCCTGGCAGATATCGCAGCCGAAGATCCACCCTTCGGTCTTTTTAAATTCTTCTTCAGTCAAAGGATCTTTTTGTTCAATCGTCTTGTAGCTGATGCATTTTGTGGCATTCAACGAATAGAACTCACTGAGAGCCTGCGTCGGGCAAGCATCCAAACACAATCGACAATTCCCGCAATTCCAATTCAAAGCTGAATCGTTTTCAAATGAATGATTCGTCAAAATGACGCCGATAAAAAAATACGAACCCAATCCCGGCTTGATGACCATCGTGTTTTTTCCGCGGAAACCGATGCCTGCTTTCAACGCCAAACTTCGTTCGGGAAGCGGACGGCTATCGACGCCGGCGTAGCATTCCATTTCAGGATTTTCTTTCTTCAAAAAATCCACTAGGTTTTCCAAACGTTCTTTCATGACGAGATGATAGTCTTTGCCCACGGCGTAGCGCGCGATTTTGAATTCGCCTTCCAGCCGGCGCATGGATGTGTTTTTATAATTTTTTATGAGAACAATCGCGGATTTGACGCCGGGAAGAAGCAGGTTTGGATTTTCCTTGAACTTCAAATGATCTTCTAAATATTTCATGTCCCCATGAAAATTCTCGGCCAGCCACTTTTTAGACTCCTCTAAATGATCTTGGAGAAAAGGGTCCGTAAAACGGCAATCGTCGAAACCAAGGGTTTGGGTCGCGTGGGTGAATATTTTATTCTTTAATGAAACCTTTTTAGTAGAGTTCATCTCAAAACTGTCACCCCCGAATGTTTCTGTCGGGGGTCCAATAACAACCTTTTCTGGATTCCCGACTAAAGCATTCGGGAATGACAAACTATGAAAAATTTTAGGAAGGTTGCTCATTCTAAAACTTTGCCTTTCAGAATATGCGGTGTTGCGGCTGTGATCTTTACTTCAACAAAATTTCCTCGATGATACGGCCCAGCCGGAAAAATCACCAACTTATTCGTATCCGTCCTTCCCTGAAAATCTTCCAAGGACCGTGTCGTTCGTTCTTCTTCCACCAAAATCTCGAGAGTTTCACCGACCTGCGCTTGGTTTCGCCTGAGAGAATGATCTTTTTGAATGTCATTGAGTTTCATGATGCGTTCGGTCTTTTTTTCATCCGCAACATCATCGGGAAATTTCTTCTCGGCGGCGGTGCCTGGACGGACGGAATATTTAAAAATAAAGGCTGAATCGAACTGTACGGCGTTCATGATTTTAACGGTGTCTTCGAATTCGCTGTCTGTTTCTGTTGGAAATCCGACGATGATGTCGGTTGAGAGCGCGGCATTCGGGATAAGCGTACGGATATTATCAACGAGTGCTAGATATTCTTCCTGCGTGTAGGTGCGATTCATCATGTCCAGGACACGGTTATTGCCGGCTTGTAACGGCAGATGAATGTGTTTGCAGACTTTTGGATTTTGGGCAACGAGTTCCAGTAATCGATCCGGAAAATCTTTTGGGTGAGGTGAAGTGAAACGAATCCGCTCGATGCCCTTCACCTTGCTGACTTCCTCTAAAAGGGTCGCGAAATCCGATTCTTCGTGACGATACGAATTCACATTCTGACCCAACAGTGTCACCTGCTTAAAACCTTCATCCGCTAAACGACGAACTTCTTCGACGACGTTTTCAACCGAACGGCTGCGCTCGCGCCCGCGTGTGTAGGGAACGACACAAAACGTACAAAAATTATTGCACCCGCGCATGACGGCAAGCCAGGCGTTGACTCCTTTGGGGCGGACGGGATACACATCCGAGTACGTTTCAAATTCGGAGAGCGTCACATCAAAAGACTTCGAACCTTTGTGGCCAGCCTCGCGGATCAACTGCGGCAGACGCTTGTAGCTGTCGGGCCCGGCGATAAAATCAATGGCGAGATTAGGATTTTCCAAAAGCGCCTTACGAAAATTCGTCGCCATACAACCTAAAATGCCGATGAGCGGCGGGGCTAAATTTTGTTCCCGCCGCTCGTGGCGAATATTATGAATCCGACCATAAACCTTATTATTCGCGTTCTCGCGAACCGAACAAGTGTTCAGCATCACGACATCGGCGTCGGATTCGTTCTCAACTAAACAATAATTCTCTTTAGTCAGAATGGTCTTGATGAGTTCGGAGTCGTACTCGTTCATCTGGCAGCCGTAGGTTTCGAGGAAAATTTTATTTTTTGCGAGTTGGTTGATCATAAATTTGCTATGTCCCTATTTGGGGAATGTTCCCCTTTTTATTATCTTGATTTATTTACTGTATCTATAATTTCTGCTTTTATTGCAATAGGGTCTATTTCTACGTTAAGAACTGTATTGCAATGCTCACAACAATAAGATATACCTTTCCATCTTGGTTGAAAGCCAACCAAAATATCAACATCTTCAATCTTAACTCTTGAAATAATTTTCTCACATTTTGGGCATTTCCCTAAATTAAACATACAATCACCTCGATCCTAGAAGGAAAATCTTTTAATAATAATTTTTCTTAGATTTTTTATGCTGTTTTGATTTTATCGTTGTAGTTACTGCCATTAGTCAAGGCTATTATCGATAGCTTTACTGGCCGTTTTGTATCGATCTTCATCAAGTAGAAATTCCAGTCCAAGCGCTGTTGATGTAAGTTCTTTTGGTAATACGAACTTTTTTCTTCTTGGGAATTCAAAGTTACCAATAAAAGCCCCAACCATTAATGCAACACCCGCAATGGCTAGGATCACGGCAACTATATAACCAATTAAGCTTGCAATATATAGTATTGAAAAAACATTTAACCAAGAAAATATTTTTATATTAATCTGAGGCATGACTGAATACTTTGAAAAATAAGAAAGCATTGTGATGGCGACAGCAATAAGCACTAAGACAATTCCAACCAGAAATTCACTTTTCTCAAACTTATGTTCTTTTCTCTCTTTTTTATTATCTACGGATATTTGTCGGTAGCTCAGTCTTTGAATGGTTAAATTAGGCGGCAAGTCATCCGCTGTAATAGAAAACTCGTAATCTGATTTAACCGGGGCACCATTGATTAAAAATTTAACTATAAAAAAGTCATCTTTGTTTAATAGCGGAAATCGAAAATTTGCTATATTTTTTTCTTTATCAAAATCCAGGCTCACTTCTCTACCCTTAGGGTGAATATGCAAAATGTTTGCATCCATTATGGAAATCTCTCCAATAATTTTTAAGCTTAGCGGTTTTATTAATTCCTTTATTGCTCTTCCCCTGTATTCGCAATTAAAAATTGAATCTGTTGTAATCGTTCTACTTTTATTCCTTTGTATTTAATTTCAAGATCGGACTTAACCTCATCATCAATGTGATCCAAAACATTCGATTGAAATTGAATAAATGGAACTAATTCTTTCTCCACTGAACGGCGATAGTAGTGTCTAGCAATGAGAACACCAGTAACGATACTAATTAATATAGTGAGAATTGTTGTGATAAGATTTTCCATTTACAATTTTTCCTTTTTTAAATTGAAGGGACCAGTGGACTTGCCCCACCACAACTTTTGACTCCTTCGATTACTTGGAAAAATTTTTGGATTTGGCAATGAAGGCATTTAATGCATTAATGCAAGCACCTGTGTCAGGTTTACTAGAGCGCATTTTTGAAAGCACGCGGTCGATGGATAGATCGAGAGATGTCCAGTCATCCGGGCTCAGGGGCCGAAGTTTTTCTTCGGCGTTATCCCATGCGATCTCGAGATCTTTTATGCGACTTTTAGCATTCGAAAGGTCGTTCGCTTCTACGAGTTTGAGACTATCTTCGGCGATTTTTATCAAGGGAGTGAGATCACCTAGCGATGACGTCGATGTTTGTTTCTGGACAATGACCGATGCTTTCGTTCTAAGAGGCGAATTTCCTAGAGCTAACCAAATAAATCCAACGATTAACACAAGGAGTATAACGCCAACCGCAACCAACTTATCTCGACGGACACGGCCTATTTTTCTCGCCATTGTCAGATAAACCACCAGACCTAGAATCGTGATCAGAAAAAGTGCGCTGGTTGTTGTTGCTCCGAACCCAAGACCGCCATCTGCGCGTGCTTGGGAAAGATAATCGCCAATAGAAGCTCCCAACGGCCGGGTAAAAATATAGGCAATCCAAAAAATAAGAATCGCATGCACAGATTCATGCTTGTGCTCCGTAGTTCCTTTCATTTTATAATAGAGAATAGCGGCGATGGCGATACTGCCGAATATAAAAATTGATTTCAAATACCCAATGTCAAACTTTTCGGCGGTAAGATCCCCAGCAGCTGTCCCTAAGGCAAAAGTAAAGAGGACAACCAGCCAATAAAATGTTTCACGCTGGGGGGTGTCTATCGAATAAATGGACAAGGTCTTCTCCAGTGCATACCAGACAATAAAAGTCAGCGCGAGAAGAATCGAAAATACAATGGTGGTCGTTTCAAGAGGGACATGAAGATTGTCCGTAAGATGATCGGTGATCAAGGTTCCGACGATACTAATTAAAACAACCGCCAACCAGTAAATAGAAGGAATGTACTTGCTCGCCTTAAACTGAAAAAATATAACAACGGCGAGCAAGACACTCATTACCAGGGATGTTCCGGTCAACCCAAAATGAAGCACCATATTGAGGTAGTCGGCGGCCGTCTCGCCAACCGTCGTGCAGAGAATTTTAATGATCCAGAAATAAATTGTGACTTCTGGAACCTTGTTTAGCATTTGCCTGATTTTCAAATGCATGATGTAAACCTCCGATTAAGCTATTAAGGAAATGGTTTTACTGACTTTCATTATCAAACAGAAACATACGTGCCACTTTTAAGGGGACACTCCAATTCACTCGGTACCGACTGTTTTGGATTAGGCAGCCGTGATGATGTCTTTTCTCGCCCCTAATTTTGAGGTTACAAATATACCATGTTTGGTCTAAATAATCGATATCTCTTCATCTTCATCTTCAGAAAAGTTTATCCCCCCGCAACAGCTCCTACGATGAGAAAGGGCTCTTGCCCCGACACAACGGCATCAGGCAGAGGGGCATCAGGCGGCTCGAGCGAGAGATCCTCCTCGCAGGCGAAAAAACGTAAGAATGGACGACGTTTTTGAGTGACGTGGTCGCGGATCGTACCGGCTAGCATCGGATAACGCAGCTCCAACGCGTCCAGGACGGTGCGCTGCGTTGGCTGGCCCTTGACGTCGAATGTTACCTCACTCTCGATGTGCGCCAGTGTGCGTAAATGGGATGGAAGAATGACGCGGATCATTTTAATGTCTGGACCTCGACGGAAAAAACCGGTGGAAGATCATGGACGATTGCCTCCCAACTATCTCCTCCATTAGATGAAGCATAAACTTGTCCGCCGGTTGTGCCAAAATAAATTCCGCAGGAATCAAGTTTGTCAACGGCCATGGCATCGCGCAAAATATTGACATAACAATCGCGCTGCGGCAAACCTTTGGTCAAGGCCTCCCATTCGTTTCCACCCGTGCGGCTGCGATACACGCGGAGTTTCCCCTCGAGCGGATAATGCTCTGCGTCACTTTTGATCGGAACGATATAAACCGTTTCGGGCTCATGCGCGTGAACTTCAATGGGAAAGCCGAAATCGGTTGGCAAGTTCCCGCTGACCTCATCCCACGACTGCCCGGCATTGTCGCTGCGCATCACATCCCAATGTTTTTGCATGTAGAGCACATCCGGACGAGCGGGGTGCATGGCGATTCGATGAACGCAATGGCCAACCTCGGCATTGGGATCAGGAATGTAATTGGATTTCAATCCACGATTAATCGGTTGCCAGGTTTTGCCGCCATCATCGGAGCGAAACGCGCCCGCCGCCGAGATGGCAATGTAAATTCGTCCGGGATTATTTGGATCCAAAAGAATCGTGTGCAGACACATTCCGCCCGCACCCGGCGCCCATTTTGGTCCTGTGCCATGCCCACGTAGGCCGGCGAGTTCATGCCAGGTCTTTCCTCCGTCGCTTGTACGGAACAAGGCCGCATCTTCAACCCCCGCATAAACCATATCAGGATCGGTCAATGATGGTTCCAGATGCCAGACGCGCTTAAATTCCCAAGGATGCTGCGTGCCGTCGTACCACTGATGGGTCAGCAAAGGTTTGCCGGTTTTGGCTGATGTATCATAAACAAATTTGTTACTTTCACCCTTGGGGCTACCATCGGGTGTGGTGGTCGGATCGCCGGGAGGCGTGCCGGGCTGGTGCCACGTTTTGCCGCCGTCATCTGAACGCTGAATGATTTGCCCGAACCAGCTGCTTGATTGCGAGGCGTACAATCGATTTGGATCGACTGCTGAACCCTTCATATGGTAAATCTCCCAACCAGCAAAATGCGGTCCGCTGATATCCCAGCGCTTGCGTTGACCATCTGATGTGAGAATAAATCCACCTTTACGTGTACCTACTAATACTCTTACCTTGCTCATTCTTACCTCCTCCGATGTTTCCTAAATGTTTATTATTGAAACCCCGCCTTGGCGGGGCTACATTTAGGAATCGTTAGATAAACGTCGGGACTTCTACAATTGAATCTTTCTAGGCCGCGATCATTTTACTATGAATTTTTGATTTTATAACTAAAATATATACCTATGAATAAACCCATTTACAATTTTTCTCCGGAAGAAAAAATACGTTACGCCCGTCAGACAATCTTGCCGATGATTGGACAAGCCGGCCAAATGCGGCTCAAGAACGCACGCATTCTGATGATCGGTGCCGGCGGACTGGGCTCATCCCCCGCCATTTATCTGGCAGCCGCCGGGATTGGAACAATCGGCTTGGTTGATGCGGATGCAGTTTCTCTATCCAATCTCCATCGGCAAATCCTTCACTATACTTCCGATATCGATAAACCTAAAGTCATTTCCGCGCAGGAAAAACTTAAACAAATCAATCCCGAAGTCAACATTGTCATGCACCAGAAAAGACTTAACGCCGATAATGCTCAAACCATTTTGGCCGATTATGACTTGGTGATCGACGGCACAGACAATCTTCCTTCGCGGTATTTAATCAACGATGCGTGTTTCTTTCAGAAAAAAAATTTTATCTTTGGAGGTGTGTATCAATTTGAAGGACAATTGAGCGTCTTTGGCCCCGGCGGGCCTTGCTATCGGTGTTTCTTCCGCGAACTTCCGCCTCGGGACGAGATGCCCTCTTGCGCTGAAGCCGGTGTCATTGGCGTCGTGCCGGGAATCATCGGCTTAATGCAGGCCAATGAAGCCATCAAATGGATTTGTGGAATCGGAGAAACGTTGTTGGGGCGCCTTCTTATCTTCGATGCGCTAGCGGCGCGCTGGCGCGAGGTCAAAATCAAGAAAGATTCCGAATGTCCGCTCTGCGGGATTCATCCCACTATTCACAGCTTAGAAGAATACACATGGGAGTGCTTAACACAGACGCTAACGGCGGGCTCGACCCTTCAGGAAATTACGGTGCGAGAATTAAAACAATTACGCGATCAGCAGCCGGATATCTATTTGCTTGACGTGCGCGAACAAGCCGAATGGGATATCGCCCGGATCGAAGGAGCTCATCTTAAACCATTAAGTAAGTTAGAAGAAAATTTCAAAGACATTCCGAAAGACAAACCAGTTTACTGTTTTTGTAAACTGGGCGGGCGAAGCGCACAGGCCATCAAATTCTTGAAATCCAAAGGCTATTCGTCTCTAGTCAATATTAAGGGAGGCATTCAAGCGTGGTCTGAGGAAATTGATCCTACTATTCCGTGTTATTAATGTTTGAACTAGAAGGATTAATCAAACCTCATCGAGGCTTTCGCTATCTTCTCCATTACAGTCCTATAACGCAACCATCCGTCAGCCGGTTGTGATCAGGAATATTTTTTTCTTCGGTTCGTTCATCACTGGGCCGGATGCAAATGATACTGAATATTTTCTTTTCTTTCTAAAACATAAATGACATCAAATAAATTCGAAGCCGTTGGATTACCCTCGGGGCTAAGCATTCTCATCAAACTTTTCGGATCTTTTTTTGTCAATTTGGCCAGTTGTTCAAAACCTATAATTGCGTTGATATAATCTCTCAAAAGCGCCTTGCCTGTTTTCAGATCTCCTGCAAGCATACATTCAATGCTTTCGCGAAGCATTCCTTCTCGAAATTCAGGATCATGTAAAGCCCGTGCCTGGACCGTTTCTTTAAAATCTCGTGTGATAGTCATAATCATGATCCTTTTTTACGTTTTTTATATTCTTCCCAAAGTTCCACTGCTTTATCAATATCCTTCTGTTGGCGCTGTTTTGTTCCGCCACCCAAAAGAATGATCAACGCATCGCCATCTTTTCCTGCGTACACCCGGTAACCAGGTCCCCAATCAATTCGTACTTCCTGAAGAGCGCCTTTAATAGGCTTGAGATTTGATGTGTTTCCTGCTGCTATTCGAGTCAAATATGTGTTGACTTTGTTTGCCGCCTGCCCATCCAGGTCATCAAACCAGTCAGCAAAAGGGCTCTTTCCTTCTTCTGTAATATATTCTTCGACCTTAATCATAAAGTAACATATATGTTACTAACATGCAAGTTTTTATTTCAACTAAGTAATTTTATTCTAACTATTTATACTATAACCATTTATTAACTTTAGAATTCTCAAAATCGTCATGTAGAACTGCGAGATACGGTCATCCGTAGGTTTCTATAAATACATTTTTCATATAATTTTCGGGGTATCTTTCGATTTATCTAGCCTGCTTATTCCTATGAAAGCGATTATGGAGTAAATTGTAAGACCGAGTAACAATCCAACTATACTTACAAAAAAGTCAACAGATGTTCCTTCATATAGAGGCAAAATAGGGGCGTTATAGCCAGCAAAATGTATCAAATGCCACATTAATTCAACTTGCCAAAGCAGGTCAACATGCCAAAGCCGGTTAACAGAAAAGTTTATAGATATCAAAATCTGGATAATAGAGAAAATAACTCCAATGGCAATGGATAACAAGATGATCTTCAATTTATTCATAAGCTCTTTCTTAAGGAATTCCATGGACGAATTCCAGGAACGCGCACCTAATTATCAAAAACCCAATTCCCGTCCCAATTACAGTAACCTCAATTCAATTTATTAATCAAGTTCACCACCAAAGCCGAGATGAGGTCTTTTTCTTTAGATTGAAGCGGCCAATAGAACATTGGTCGTAGCGATTTTCTCATTCTTGGTTTTTGGCTTAATGATAATCTCCACATCCCGATCCAGCGCATTCAATAATTCAAAAAGATAATCCAATGAGAACATGCTGAGTTTACCGTTCATCAGGCAGGAGACTTTGGATTGAGGGATACCTAATAATTCTGAAGCTTTTTTCTGGGTTAAGCCACGATCTTTGATGATTTCGGCCACGCGCGACATGATTTGCGCCCGAGCCAGAACTCTTTCAGGATGCGTAACTCCAATATCCGCAAAAACATTGTCACTTCCTCTTTGAACTTTTTCTTTTGTATTCATAATCATTCACCTCACTTATAGTTCTCTTTATAATCTTCCTCGGCTGCTTTTAAACGCTGTTTAATCAATTCAATATCCTGCTGGGACGTCTTGATACCATGTTTTGATTTTTTCTGAAAACAATGTAAAACATAGACGACATTCTGGAATTTTACCGTATAAACCGCACGATATGTGCCGCCTAAAAATTTTTCAATAATCTCCAAAACCCCGGCTCCACCAAACCCCCTTAACGGTTTTGCCGCTTGCGGTTTTTCACCTTTCTGACACAGAAAGAGCGCATATCCGATATCATACTTTACTTCCTCCGGAAACTCCCGAAGGTCTTCTCTGGCTGATCCAATCCAGCTTAATGGTTTCATGTTCGTTCTTCGTTCCTAATATACCATATTTGGTATAAATAATCAATTCCCGCTGATCAGCGGGAATTCAAGATCGCAGCCCAGCTACTTTATAAAAAACGCTGTAGGCAACAATACAATTGACATCAATTATAACAATGGTGATGTTGTGAGCAAAACTTTTTGATTGAGACAGAGCTATTACTTAAAAAGTTCTTTGACCTCTGATCGTGTCAGATAAAAAGATGAT
>Ga0209515_10004848_pt1 | contig 17865 bp, 14 predicted proteins | sample Subgroupgradi54m_FD_187454 | JGI IMG/M metagenome (GOLD analysis project Ga0209515, IMG submission 187454) | Subsurface groundwater microbial communities from S. Glens Falls, New York, USA - GMW60B uncontaminated upgradient, 5.4 m (SPAdes)... ...
CGCGTCAAAGTTACAGGCTATAGAGCGCCGATTCTATTGGCAAGAGTAAGAAGGGGTTAGCGCCCCTCCCCGGCTGAATAGCCCTGTTAACCGACTGTTAATTTAACCGGCGGGCTACTGGTTCGAATCCCGCCTGAGGAGCCAAACGAGGGTCAACGCGTGAAGGCGCTGCACGACATCGCCGACGTCTTTCCGCGTCATCCCCGCGACGCGGTCGCCCTGCCGTCAGTCGGCGATCGACTGCTCGCGAGCTCGCGATAGCGACGCGGCGTGATCCCCAACAGCCGGACGAACGCGCGCCTCATCACATCGACGCCCCCAAAACCAGCTGCGGCGGCCACGTGCTTCAGGCCTCGATCCGTGCGTTCGAGCAGACGCCGCGCCCCCTCCACGCGCATCTGAAGCACGTACTGGGACGGCGTCGTGCCAACTTCTCGAGTAAATACGCGCTCGAAGTTGCGCACGCTCATCGACATCCGATCCGCGAGGTCCTCGAGCGACAGTCTCGTCTCGAGATGCTCGGCAATCCAGATCTGCAGCTCACGGATCGACGTCATCTCGGACGCTTGTGAGGCGAGCGAGACGCTCAGTTGCGGCTGTCCACCCGGCCGTCTCAGAAACAGCACCAGCTCGCGTGCGGCTTCGTGGGCGAGACCGGCGCCGCAATCCTCCTCCACCCACGCGAGCGCGAGATCGATGCCCGCTGAAAAGCCGGCCGACGTGTAGATGTTCCCGTCCTTGACCCAGAGCGGATCGTGCTCGACGCGCACGCCGGGATATCGCGTCGCCAGCTCGCGGCCGAACTTCCAGTGCGCGGTCGCTCGGCGCCCATTCAGGAGCCCGGCCTCCGCGAGCAGAAACGCGCCGACACACACCGCACCGACCCGCCGCACCTCGGCCGCCATCTTCTTCAGCCAGGCAGACAGCGCCGCGTCACACACCGATCGACCACTCTGCCCGCAGACCAGGAGTACGGAGTCGCACACGCCTTCGACTTTGTTGAAGTGATGCTGGGCGATGAAGGTCAACACACCGCCCTCGCCCTCGACCGTCAGACGGTCCGCGTTCGTGACGACCTCAATCGCGTAAATGGTCCTGCCCGCGAGGCGATTGACGGAGTTGAACACCTGAAGGGGTCCAACCAGATCGAGCTCATCGACCGGAGGCACGACAACGACGACGATCCGGCGGCTCGAGGAGTGGCGGCGCACGCCAGGTTTCTTGGACGAGGAGGCCATGCGTCTCCACTATGCCGCCGCGTCGAAGCGTTTCGCAAGCGGAACGAGCGTCGTGGCGGATTTCGACGCATCTCTGTCGCAAATCGACGTGTCTTCCTCCGATAGGATGTCCATCAGCGTGTTGTGGATTGAGGCCAGAAGAGATATGCGTGTGATCGAGGTTCGGGACCGGTGTGGTATCGAGTCCCTGTCGATTGTCGAGCGTCCCGATCCGCTTCCTGGGCCTGGACAGATCTGTGTCGGGTTTCGCGCCTTCTCACTGAACTATCGTGATCTGCTTGTCGTGCGCGGAGTCGGCCGCTGGAGGCCACCCCTCCCTCGAATTCCGGTTTCTGACGGCGTTGGTGTTGTTGCTGCCACAGGCCCCGGAGTGTCCCGTGTGAAGATGGGCGACCGCGTGGCGCCGATCTTCTATCCGAACTGGCTAGACGGCGAGGTCTCTGATGACAAATTGGCGTCGCCCCTGGGTGGTGCCGTCGCGGACGGCGTGCTCGCCGAGAAGGCCGTCTTTGACGAGAGCAGCGTTGTCCAGGTACCTGAGCATCTATCCGACGAGGAGGCGGCGACTCTGCCCTGTGCTGGCGTGACGGCATGGAATGCCGTGACTGCCGCCAGCCGCATCGCGCCAGGCGACACGGTTGTGATACTTGGGACAGGCGGCGTATCGATCTTTGCCCTGCAGTTCGCCCGGATGTTGGGCGCATTCGTCATCGTGACATCCAGCAGCGACGAAAAGCTTGCCCGCGCGAAGCAGTTAGGGGCAGACGCCGGCATCAACTACAGGACCACGCCGGCGTGGCCCAACGCAGTGATGGAACTCTCGGGCGGTCTCGGCGCCGACCACGTCATCGACACCGTGGGAGGTTTGAGAGAGGCGATCGCAGCCATCCGGGTAGGCGGTTCAGTAGCGTTCGTCGGTCTCTTGGCGGGCATGAGCGCGGAGGTCGATCTGGTCGCGTTGATGGGCAAGAGCGCGCGAGTGCGGGCCATCGACGTAGGCTCGCGCGCGATGTTCGCAGCAATGAATCGGGCAATTCTATGCCACGGAATGCGCCCCATCGTCGATCGAGTCTTTGGTTTCTCAGACGCAGCCAACGCGCTCCGATATCTGTCAGAGGCCAAGCACTTCGGTAAGGTGTGCCTGCGAATTGATGCCACGAGCTGAGCGCAATCGCGTTTGCGGGCCGACAGCTCACGTACCGAACGGGACGCTGTTCAAAGAAGCGGGAGACGAAGGCAATGGACGAGACAGCACAGCAGTACATTCAGCGGATCACAGCCCACGTGGAAGGGAAGCAGCCTCTGGCAGTTCAGGCCGCGACGGCAAAGAAACTCGAGCGGCTCATCAAGGGCGTGCCTGCGAGCACATTGCGCAAGCGCCCGGCTGCTGACAAGTGGTCGGCTAGCGAGATCGTGGCGCACCTTGGCGATGCGGAAATCGTGACTGGGTTCCGTATGAGGTTGATTCTGGGCGCGCCGGGAAGTCCCGTCGCGGCCTACGATCAGGATTCGTGGGTGACCAGCGGGCATTACGAGAACCGCGATCCGGGTAAGTCGCTCGAGCTATTCAGCGTGGTCCGTGAAGCCAATCTTGCCTTGCTCGCGTCTTTGACGCTCGACCAGTGGAAACAGTATGGGATGCATTCCGAGCGCGGACAGGAAACGATCGAGCAGATTGTCCGCATGACCGCCGGGCACGATACAAACCATTTACAGCAGATCGAGCGGCTCTTGCCTGCGAAGCGGAAGTAGTTGGAGCCGACACACCAGGCATTGCGTGTGGCTGCGCACCCCCGGATGGCGGATTCCGGCGCATTTATGTCGGAAATCGACGTGTCATCCTCCGCTACTATGCCGGCCATGACACATCGTTGGCTCGGAGTCGTGTGCATGGCGCTTCTGGCTGGCCCCGTGCTGGCCAGACGGCCCGCTGCTCAATCAGCTCAAAACGAACGGGGACCGTACGCCCGCATCGCGATCATGCGCGCCCTTGACGGCCATTCCGTCGAGTGGGAGACCGGGTACATCCGACATCTCGCGTGGCACCGGCAGGCCAAGGACATGTTTGGTTGGTACAGTTATTCGGTCTGGGCATCAACTGAACACCAGCGGTGGATCATTTACGCGACGTTCGGACATACGTCCGCCGAATTGAGCAACCCAGTGTCGCCGGCAGAAGACGAGCTGGACAACCTCATCAATGTCCTGCCGCACGCCCAATTCCTGGGGAACGGCGTGTACGAGTTTCTGCCGGCGCCCTCGCGCGGTAACGGTGTGCCGACTCCGGCTCTTCGAGCCGAGTACACAACGGTGGAAATAACGCGAGGGGCGGGCAAGGCTTTCGAGGCGGCCCTCACGGCGGAACGATCAAGCCTGCAAGGAGAGACGCTCTGGTATCGAATGGTCGTGGGCGGCGATACGCCACGCTACGTCCGCCTTCGTCCGCGGGCAAGCCTTGCGGCCATTCTCGACGAGCGCGGTGAACAAGCGCTGCCTGACAAGGTGAACGGCTTGATCTCGAAGATGACCGTCGAGACGCTCAATCTCCGGCCGGACATGTTGGTCAACGTCACGCCTGCGCCCGCGCGTTGAGCGAACAACCTGGGAGCCTTATTCCCTTCCGGGTCCTTAACGCCGCGACCAACGATTGAGTTGTGGCCAGTCGCCGGCTGGCCAGTGCTGGAGGCGGTCGGGTGAACATGAATGCCGTGTGGAACGATCTCCGCGTCGCGCTCCGCCACCATGCCCGCAGGCCGGGCTTCGCACTGACGGTCGTATGTACGCTCGCGCTCACCATCGGGGCGACGACCGCCGTCTTCTCAGTCGTGAATGCGGTGCTCGCCCGTGCGCTGCCCTATTCGTCGCCCGAGCGACTGGTGTGGATCGTGTCGGTCAGGCCGGACAATCCGAGCGCGCCGTTCTCGCTGCCTGAGTTCATCGACTATCGGAGCCGAACGCGCACGCTGTCTGGGCTCGTGGCGTATGCGAATTGGAGCGCGAGCATAGCCGGCGACAGCCTCACGGAGCGACTCACTGGCGCGCGGATGTCGGCGAACGCGTTCGATGTGTTGGGGGTAGCGCCGGCGGCCGGACGCCTGCTGAATGACAGCGACGATCGGGCCGATGCGCCGCTGGTTGTGGTCGTGAGCTATCGCCTATGGCAGCGCAAGTATGGGGGATCCGCCGACATCGTGGGCAAGACCGCGCGGATCAACGGTGACTCGTTCGTGATCGTTGGCGTGCTGCCCGCGCAGTTCCCGCTGCCCCTTCAAAATCTGGACGTCGTGACGCCACTCGCGCCCGACCGCGATCCGCTTCGTCTCGTGCGGAACTCGGTGAACTTCTTGAGGATCTTCGGCCGCCTGAATCCAGGCACGGATGCCAATCAGGCACAAGCGGAGCTCACGGCGATCTGCCGTGCGCTCCGGCAGCAGTTTCCCGTCGAGTATGCGCGCAAAGAGGCGGTGCACGTGAATGCGCTGCTCGAGGCGCTTGTCGGCGACTTCCGGCAGTCGATGCTTCTGCTCCTCGCCGCCGTGATCGTGGTGCTGGCCACGGCATTCGCGAATCTCGTGTCGCTCGCCCTGGTGCGCGCGAATGGACGTCGCGCGGAGCTCTCGATGCGAGTCGCGATCGGCGCGTCGCGGGTTCATTTGATACGGCAGCTCACCGTCGAGGCGCTGCTCCTGGCCGTGACCGGGAGTGTCCTCGGATGGGTGGTCGGGGCCCAGGCCATCCGCCTGGCGATGCCGTGGGCGCCGGCCTCAATACCACGCCTGGGTGAGGTCAGCCTCGACGGCACGGTTGCCTTGTTCGTGATTGCGGTTACCGCGGTCGTGACGGCGCTACTGATCGTTGCGCCATTCGGCGCGCTCGCCAGCACGCGAGCGGCCGATGCGCTTCAGGGGGCGAGTCGCGGAGCGATCGGCGATCGCTGGAACCATCGCGTGCGGAATGTCATGGTCGTCGCCGAGATCGCCGCGGCGCTCGTTCTGCTCCTGGCCACGATCGTCCTGGTCCAGAACCTGCGCCAACTTCAGGACTTGCACCCGGGGTTCAATCCGGACGGGGTGTTTCAAGCGCGCGTGTCGATTCCTCCGACGTATCGATCGCCTGACGACGTCGCGCGTTTTTACGATCGGCTGTCGGAGCGCATCGTCGCCTCGCCCGGCGTGAAGCAGGTGGGCGTGATCTCGGTTGCGCCGTTGAGCGGACTCCTCAGGACCGTGCCGATTTCGGTTGCCGGTCAATCCGTAACTGAGCGCGACCGACTCAGCGCAAACGTCCGCGCGATCTCTCCCGGCTATCTGTCAACGGTGGGCACGCGGTTGGTGCAAGGGCGCGTGTTCTCGGAGACCGACGGCGCAAGCACGCCGAGTGTGGCACTGGTGAGCGCTGCGCTCGCTGATCAGGTCCTAGCCGGACGCGCCCTGGGGCGGCAACTTCTGATTTACGACAACAACACGGGCCCGAGGCCAATCGAGATTGTCGGCGTGGTTGAAAACGTGCGCCACACCGCCCTCGATCTCCCTCCCGCCTTCGACGTCTACACTCCGCTGCGTCAAAGTCACCCTGACGGACTCTCGTTTCTCAGGGACAACCAGTTCTGGATGGTGAAGACCAGTTCGGATCCCGCGTTGTTCCGCGCCACATTCCTCACGCACCTCCGCGCGGTCGATCCGGATGCGGCAGTGTCGGGCACGGGCACGATGCGGCAGTTCCTCGAAGACTCGCTCGGGCCGCGACGCTTCAACCTCGGTTTGTTCGGCGCGTTCGCGTCGACGGCGGTGCTGCTCGCCATGGTCGGTCTGTACGGACTCGTGTCGTACGCCGTGAGCCAACGCGCGCAAGAGATTGGCCTGCGCATGGCCCTCGGCGCCACGCAGGGCGATGTGCAGCGGATGGTTCTCCGCCAGGCGGTCACGCTCGGCATCGCGGGAGTCGCCGTAGGGCTCGGCCTCGCTGCGGCGTTACGGCCGCTGATCTCGGCCATGGTCCCTTCGACCGGATCCAGGATGGGCCAGGACGTCTGGACTAACCCCGCGATGGCGGCGGCCCCGGCGGTGCTCCTCATCGGGGTCGTGCTGGTGGCGGCGTGGCTGCCCTCGCGCCGCGCCGCGCGGATCGAACCGACGCTGGCGCTCAGAACCCCTTAGCCGGGGCGGTGGCTTCCGACCCGGCATGGAATGGCGGGTACCGCGGAAGTGTCGACGGTCCGCATCTTGTCGGCGGGATCGCGGACTTGATTGCGATTCGTCGGGCGATCGACCGCCGCTGGTAACACTCTCGCGCTTGGAAAGGGCCTGATGACGCTGAACTCAAAGGCTGCGAGCAAGAGTGTTCTGGTCGCTTCAACCTTGTTCTCCGCGGCGATCACCTGCGCCGCGCCCGATGCCAGTGCCCAGCCGCACATCAACGTCACTCAAGGCCAGCCGCTAGCGGGTTGCTCGGGGCGAGTCGATAATCTGCGGCCGCCTTTGATGACCTGGCCGAATCAGAACCCGATTGATTCCACCAAGACGTACGTGCTGAGAGCTGCCCGCATTCTCGAGCCCGGGACGGGGCAGATCGTGCGCGGCGGCTCTCTCGTCGTTCGCGGGGCGTGCATCGTCGGCGTCAACGCGCCACCGCCCGACCGCGCTGAGACGATCGATCTCGGCGACGTGACCCTCCTGCCCGGTCTCGTCGACATGCACACGCACCTGCTGCTGCGGGACGAGGATCAGACGTGGCCGTATTCGATTCTTTGGAAAACGACGCCGTACCGAATCATCGAGGGCGTGGACGCGGCAATCAAGACGTTGAACATCGGCTTCACGACGGTTCGCGACCTCGACAATGAGGGCGCCATGTTTGGCGACACCGCGTTACGAGATGCCATCGCGCGCGGTGTGTTTCCCGGACCGCGGATGCTTGTCGCTGGCCAGCCTCTCACCATCACGGGCGGCGACATGAATCTGCCTCTCATCAACCCGGAGATCCGCGACAAAGTCCCCCAACCGGGCTACATGGCCGACAGCCGCGACGCGATGATTGCCTTCACGCGCAAGGCGATCGTCGACGGTGCTGACTGGCTGAAGATCTACGGCACCAGCACGCGTCGGCAGACCGACCCAGTGACGATGGATCCCTTCGAGCAATTCACGAAGGAAGACGTCCGCGCCATCGTCGAAGAAGCGCGTCGCTATAAGCGAGATGTGGCCGCACACGTGTACGGCGGGTCAGCGGCGAACGCCATGATCCTCGGCGGCGTCAGGACTATCGAGCACGGTCCACTGATGACCGAGGAGAACCTGAGGCTGCTCGTGACGTCCGACACCTACTGGGTGCCGACACTGAGCACGTACTACAAACGCCAGACGACGGACTTCGAGAAGCGGTTCGTCGAGCACCACAGGGAAGTCTTCCAGATGGCGCTCAAGATGGGCGCGAAGATCGCGTTCGGCACTGACGTCGGCTCGTTTCCACATGGAACGCAGAACGACGAATTCGAACTGATGGTGCAGTACGGCATGACGCGACTCGACGCTCTGCGCAGCGCGACCACTGTCGCGGCGGAAGCGCTGCGGATGGGCGGGATCATCGGCACTCTCCGAGCCGGTTCGAACGCTGACGTGATCGCCGTTCAGGGAGATCCCACGACCGACATCGCCGATATCAAGAAGGTGGTCTTCGTCATGGCCAACGGGCGGATCGTGAAGAACCGCGTCACGAACCAACGCTTCCCGTGGGAATGGGACCGCTGATCGAATGGACCAGCCTCGAGTTCACCGTCTCCGCCTCGCCGCGGCGTGCGCCGCCTCCCTCGCGGTCTCCTCTCCGACGTTGGGCTGCGCGGAGCAACGGTCGCCGAAGTCGATTATCCGCGTCGCGGATATGGGGCACTTGGTCGTGGGTGGCGCGCCGATATCAGTTCGAGGCGCAGCGACGCGGCTGAGGGTCCGCGCGACCGGTTTACTACCCGAACTGGTCGACCCGAACGGCGACTTCACGCCCGGCGCAACGTACGTTCGGTTCATCAGGCTCGAGGCACCACGTCACAAACTGCCGATCCTTCTATTTCCGGGTGGCGGCTTGAGCGGCGCTGTGTACGAGACCACTCCGGATGGACGACCGGGATGGGAGCCGTTCTTCCTGCGAGCCGGCTACTCCGTCTTCACGGCCGACCTGCAGCAGACCGGCAGATCGCCGTGGTCGAGATATCCGGAGATCAGTCCAGAGGAACCAGCGGTCCGTGATCGAGCATTCTTGTGGGAGACCTTCCGTATCGGACGGCCCGGTTCCTATGGCGACGGCATGCGACCGTTCGCTGGCACGCAGTTCCCCGTCGCGGCATTCGACGCATTCGCGAAGCTTGCGGCGCCGAGGTTCCGATCGCCGCGCGACGTCGAGGTCGCGACGTTCGACGCCATCATTCAACGGGTGTGCCCGTGTATTCTGCTCTCTCACAGCGCATCGAGTGGGCCGGCGCTAGCCGCCGCAGAACGTCGACCCGACATGGTGAAAGCAGTCATCGCCGTCGAGCCTTCCAGCGTCCCTGAGCAGCCACGCCGGTCTTCGCCCGCGCTTCTCGTGTGGGGAGACTTCCTGAGCCGGGATCAAACTGAATCGAGTTGGGCGGAGGAGGTCATCGCGTCACGCCGGTTCGTCCAGGCGCGTTCGGCCGAAGCCACGTTCATTGACTTGCCAGCGCTCGACGTCCACGGCAACTCCCACCTGCTTATGAGCGACCTGAATTCTGACAAGGTCGCAGCGCTCATTGACGACTGGATCCGCAGATGTGGTTTCTAGGGAACTGGATTTGTATCTCAGCTTGCCTCGCCGCCGTCGCGGTGACTACTTCAGAGATGCCGTCGTCTTTCGCTCAGACAGTCAACTCTAATCAGCTGCCAAGCCGGCCCTTCGAGTTGCAGCTGGTGGTCCGGATCCCTCTGCGCGACGGCGTAAAATTAGCTGCGACGATCTACCGGCCGGCCGGCGGACGCGAGCGCCTGCCGGTAGTCATGACGCTGACGCCCTACAGCGCCGACCGGTGGGAAGACCACGGCCGATACTTTGCCCAACACGGCTATGTCTTCGTCGCCGTCGACTCGAGGGGACGGGGCGATTCCGGCGGCGAATTCGACCCATGGGTCAACGAAGGCCCCGACGGCGCCGACGCCGTGAGCTGGCTGGCCGCGCAGCCATTCTCCGACGGCCGGGTCGTGACGTGGGGTGGCTCGTATGGCGGCAAGAACCAGTGGGCAATGGCGGCTCAGAGTCCCCGGGGTCTTGCCGCGATAGCGCCGGCGTCTGCCGGCTACGTCGGCTACGACATGGGCATGGCTCGCAATATCCCATTTCCATATATGCAGCGATGGCTAAGCTACATCACCGGCAAATCGCTGAAGGCTGGTCTCTTCAACGACGACGCGTACTGGCTTGGCGCCAACGGGGACCTCAGCCGCGGCGAAATCACCTACCGCGACTTCGACGCGTTCTCAGGAAACGCCAGCCCTATCTGGCGTAAGTGGGTGTCGCATCCGGAGCCAGACGCGTACTGGGCGCTTGGCAATCCGCCCGCTGACAAGCTCGCCGCTATCGACGTCCCAGTGCTCTCGCTGACCGGCGCCTACGATGACGCCCAACTCGGGACGCTGCGATACTGGACCGAGCACCGCCGTGGGACCCGGCGCGGTGACGATCGCGACTATCTGATCATCGGACCCTGGGACCACGGTGGCTCGCGAAATCCCCAGGTGCGCTTGGGCGGCCTGACCTTTGACGCGTCCAGCGCGCTCGATGTGAAGGCGTTGCACGTGCAGTGGTATGACTGGCTGCTCAAGGGCGGGCCCATGCCTGGGTTTCTCAAGGATCATTTCGTCTACTACGTAGCCGGCGCCGAGGAGTGGCGGTCCGCCTCCAGCCTCGAGGCAGCCAGCCTGGCCACTCTCACTCTGTACTTAGCTTCTGTCGATGGGGACGCCGACTCGGTGGCACGGGCCGGCAGCCTCAACGAGCGCGCGCCGGCCCCGGATGCCGATGTGTTTGTCTACGATCCCAGCGCCCCAGCACAGAACGAAGGCTTCGAAGGCGGCGCATACGTCGGCCCGGATTACCTCACCACGGATCGGATGATTCGTAGAATCCGCGGGGATGGGCTCATCTACGACACCCAGCCGTTTGCCACTCCGGTCGACGTCATTGGACGGCCCAAGGTCACCCTTTCGATGAAGATGAATGTCCCCGACACCGACGTTCGCGTTCAGTTCTACGCGGTCGAGCAGGGTGGGCGGACGATTTATCTCACCCAGGACTATCTTCGGGCCCGCTACCGCAAGAGCGAGACTCACGCGGAGCTCGTGCCGATCGAGGTCTGGCAGAACTATAGCTTTGACCGCTTTTATTTCAACGCGCGCACTCTGCCGGCGGGAAGCATTATCCGCATGGTCGTGGTTCCGCTGGGGGCCAGCCTTCACAACCAGCGTAATCGCAACTCCGGGGGCGCGGTCGCGGACGAGACCGCGAAGGACAACCGGGTGGCCACGATCGAGATCCAGTTGGGCCCGGGTTTGAGCCGCGTGGAACTGCCAATTCGCCCTGTCGCAGAGTTCCCTGCCGGCCGCCACCCGTACCCGTAATTTACTGCCGAGCGCGTGACATTGGTATCCGCGTCGCGCTCGGTGCCGGCCGCTCGAACATCGTACGGCTCGTGATGGGCCACGGCATCCGCTTTATCCTCATCGGCCTTGTCGTGGGAATCGCCATGGCGGTCGGCGTGACGCGCCTGCTGTCCACCATGCGCTGAGGGCACGTTCCCTAATCCTGATTGGCGATCCGAACAATATTGGTCTCGCCAATGGTCACGGTCTGCCGTGTGGTGTGCCTGCCGCCTCCCTGACATTGAACAGAGAATTCGTGCTGTCCCGTAACGACGCTGTGGAGATCGTCAGGACGCCCGGCGGCTCGGCCGTCGATAGCGACCTCGCAATCCAGAGGAGCTCCCGCCCACGCACGAACGGCGACGCTGGCAAGAGGTGGGGCGGTGAACGTCCTGGATTCGCCAGCCTCTCCTCGAACCGTTATCGTCTGATCGAGAAAATACAGCGTGTTTCGTATTCGAAGTTGAGTGGTCCCCGGCGGCAGAGCGAGCGCGTGTGAGAAAGCGGCTCGGCGACTGCCCCCTGGATACGCGACCTCGAACTCATACGTCCCGGATACATTCGCTGTGAAAGGAACCGCGAGAACCGCCGGTGGGGCACTCGCAGGCGCGGCGCGCGGAGACGACGTACGTGAGGTCGACGTGCTGGGAAGCGAAGCACTCGGAGTCTCTGGGATTGATGGCGACGGGCGCGGTGATGCGGGGAGTTCGCGCTTGATTGGCTGGTCCGGCCCCGGGGCCGCCGCTTGCTCTAGCTTCGACGTCACGGAGTCGAATAGACCTTTGATCGGTGGACCGGCAAGTACCAATATCAGAAACAGTCCGGCCACCGAGACGCTAATTGAAATCGTCAGCTTCAGTGGTCGCCGCCACCACGGAATCCCGCGTGCGGCGGCAGATTCACTATTCGGTGTTGCAAGCGGAGACGGGATCGCTGCAACCGGCGAACGCCGCTGAGCCCGAATGGCGGCGAGTTGTTCGTGAACAATCGTGATCGATTGCCACCGAGCTGGCGGCGATTTTTGCAGGCATCCCTCCACCAGGCGCTGGAGTTGCGCTGGCACTCCCGGACGAAGTGTCTCAATCGGCGGCGGCTCGTCTCGTAGAATCTGAGCGACGACCGCTGGGCCGGCCGCGTCGAACGCACGGCGTCCGGTCACGCCTTCGAACAGCAGCGCGCCAAACGCCCATACGTCGGTGCGTGCATCGACCGCGTGCCCCTGAAGCTGTTCGGGCGCCATATACGCGACCGTTCCGAGCACCGTTCCGCCAGTTGTCAGTTGTTCCCGCGTCGTGACGCCGTCGCTCGTCAGCCCACCGCCCTCTGGCTTGGCCAGTCCGAAATCGAAGAGGACGGCACCTCGACTGGTGATCATGACGTTGCCGGCCTTCAGGTCGCGATGCACGATGCCCCGCGCGTGCGCAGCCGTGAGCGCGTCGGCGACGTCGAGGCTCCAGTTCAATACGTCGTTGAGCGGAATCGTCCCTTGTTTCAACCGCGCAGCCAGCGTCTGACCATCGAGATACTGCATGACGAGGTAATCCAATCCCTCGCTGGACCCGACGTCATGGAGCGCACAGATATGCGGATGATCGAGTTGCGCGACCGCGCGCGCTTCGCGCTCGAACCGTGTTGGAAAGCCGGGTACCGATGCGATAGAAGGCTTCAGGATCTTGATCGCGACGGTGCGATCGAGACGAGTATCGCGTCCCTTGTAGACAGTGCCGAAGCTGCCGACGCCGATGATCTCTTGAAGCTGATACGGCCCTAAACGGGCGCCATATTCCAACATCATCAGCCCTCTTCTGTCGTCGCTGGCGGAGTATACCCCTAAGCGTAGGCTGCACGGCCCGTCGTGTGTCGAAAGGTTCTCCGACGACCTGAGCCATCAGCAAACAAGGTCAAGAATCTTGAATCGGCTGTTGCTCCACTTCGGATCGGCTCCTCTTCACTTCCAGAGACTGATGCCACCCCATCTGGGTGTCGCTTCAATGAATCAGTTATTGACCAGTCGAATTCTATCACAGGGCAGAAGTCCCTCGACGCCGCGCATTTGCGAGGAATCTCGAACCGTAGGATACTGAAGTATCTGAATATTACGATATGAGTCGATCAGCGCTCCAGGCCTTCAAGGCCGACTTCTTCCGCGCGCTCGCGCACCCCATCCGGATCAGGATTCTGGAAACACTTGGCACGGGCGATCGCAGCGTACAGGAGTTGCAGCAGGCGCTCGACTTGGACCAGCCGATCGTGTCGCAGCAGTTGGCCGTCCTCAGAGCCAAGAACATCGTGACCCCCCGGAAGGTCGGCACGACCGTGCGGTACGCGCTGAGCGACCCGCTCATCACCAAGCTGCTCTCGGTGGCTCGGGCGATCTTCAACAACCATCTGGTCGATACCCGGTCGATGCTGAAAGAACTCCAGCGCGAAGGGCGCAGGGTCGTTCGGCAGTGACGCCGTTGGATGTGGCGGCCGGCCTGCCCGCGGCGATCGTGCTCCGCATCGGGGTGATCGCGGTGACGCTGCTGGCCTCGCGACGGACCCACGTGGCGCGCCATGTGGCGTTTCTCGGCTCGGCGATGGCGTCCGTCGTGACGTTCCTGATGGCCGCGCAGGTGGTACGCGCGGGTTCGCCCGTGCACGGCATGTTGCTCGTCCATCAGGCATCCGGGTTCGCTCTGACGTACACCGTGGACGGGCTGTCGGCGTGGTTCCTCGTGGTCCTTGCGGTTCTGGCCGTTCCGATCGCGCTCTTCAGCATCGGATACATCGGGCACGCACATCTCGGCCGGCGATCGGTCTTCATCGGCGTCGCGTTCAACGTGCTGCTGGCCGCACTGGAGATCGTGTTCGCCGCCGACACCGTGATCACGTTCCTGTTTGCGTGGGAGCTGGTCACGCTCGTGACGGCCGCACTCGTGGCGACCGATCACGAGATAGGCGCCAACCGCCGCGCCGCCTACCTGTACCTCGTGATGTCGCACGTCGGCACCGGCTGTCTCGTCGCCGGATTCCTGACGTTGGCCGCCGCGTCCGGCTCCGTGTCGTTCTCGACGATCCTGTCGGGTCACGTGGTGGCGGGCCCTCTGCGTGATGGGCTGTTCGCACTGTTCTTCCTCGGCTTCGGCGTGAAGGCGGGCGTGATTCCTCTCCACGTGTGGCTCCCCGAGGCGCACCCGTCGGCACCGACGAACATTTCCGCGCTGATGTCCGGCGTGCTCATCAAGGCCGGGATCTACGGCATGGTGCGCGTCTGCGCATTCGGTCTGGGCGTGCCGAGGCTCTCGTGGGGAGTGTTCGTCGTCGCGGTGGGCGGGCTCTCGGCGGTGCTCGGCGTGCTGTATGCGCTCGTGCAGCACGACCTCAAGCGCCTCCTCGCGTACCACAGCATCGAGAACATCGGCATCATCCTCCTCGGCCTCGGGGCAGGGATGATGGCCTTGACGTACGGTCACAGTGACGTCGCGTCGGTGGGGATCGCGGCGAGCCTGTTCCATGTGCTGAATCACGCGGTGTTCAAGGGCTTGCTGTTCCTCGGCGCGGGAAGCGTGGTCACGGCAACGGGCACGCGGCAGATCGAACAATTCGGCGGGCTGCTGCGACGGATGCCGTGGACCGGACTGTTCTTCCTGATCGGTGCGATGGCGATTTCCGGCCTGCCCCCCTTCAACGGCTTCGCGAGCGAGTGGCTGACGTTTCAGGCGTTTCTGTTCGGCTTTCGCGGTTCCGCCGAACCGCCGGTCCTCTTCCTGTTTCCTGTGGCCGGCGCGCTTTTGGCGCTCACGGCGGCGCTGGCCGCGGCCTGTTTCGTGAAGGCGTTCGGCATCTGTTTTCTGGCGTTGCCGCGGAGCACGGCGGCTGCCGAGGCGCACGAATCGCCGGCGGTGATGCTCGTGCCACAGGCATTTCTGGCCGCGCTGTGCGTCGGCTTTGGCCTGTTCCCGGGCCGCGTCCTCCGCGTACTCGCAGGCGTGATGGCGCCGTTGCCCGGTCTGCAGCCGCAGGCGGACATGGGCCGGGGCGCGTTCGAGATGGCCTCCAGGTCCTCCGGGGCCGGCGTGATGAATTCGTTCGATCACGTGGTTCCCGTCGTGCTCGTCGCGGCCCTGCTCGGCGGGTTGGCCGTGGCGGCGTGGGTCACGCGTCGGGCTGGGGCGGCCCGCCGGGTGCCGACGTGGGGATGTGGAGGCGAACTGACCGCGCGCACCGAGTACACGGCGACGGCGTTTTCAAAACCCCTGATGATGATCTTCGACGCCGTGTATCGGCCGACCCGGCAGGTGGAAGCGCTGGCGACGGTGTCGCCGTATTTTCCGGAGGAGGTGCGATACCACTCGGAGATCGAAAACACCTTCGAACGCTATGTGTATGGTCCGTTGGTGCGCGGAATCTTCCGGATGGCGGACGGGATGAACGTGCTGCAGGCCGGCAGCCTCCATGCCTACCTCGCCTACGTGATTGCCCTGGTCGTGAGCCTGGTCCTGTTCGTCTGGTGGAGAAGTTGAGTTGATCCTGGCCCTGCTGCAGTCGGCGGGCCTGCTTGCCGCGGCCCCGCTGCTAAGAACCGTCATCAAGAAGATGAAGGCGAGGCTTCAGAATCGTCAGGGCCCGCCGCTGCTCCAGGGATACTCCGATCTGTCGAAGCTGCTCGGCAAGGAGTCGGTGCGATCCGAGACGGCCTCGTGGGTCTACGTGGCCGGTCCCCGCGTCTACTTCGCCGCCATCGTCGCGGCCACGACCCTGGTTCCGGTGCTGATGGCCGCGGCACCACTCGAAGCGGCGGGTGGCATCCTGCTGCTGGTCGGCACGCTCGCGCTCGGCCGCTTCGCGCTTGCGACGGCCGCGCTGGACACGGGCAGTCCGTTCGGAGGCATGGGCGCGAGCCGCGACATGACGATCGCTGCGCTCGCGGAGCCCGCCCTCATGTTGGGGCTCTTCACGTCCGCGCTCGCCGCCGGCTCCATGAATCTGGGCGTGCTGGTCAGGGGTCTGCTGCAGCAAGGCCCTTCGCTCCATCCGAGCGACTTTCTCGCGCTGGCCGGACTCTTCATCATTCTCATCGCCGAGACCGGCCGTATTCCGGTGGACAATCCGGCGACGCACCTCGAGTTGACGATGATCCACGAGGCGATGGTCCTCGAGTACGCGGGACCGGACCTCGCACTCGTCGAGTGGGCGTCGGCGCTCAAGGAACTGTTGTACATGACGCTGCTCGTGGATTTGTTCATGCCCGCCGGGATCGCGATACACGCGGCACCAGGTGCGATCCTCGTGGCTTTGCTCGCCTGGGCCGGCAAGGTCTTCGTGCTCGCGATCGCCGTCACGTTGGCCGAGAGCACGAACGCCAAGCTCCGCTTGTTCCGCGTCCCGGAACTCGTGTCGATTTCGCTGGGTCTCGCGTTTCTGGCCCTGGCGATCAGATTCCTGTGAGGCCCCGCGCATGACGGCAAGCGTGTTGATTCTCTGTGCGGCCGGGATGCTGGTGACCGCGTACCTCATGGTGGGGCAGAAAGCGCTGTTCACGACGATCCGGTTGTACGGCCTGCAGTCCGTGCTCCTGGGGATCGTGGCGGCGACGAATGCGCTCTCGGAGGGGCGAAACGATCTGTTCGTCACGGCCGCGCTCACCGTGACGCTCAAGGGGCTGTTGATCCCGTGGTTCCTGATGAAAGTGATCGACCGGATCGGGATCCACCGGGAAATCGAGCCGTTCCTGAACGTCCCGGCCTCCTTGCTGGTGTGCCTGGGCCTGACCGTCGTCGGATACCGCGTCAGCACCGGCTTCCCGGAAGGCACCCGTGGCGCGAGCCATCACCTCGTCGGCGTCGCCCTGTCGATGCTGTTGATTGGGCTTTTTCTGATGGTGACGCGGAAGAAAGCCATCACGCAGATCCTCGCGCTGCTGACCGTGGAGAACGCGGTACTGCTCGTGGCGGTTGGCGTCACCTCCGGCATGCCGTTCATCGTCGAGCTGGGGATTTCGTTCGACGTGATTCTCGCGGTTCTGGTGCTCGGCGTCCTCGTGCAGCGCATCGTGGGCCGGTTCGAGTCGATGGACGTCAGTCGTCTCTCCAAGCTGAAAGGGTAACGTGCACCTTCTCGTCTGGACCCTCGTCGTTCCCCTGGTCACGGCCGCCATCGGCAGCGTGGCAGGCCCACGCAAGTTTCGGGAAGCCGTCATGATCGGCGGCCTGGCGGTGACGCTCGCGTTGTGTCTGGCCGTGGCGCGGGAGTTTCTCGGCGGCGCCATCCCCGCGGCGTTTGGCGACGCGCTACGGGTGGACGGGCTGTCGGCATTGGTGCTCGTGCTCTGCGGGTTCGTCGGCTTGCTCTCGGGCGTGTACGGCGTCGGGTATCTGCGACGGAACGAAGCACGCGCGTTGATTACGGCGCGGATGCGTCGCGAGTTCTTCGGGCTGATGCCGGCTTACGTCTTCGCGATCCTCCTCGTCTCGATGTCGAACAATCTTGGCATCCTCTGGATCGCGGTCGAATTGACGACGCTGGCGTCGGTGTTTCTGGTGACGTTCCACGACCGGGACACGTCGCTCGAGGCCGCGTGGAAGTTCCTCATGCTGGGCAGTCTCGGCCTCGCGTTCGCGCTCCTGGGAACGGTCCTGCTCTTCGCGTCGGGGCAGGGTCATCTTGGAGAGGGCATGGCCGCGCTTCACTGGACGCGCTTGATGCAGGCCGCCCCGACGCTGCACCCATTCACCCTGCGGCTCGGTGTGGTGTTTGCGCTCATTGGGTACGGCACCAAAGCGGGCCTCGCGCCGATGCACACATGGAAACCTGACGCCTATGGCGAAGCGCCGTCTCCGGCCGGCGTCCTGATGGCCGTCGGCATGCTGAATGCCGCACTCTACTGCGTGTTGCGGATCCACTTGATCTCGAGCGCGTCGCTGGGACCGGCGTTCTCGAGCGGCCTGCTGTTGACGCTGGGGCTGCTCTCGGTGCTGGTGGCCACGCCTTTCATCCTGATCCAG
>Ga0209515_10004849_pt1 | contig 17862 bp, 16 predicted proteins | sample Subgroupgradi54m_FD_187454 | JGI IMG/M metagenome (GOLD analysis project Ga0209515, IMG submission 187454) | Subsurface groundwater microbial communities from S. Glens Falls, New York, USA - GMW60B uncontaminated upgradient, 5.4 m (SPAdes)... ...
CATCCAGTTCGCGGAGGTTCAGGGGTTTTTCCAGGGAAAGGGCTTCCCCTTCCAGGATCTCCTGATCCGCGTCCTCGGTGCGGTCACCCTCGCCCGACAAGTAGATGACCGCCATTTCCGGACGGGAGACGCGCAGGCATCCCGCCAGTTCCACCCCATTGCAGTATTTAATGAGATTCGGGGAGGTGAACAGCACGTCGATGCGATCCGGGAACTCGACCGCGAGAAGCAGGGCTTCGATGCTGGTGCGCGCCTCCAGGACCCCGTAGCCTTCCGCCCGCAGGTGACGGGCGAGGGTGACCCGGGCCATGTCATCGTCTTCGGCGACCAGGGCTATGCGCACGTTTTCGTTTTCAATTGTCGTGTTGCTGTAGTTCATGGTCGCCTCCTTAGCGCTGCATCCATAACCAATCAAAGGCCGTGCCAAAAAATTGGTGGATCATTTAGGGGGTTCGGAGTGGATTGCGGGTTCTACGCCTGATTTGTTCCGCGAGGATAAGCCCAGCCTGCCATATTCGCAAGAGCCTGACAAATTGACAGGAATCGGTTCTTGTAGTCGTGCCAGCTGGATGGGGGATTGGGCCCAATCCATTCCGGATGACGCGGGAGTCCATTCTTCTCCGATCTGGATCCACGCCCTTGCGATGCCACGATGTCATGGCTCCTTTGGGCCTCGGAGGCGAAACCGTGAAACCCGTTCGGTTTGGGTTAATAGCCCATGGCCCGCTAATTGCGCAAGATTTTACCGATGCGCCGGATGCGGCGCGGACAAATGCCGGTTCACCAAAGCAGGAGAAGAATCATGGTCGTTCATTCCAACCGAAGCAACCCGGATGCCGCCAAGGACAGGTTGACCGCAGCCTATATGAAGGATGTGAAAAGGTTTCCGACCCTTCCCATCCCGGATCTGATCAACGAAGGCAACATCGGCTTGATCAAGGCGGCACGGCGTTTCGACATCGCCAAGGAATTCCGGTTCATTTCCTACGCCGTCTGGTGGATCCGACAGGGAATTTTGCATGCCTTGTCCAACCAACCGGGATTCTTGAGCGTTTCCACCGGCAGGATGAACGATACGCTTTCCCTCCGTAAGATCGAAGCCGCGCTGACGCAGAAACTCGGCAGGCATCCGAGGATGGAGGAGCTCCAGGCAGAGACAAAATATTCTTCGAAAATCATCCGGCGCCTGTACCGGGAAGAGTCCGGAGCCGCTTCGGCCATGGGACGTGAAGGCGGAGGATCGGAATCCCGTGAGTTCCTGGAACTCCGCGACGAGACCCAGAACTCGGATGAAGCCGCCGAACGCTATCTCGCCACCAAAGAGGTGGAAGGCGTGCTCGGGCGGCTCGGCAAACGGGAGCGGGAAATCCTCAAGCTGCATTACGGCCTGGAAACGGATGCACCTTTAAACATGGCGCAAATCGCCGGCCGTGTGGGGCTGTCGAGAGAACGGGTGCGCCAGATCAAAAACAAGGCGCTGGCGAAACTGAGGAGCGCCGCCATTGCCATCCGGTCCCATGCGATGGTCCGCAGCTGCCAGACTGACAAACGGACCTTCTTGATATCCGCGGCGGGCCGGGGCTTTCCAAGCCGAGGCGTATCGAAATCATGACATGAGTACCGGCACTCCGGGCGGGGGAACAGGAGGTTGACCGCCAGAATCGCAACGCTCAGGAAGGCCAGGTTGCGCAGGGAAAGCCAGGGCTTCATCGACCTTCCCCGCCGATCTTCGAGATCGGGGCCTGCATGTCGCCGATGCGCTCCACCTGATAACGGATCAGGGTGCGATATTTCCGCGGGTTGCCGGCGAAAATCATTCCGGGTCCTTTAACGTAAACTTCCTCGTGGCTTCCGCGGATGGCCAGGCCGTTGCGGGCGATGAATTCCTTGAGCGTCGCGATGTCCGCGGCTTCGCCGGCATAGGATCCGATGTGCAGGATTTCCGCCACCATGCCGTACTCCCAGGTTTCAATGCGCAGATTGCCCGGAGGAGGGGTCGGGAATTTTCCATATAAGGGGAGCGCGTATACGCCTTGCCAGCCGGTCTTGGCGCTATCCAATTGCGCAAGGGGCCAGCGGGCCATGGGGGCGATGCGGCGGTGCTTATCGGCCTTGTCCACATTGGCGAAATACGTGCGGAACAGCTTCTTGTAGGCCCCGCCCGCGACGGCATTCGGATCGCCTTGCGCGGTGATGGCCAGAACGCGCTGTGGCGGCAGGATAAGAATATGCGGGACTCCCGGCTCGCCGGAGTCCGCTTCGCTTCCCGCCCAAAGGGCCAAGGGGATCAAGGAGAGCAATCCGGTGACTATCCATTTTTTGTTCATGCGTTCGTCCTCCTGGCCGTCGGTTGTGCGCGGCCCCGCTCCCTGGGTTCGCAATATCCGTTCCAGCAGCTATCAGGGGATTCCGGAATGATTCGGGAGAATGCGCCCAAGGGCTTCGCCAATTCGGCAACCCCCGGCCGATGCGTCGGTTGGCTATTGATATCATATCCCACGAAATCGTCGCCGGCGTCGAGGGCTGCCGAGGCAAGACCCACGGCCGCCCCAAGAGGGAGAGCCGCGAAGGCCGGGGAAAACATCCGTGTGAATGCCGTTTGCCCTGGCGTGATCCGGACGCCCATGATTGATCGCTTCACGCATGGCGACGCGGCGGCAACGGCCGAGCTTTCCCATTGAGAACCGATGGGACGCTTGGGTGAGCCCGAGGAAATTCCTTCGGCGGTGCCGTGGCTATGCTCAAAGGGGGCCTCGTTCACGACCGGCCACGCGTTGGCCGTGGATGGCGGCTGGGTAGCGCGGTAGCCTCCATCTTTCCGGCAACCGGGCAATCCGTGGTCGTCCCATGACAAAAAGTCAATCCACCCAACAATCTGGCATAAGGATGATCGATGAGGAAAATGCAAGAACCCCTTTCCCCCGCAATCGGGCCCATTGGAAAACGGGTACGGATATTGCCATTAAGTATCCGCAAACAAAGGAAGGCCGTATGATCTTCTCCAGCTCGCAAACCATTACGCAACTACTCAGGCAAAGGCCCATGGCCGTGGAACTCCTGGAGCAGGAGTTCGGATACCGGCTTTGGGAAAAGCTGGAAACGCATTTGTCCACGCTATGCGCAACGGCCGGCGTCGACGCCCACTACCTGCTGGAAAGGGTGATGGCGTTGCCCGTCCCGCCCGCCGATACCGCGTGGGACAAAAAGCCGATCCATTGGCTGGTGGATCACCTGACGCACAACCATGCTTCCTTCCGGGATACGGAAATGCCGGCCATCCTCGCATTGATGCAGGAAGAAGGTCTGCCCGCTTATCCGGATGGATACGTCGTAAAACTTTTGGTACAGGAGTTCCGCCATTTCCAAGCCGATTTCATCAAGCATATGGCGGAAGAGGAAGAATTCCTGTTTCCCAAAATCATGCGGAACGAAGCCTGTTTCCGGTACCGGGAACTCGGACCCGAGGTGTTCCGGGGTTCCGTCAACCTGTATCTCAAGCTCGAAACCCATCAGCCTGAAGAGGAGTTCAAGCGCATGATACTCTCGATCCGGGAGAAGTTGCGCAACCAGCTCATGCAGCGCCCGACCGCCGAGGTGGCGGAACGCGCGCAGGCGGCGATGGATGCGTTCGCGGGACGCTTGCTCGTCCATGCGGATTTGGAAACCAACGTCCTGTTTCCCCGCGCAGGCCGCCTGGAGCAGGAATTGTACGAGAACTCCGTCCCGGGGGTGTTCCGCTATCCCGGGGATCAAAAGTGAGCGAAAGCGATCCTTCCGGGACCCCGGCCTCCCGCGCGGCCAAGCATACGCCGCTGTCCATTGCGCCAAAGGAGGCGGACATCGCCTACTTCTCCATGGAAGTGGGTTTCGATCCCGGCATGCCGACCTATAGCGGCGGGCTGGGCATGCTGGCGGGAGACACGATCCGCGCGGCGGCCGATATGAAATTGCCGTTCGCGGCGGTGACGTTGTTGCATCGGCATGGATACTTCTTCCAACGTTTGGCCATGGATGGTACCCAAACGGAACAGCCTTCCGAATGGGCGGTGGGCGATTTCCTGACGCGGGCAACCGAAACCGTGGAGATTTCCCTCGCGGGCCGGACAGTACGGATCGCCGCATGGGTCGGTCTCGTAACGGGCGTCACCGGTCACACGCTTCCGGTTTACTTCCTCGATACCGATGTGGACGGAAACGGCGAATGGGAGCGCACCCTGACCCACAGCCTGTACGGCGGGGACCTCCGTTATCGTTTGGCCCAGGAAGCGGTCCTGGGAATCGGCGGGATCCGCATGCTGCGGGCCTTGGGATATGCGGCCCTGAACCGTTTCCATATGAATGAAGGCCATTCCGCGCTGTTGACCCTGGAATTGCTCGGCGAGGAATTGTCCCGCTCCGGAAAGGCGGAAATCCTGCCGGAGCATATCGAAGCGGTACGGCGGCGTTGCGTATTCACAACCCATACTCCCGTGCCCGCCGGGCATGACCAATTCCCGTTGGAGTTGGTCCATGAGCTTCTGGGCGATGGCCTGCCTTTCCGTCAGACTGCGTTATTCTGCCATGAAGGCCTGCTGAACATGACCTTCCTGGCCATGAACGTGAGCCATTATATCAACGGCGTGGCCAAACGCCATGGCGAGGTTTCCCGGCATTTGTTCGCCAAGTACACCATCGATTCCATCACCAACGGCGTGCACGCGCGCACCTGGGTTTCCCCGGCCTTCGCGGATCTTTTCGATCGGCACATCCCGGGTTGGCGGGAGGATAATTTCAGCCTGCGTTCCGCGTTGGGGATCCCGCCGGAGGAAATCTGGTGGGCGCATCAGACCGCCAAGGCTGCGCTGCTGCAGGAAGTCAACCGGTCAACCAATGCGGGCATGGACGTCGACGTGCTGACCCTGGGCTTCGCGCGGCGGGCGACGGCCTACAAGCGGCCGGCCTTGATATTCCGGGACCCGGAAGCCCTGCGCGCCATCGCGGCCAAGCACGGCGGCCTGCAATTGATATTCGCGGGCAAGGCCCATCCCAAGGATCAGGACGGCAAGGACATCATCCGTGATCTGTTCCGGATCAAGAAATCCCTCGGACCGGATATTCGCATGGCCTATCTGGAGAACTACGATATGGAACTGGGCAGGCTCCTGACCTCGGGTACGGACATTTGGTTGAATACCCCCGAGCCGCCCATGGAAGCCTCGGGAACGAGCGGAATGAAAGCCGCCATGAACGGGGTTCCGTCCTTCAGCATCCGGGACGGCTGGTGGCTGGAAGGCCATATCGAAGGGGTTACCGGCTGGTCCATCGGGCCGGGCATGAACGGTGTGGGCGGTCCCCGTAACGATGCCGAAGATGCCGCCACCCTTTACGCGAAATTGGATCAGGCGATTTATCCCCTTTTCCATGAGAACCGCCGGGGTTTCATCGAAATCATGAGGCATGCCATCGCCTTGAACGCATCGTTCTTCAATACCCAGCGGATGGTGCTCCAGTATCTGGCGAAGGCATGGTTTCTCTGAATCCTTTCCCATCCATCAACAAGGAGGCTGGAATGCAGAAGGACCCGTCATCATTCAACGACCTGGAGGATATGCGCAAGGATGTCGACGCCTTGGGGGAAATGCTCGATAAGGCCTCCCCGCGCCCAAAAGCGAAAACGCCGACCCGGAAAGCATCACCCTCCAAACCCATCGCGAAGGATACGCCTACGCCGAAGGCGCGGGACGGCCATGAACATCGTACGCCTGGCCGATCCGCCACATAAAGGAGCACCCATGAAAATCCTGATCGCATACGACGGCTCTCCCATCGCCGACGAGGCCATCGACGATCTTTACCTCGCGGGGTTGCCGGAGAATGCCGAGGCGGTTGTCCTGTGCCTGGCCAAGCCCTGGAACCTGTCGGCCTTCGGCGCGGATTCCGGTCTCCTGGAATGGACCCCGCTGCCGGTTTCGGACGTGCTGGCCATCGATCGGCTGGCGCTCGATTCCGCCCTGGTCCTCGCGAACCGCGGGCGCAATCATGTGGAGTTCCGTCATCCCGCCTGGAAGGTGAAGTCCGAATCCCGCCTGGAAGATCCGGCCCGCGGGATCCTGGAAAAAGCCGAGGCTTGGAAACCGGATCTGATCGTTTTGGGATCCCATGGCCATACCGCCCTGGGACGCCTGCTGCTCGGAAGCGTATCACACAAGGTACTCCATCATGCCCTCGCTTCCGTGCGCATCAACCGCGCCCGGGTCCGGCCCACCGCGCGCGCGCCCAGGCTGATGCTGGCGTTGGACGGCAGAGCCGGTTCGGACGGAGTCGTGGAACACGTGGCCGAAAGGGTTTGGCCCGCCGGCACCCAGGCAAGGCTGGTCGCCGTGGAAGAGGATTTGGCAATCCTCCAAAACGTGGTTGCGGGACACCGGCAGGAACGGCTGGACGAACTCAGGAATTCCCGGATCTCATGGTTGGACGCTCGTTTGTCCGCTTTCCGGATCCGCCTGGAAGCGAAGGGCCTGACCGTGATCTTGGAACGCCTGGTCGGGGATCCCCGCGAGATTCTCCCCAGACGTGCGGCGGAAACCCGCACGGATTGTATCTTCCTGGGTTCGCGGGGCTTGAATGGTTTCGAGCGGTTGATGCTGGGAAGCGTTTCTTCCTCCGTTGCCGGCCACGCCAAATGCACGGTGGAAATCGTAAGAACCACATAAGGCGCGTACGGCGGGTAAAGCAAACCTGGCTCGGCCAGGCAAGCAAGCCCGGCAGGCGCGGAATGGGAGTCCGGGACATGGAGAAGAAATCAGCGCACTTGGGACCGGTCTATAAGGATGCCGGATTCATGGACGGGGAAGAGGCGCGGCCGTTGCGGATCCTTTCCGAGTACCTGCAACCGCTGTCGAAGTTCCGCGATCTGGGCATCCACGACACCATCGTCTTCTTCGGATCCGCGCGGCAAAAGGCGGATGGACCGATGGGAAAGTATTATGCCGATGCGCGGGAACTGGCCCGTTCCGTTACGGAGTGGTCGCGCTCCCTCGGCTTCCCCAAAGAGCGCTTCGTCGTATGCACGGGCGGCGGCGGCGGATTCATGGAGGCGGCCAACCTGGGCGCATTGGAAGCGGGCGGGCGGAGCATCGGCCTCAACATCGGCCTGCCGCGCGAACAGAAACCCAATCCCTTCATCTCTCCGGATCTGAATTTCATGTTCCATTATTTTTTCATGCGCAAGCTCTGGTTCGCCCACCTGGCCAGGGCCATCGTCATTTTCCCGGGAGGATACGGCACGCTGGACGAACTGTTCGAAATCCTGACCTTGGCGTCGACCCGCAAGCTCGGGCGCGAGATGCCGGTGATCCTTTATGGATCGGAGTATTGGAAGGAAATCCTGAACTTCGAAGCGTTGGTGCGCCATGGAATGATCTCGGCCGCTGAAGCCGGTCTGGTGCGGTATTCCGATTCGCCGCAGGACGCGCTCCGTCTATTGCAGGAGGCCTTGCCCCTGGAGATGGACGCGATCACGCCGGCCATCGGCGAAAGCAAAACCGGCCACGGCTCCTCCGGGGCCGCACCCACGGCCTAAATGCGCTTGACCTGATCCTTTGCGCAGCTCCGGATTCCCAACATCGTATAGATGGGGCAATGCCCGAATGCGGCCGTCACCATCAGCACGACGCCCATCCATCCCCAAGGCGTTCTGGGCCCCCAGAAAGCCAGGGACAGAATGAACGCCCCTGCGAACAACCGTATCCACCTGTCCCACGCGCCGATGTTCTTCAGCATAATCTTCTCCATCCCTTAACCGTCCTAACCGGACGCTGAAGGAAATCGCAACATGCGTGCCACCCGCGGGATCGGTTCCCATTCCCTTGAAACCAAGGGACGCCCGCGATGGCGGCCCACCCGCGCGCCGCCGCCATGCCGTAAAGGCAATCCCCAAGGAAGAAAAGGCAAAAGGACGGGTTCAGTCCTGGATGGGCAAATGGATTCGCCGGTGGGCGGCTGGCACATCAATTGCGCTTTCGGGATGGCACCGATGGGACCCCATCGAAGGGAGACGACTCATGAAAACCAAATCGATCCTGCTTCCCCTGATTGCGATGTGCGCGGCCGCTTCCGCGGCGATCGCGGGCGGCAACGCGCCCGCGGCGAAAAAGAACGATAGCCTGAAAACCCTGGAGGTGTTGCTCAGCAGCGAGATGAAGACCGGCAACCGGGTTCTTCATCTCAAGGACGGCAAGCTCGCGGATTCGCTCATGCGCGGCGGCTCCGGATTCCGCCGCGACGGCCTCGAAGCGTTCATGGGCGATAGCGCCGTGGCCCGGGAGTTCAAGAACCGGGAAGAGTTCCGCAGGTATTGGGCGCGGACGGAGGAGCGCAGCGGATTCAAGGCGATGAGGCAGCAATATGAAATCCAGGATATCGACAAAAGCCTGATCCCTAAAATCTACCTGTTCGATTCCGCATGCGTGGTCTTTCCCGGCTGGGTGGTTCTCCGGAAACGGTGAGCCCCCGGTAAACGGAAGCCGCCCCTGATATGGGGCTTAACCGGTTTGCAGCCACGCCGCAGCGCAACCCGCGGCTGCCATCAACGCGAAAGGGCGGAAGGCGCGGAAGGCGCGGGGTCGGAGTCCCGGGCGTTATCCGTATCGGCCAGCATGGGAAAGAAAACGATCGCCCACAGGAACAAAGGAATCAGCGCGAACACCGCCCCGATGGCGAGCATCAGGCCGTGACCATGGTCTCCGAACCCCGCCGCGATCCGGAGCAGGGTTCCGACGCCAAGGCTCAGGCCGCCTACGATCAATACCGCGATGCCGGTCCTGCGGGTTCCCGTCTTCACCCGTTCGGCGATGAGTCCGGTGGCCGCAGAGAGGGCGATCCAGGCGTATCCGGCGAGGAAGGTGACATGGTTGAGCACGATGGCGTGGGCCGGATTGAAGACGACGAGCACGGCGCCGGCCAGCATGAATGAGAGTCCGGCGCGTACGAGAACCCCATGCCAGGGGGCGCCTTCCAGTAGGGGATAGATCCGGCCGGGCCTGGTGATCGCTCCGGCGATCCACAAGGACCGTAGCACGTACGCTACGCGTAGGATAGCCTCCGAACGGAAGGCGAATCCCGCGAACGCTTCCAGGCCCAGGCTGGTGATGAGGAGGGCCAGGGACATCCAGAACCACGCCCCATCGCCACCCTGTCCTCCCAGCCGGTACTCGCGTTTCCACCGCAGGCAGGCCACGGAGAACAGCAGGAAATAAGCCTGCAACCCGATATAGGATCCCCAGGATCCGAATTCGCGGAAAATCACGAAGGACTCCGCCAACAGGAAATGGACCGTTCCGATCAGGGAGAGGATCACGGCGGTCAGGGCCAGGGCGGGGCCAGGATGTCCTTTGGTTTTAGAGGCCATGAGGCTGCGGACCAGAAAAACGCCGAGATTGAAGAGGGCGAGTCCGTACAAGGCCTGGGCATAGAATACGTTTCCGCCCAACACCGCAAGGGCCATTCCGGCAAGCGTCGCGAGCAGGATGAAAAGTTGGGCCAATCCCATGGAAGGGGTGAGCAACAGTCGGGGGATTTCCGTCAGCAAGAGCCCCAAGGAAAAGGCGAAGAGAAACCCGTCGCCCAGAAGGATGGCATGGAGGCGGGCGGATTCCGTGGAATTGCCGAGCAGGTTTACCGACCAGATTCCCAGGCCGAAGACCATGCAGAAATAGCCGAACGGAAAAAGGATCCGGAAGGGTTCCAGGCGCAAGGTGTTCAGGATCCGATTCATGTTTATTCTCCATTTCCAGAGTCATGCCTATGGAACGCAATATCCGTTCCATATGGGGGCTTGCGATTGCATGAGGATACCGCGGGCGCGCCCTTACCCCGTGCCATTCCGGCATGAGGCGCGACAAAATGGCGCGGAAGCATACCGGCAAGGGTATATGCGCTTCCGGTTTCGGCGCGGGTCACGTCGTCCGGACTTCCTTTCTCACTGACCGGGAATGGAAATTCGGATCATCCCATGCTGGCATAGGTCTTGCAGTTGCTCGGGTGCGGACACGTAAACAATGGAGCGGGAAATGAAGGCAAAGACGGGATCCGAAATTGTTTTCGCCTTGTCCATGGTCGTGCTGTTTTTTTCCCTGTGCGCGACCTTGGCTCAAGTCCGGGTACCGCATCGCCTCCCGGAAGGTAGCGCCATGGAAAAATGGCTCACCTCAATGACCCTGTTTCACCCATCCTGATTTTGATCGAAAACCCGCAGGAGCCGAAATGCCCAATGTGATTGATACGATAGACGCGAAGTATCGAATTGATTCCCACGATGTCTCCCGATTCCTGGGAACGGAACCCGGATGGCGGCTTTCGCTTTTCCTCCCCTTGGAAAAATCCTCCCATGAGGCCAAAGTGGGTTCGGTGCAATTGCGCGATCTGCGCCGGGCCGCGGAAGCGGAAATGGATTTACGCCTGATCGGGCATCTGGAGCGCGCGGCTTTGCTCGCGCCCATCGACGAGGTGCTCAACTCGCCTCCCGCGCGCATCTACCATGGCGAAGGCCTTGCCATCTACTCCTCGGCGGGGTTTTCCAAGACCATCATCCTCTCCGAAGCCCCCGCGCCCTCGGTGGAGGTGGATCGCCATTTCCGCCTGGATCCGCTGCAACAAGGCCTGGCCGGAAAAGACCGCTTCTATCTGCTCTGTCTGAGTCTCCATGCCATCCAACTCTGGGAAGGGGACGGCGTCTCCATCCATCCGATTGCCCTGGGTGAATTGGACACCAACATCAAGGACGCGCTGCGCTACGAGGATTCGGATACGCAGGTGCAATTCCACACCAACACCGGCGCGCCTTCGCGGAACAACAGCAAAGGCCAGGGATCCACCTTCTTCGGCGTGGGCGGGGAGAACCACGATCGTAAAAAGGAGTTCCTGTCGTTCTTCCGCATCATCGATAAGGGGATCGCGGCGAAGCTTACGGACCAGACCCGGCCCTTGATCCTGGCGGGAGTCGGATATCTGATGCCGATCTATCGGGAGGCGGATACCTCGGGTCGAATCGCGACCTTCCAGATTCCCGGCGCGACCCACGCCATTGGGCCCATTTCCGGACTACACGCGAAAGCGACCGCGCTGTTGCGCGAGCAATGGCATCGGGACGCGCTCAAGGCCTTGGCCGAGTATCGCGAGAACGTCGCCACGGAAAGGACGGTCTCGGGATTCACCGACGTGGTTCCGACGGCGTGCCATAAGAAAATGACGCATCTCTTCATCCGCAAAGGGGATCGGCAATGGGGGGTCTTTTCGCCCGGCGATGGAAGAACCGACGTTTTGGGGGAATACCGCCACGGCGCGGAGGATCTCGTCAATCTGGCTTGTGTCCGTACCCTGATGGCCCATGGAAAAGTTTATGTTGTGGAGGCCGGGGAGATGCCCGAAGATGCCGGGATCGCGGGCCTCTGCCGGACGTGAACCTTGACTGGCGGACTTGCGCCGCATCCCCCGCGACATGGCGGTGATGCGCCGGGGAGCTGAACATGGCTGATACCTTTTGGGGCCGCACAGCCGAAACCCTGTTCCAGGAACTGGGGAGTTCCCCTTCCGGGCTACCGCAATCCGAAGCGGAAAGCCGCGCCCTGGGCTTGCGTTCCCACAGGCTTGGAGCCCGCAAGGAATCCGGGCTGCGGGCCATGGTCGTCGCCCAGTTCCGCAGCCCCATCACTTTGTTGTTGATCTTCGCCGCCGGCCTTTCCCTGTACCTGGGCGATAAGGTGGAAGGCGGCCTGATCCTGGGCATCATCGCCGTGAGCGGGGCGCTGCAGTTCTGGCAGGAGCGTCGCGCGGCGGTTACGGTGGAAAAGCTGACGGGCCTGCTGAAAATCCACGCCACCGTCCTCCGCGGGCAGGGCGCCGCGGAAGTCCCCATCGATGAAATCGTGCCCGGGGATATTGTAATGCTGGAAGCGGGAGCGGCCGTTCCCGGCGACGCCTTGATTCTCGTCTCCAAGGATTTATACGTGGATGAGTCGCCTTTGACCGGCGAATCCTATCCCGTGGAGAAACACGCGGGGACGGTCCCCGCGGAAGCCGGTCCCCATGAACGCACCAACGCGCTGTTCCTGGGGACCCATGCCGTGAGCGGCACCGCCACCGTCCTGATCGCGGCGATAGGCGCGGATACGGTCTTCGGCGGGATAGCCGGTGATCTCGCGCACCGCCCGCCGGAAACGGCCTACGAGGCGGGCTTCAAACGTTTCGGTTATCTGCTTCTGGAAATCGCCCTGGCCATGGCCTTGATCATCTTCGCCGTCAACGTGGCCTTGCACCGTCCCGTGCTGGAGTCCCTGCTGTTCACCTTGGCCCTCACCGTGGGCCTTACTCCGCAATTGCTCCCCGCCATCCAAGGCATCACCATGTCCCGCGGGGCCGCGCGCATGGCGGGCCGCCAGGTGATCGTCCGGCGCCTTTCCTCCATCGAGGATATCGGCGGCATGGACGTGCTGTGCACGGACAAGACCGGCACCCTGACCGAAGGCGTGACCCGCCTGGAATCGGCCTTGGACGCGGACGGCGCCGACAGCCCGCTCCTGCGTCGCTACGCGTACATGAACGCGTCCTTGCACACGGGATACGCGAACCCCATCGACGACATCCTGCGCGGCAATCCCCCGGAAGGCCTGGGCGAATTCACCAAGCTGGACGAAGTGCCTTACGATTTCAACCGCCGGCGGATGAGCGTGCTCGTCTCGGTGGGCGGGAAAAGGATCCTGATCACCAAAGGCGCCGTGACCCAGATCCTGGAAGTGTGCGGCCGGGTGGCGTCGGCCGGGTCCGGATCGGCGGCCATGGGCCCGTTGCGGAAGGCGATAGAAGGCCGCGCCGAAGCCTCGAGCAAGAACGGCTTGCGGAGCCTGGGCGTCGCTTTCCGCGAACTGGGGGCGGATGAAGAGGCCGCGGTCGTCGCCGCCGCCGAAAAGGACATGGTTTTCCTGGGGATGCTCTGCTTTGCGGATCCGCTGAAGCCGGGCGCCCGCGAATCCCTGGCGGGTTTGCGCGATCTCGGCATCCAGGTAAAGCTCGTGACGGGCGACAGCCGTTATGTGGCCGCGAAGATCGCCCTGGAAGCCGGCTTCGCCAGTGACGCGGTGCTCTCCGGATCCGAATTGCGGATCATGACCTCGCGCGCGCTGGCGGCGGCGGTGGAGCGTTTCGACATCTTTGCGGAGATGGATCCCAACCAGAAGGAGAGCGTGATCGCGGCGCTCAAGCAGGCCGGCCACAGCGTGGGATTCCTGGGGGACGGGATAAACGACGCCTCGTCCCTGCATACCGCCGATGTGGGCATCTCCGTGGACTCCGCCGTGGACGTCACCAAACAAGCCGCCGACATCGTGTTGCTCAAAAAGGATCTTGCCGTCCTCGCGGACGGAGTGCGGGAAGGGCGCAGGGCATTCTCCAATACCCTGAAATATATTTTCATCACCACCAGCGCCAATTTCGGGAACATGTTCTCCATGGCCGGGGCTTCGTTGTTCGCCGCTTTCCTGCCCATGCTTCCCGGGCAAATACTCCTGCTCAACGTGCTCAGCGATCTCCCCGCGATGGCGATCGCGTCCGACCTGTCGGATCGGGAAATGGTCGATCGTCCGCACCGCTGGAACCTCAAGGAAATCCAGCGCTTCATGGTGGTCTTCGGCCTCATCAGTTCCACCTTCGATTTCCTGACCTTCGGGTCCCTGCTTTGGCTCCACGTCCTTCCCGGCCAATTCCGCACCGCCTGGTTCCTGGAGTCCGTGCTTTCCGAGCTGTTGATCCTGCTTGTCATCCGTACCCGCCGGTGGTCCTTCCGGAGCCCGGTGGGCAAGGGTCTGATGGGCGCGACCGCGGGAGTGACCTGCCTGGCCGTGGCCATACCCTATCTGCCTTTCGCGCATGTGTTGGGGTTCGAGCCGCTCCCCTTCCGTCTGCTGGGATTGATCGCCCTCATCCTCGCGGGTTACGTGCTGGTGTCCGAAGTCGCGAAAGCGCCGTTCTACAAGGTGCGGGCCGGCCGCAAGTAAGGGTCCTTTTGTGGTGAAGGTCCTTTTGCCGGCCTACCGCCATGCGCCGCATGGGGCGTCACGCCAACGTTACTTCCGGATCCAGGTATACGTCCTGGATTGCATGCAAGAGCTCCACCCCATCCTTGAACGGTTTCTGGAACGCCTTCCTTCCGGAAATCATCCCCATGCCTCCAGCGCGTTTGTTGATGACAGCCGTGCGGACGGCCTGATGCAGATCGTCCTTGCCGGATGCGCCGCCGGAGTTGATCAGTCCGGCCCTTCCGGCGAAACAGTTGAGCACCTGGTAACGGGCGAGATCGATGGGGTGGGGCGTGGTCAGGGTCTGGTACATGTCCGGATTGGTCTTGCCGAAGTTGAGCGCGGTGAAGCCGCCGTTGTTCTCCGGCTGCTTCTGCTTGATGATGTCGGCCTGCAGAGTGGCGGCGAGATGGTTCGCCTGGCCGGTCAAATCGGCCGCGAGGTGGAAATCCGCCGCGGGCGTCTGGAAGGCGGGGTTGCGCAGATAGGCCCAAAGCACCGTGGCCATGCCCGATTCATGGGCTTCGCGGAAGGCGCGTGCGACCTCCTGGATCTGGCGCGCGCTCTCGGGGGATCCGAAGTAGACGGTCGCGCCCACGGCTACGGCGCCCATCTCCCAGGCCTGTTTAACCTGCCCGAAAAAGATCTGATCATGGCGGTTGGGATAGGTCAGCATTTCATTGTGGTTGAGTTTGACCAGGAACGGGATTTTATGGGCGTACTTGCGGGCCACGCTGCCGACGGCGCCCAAGGTGGAGGCGAAGGCGTTGCAACCCCCTTCGATGGCGAGCTTCACCAGGTTCTCCGGATCGAAATAGCTTGGGTTGGGCGCGAACGAGGCGCCGGCGGAATGTTCTACGCCCTGATCCACGGGAAGGATGGACAGGTAACCCGTGCCCGCCAACCGCCCATGGTCGAAAAGGGTTTGCATGCTCCGCAGCACCGGGACGGAACGATCGGATAGGGACAGGACGCGGTCCGTGAAATCCGGTCCCGGGACATGCACCAGTTCCCGCGCGATTCCCGGGGATTTATGGTTGAGCAGGGCTTCCGCCTCGGCTCCGAGCAATGCGACGGTTCTGGTCATGGTTTCCTTTCATCAGACGGGCTTTGGAACCTATATTGGCAAAAGCCGGGCCATGCACAATATCGTTTTCCCGGGGAGACGCGCAAAGGGTATCCGGATTCCAAGGGTGTGGCCATGACGTTATGTCGAGAGCCGTGTCAATCTGGCACGAAAGCCCGTTCCGAATCCCGCAATCGGGGAATTCCGCGGCAGGCACATGGGTTGCTCTACTCCCGTGCGCACCTTTGGTTGACCTTTGAAATAGGACCCCCATGTCGCCAGCCATCCTGACTTTCGCCGTCCTCGCGCTCATGGCGGCGGGCTTTCTCTCCCAGCGCCTTCCGCCTTGGGCGACGGCATTGACCGGGGCCATGATCCTGGCGGCGTTGGGAATCATCCCCATGGGCGATCTGTTCACGGGATTTTCCAACCCCACCCTCGTCCTGTTCGCGGGCATGTTCGTGATCGGGGACGCGATATTCCGGACCGGTCTGGCGAACGCCTTGGGGGACTGGGCCGTGCGCCGCATGGGCAAGGGCGAAAGGCCTTTGTTGTGGGGTACCATGGCGGTTTCGGCGATCTTGTCCACGGTCGCGTCCAATACCGCGACCACGGCGGCCCTCATTCCTTTGGTGCTGAGCGTGTGCCTCACCGCGGGGATACCGGCCTCGCGCCTGTTGATGCCCATGGCCTTCACCTCCGGCTACGGCGGCATCAGCGCCTTGATCGGGACTCCGCCCAACATGATCGTGAGCGAGGCGCTGCGCACCAGCGGTTTCGCGCCTTTCGGGTTCTTCGAGTTCGCCTGGGTGGGCGTTCCCGTGGCCTTGGCGGGCATGTTGTACATGGATCTGGTGGGGCGGCGATTCCTCGCCAAGTCCGTTCCCGCGGCCCTCGGCCGTTCCGGCGCGGACGCGGAGACGCGGCCCGCGCGCCATAAGCGTCATATGTGGATTTGCGGCGGCATCCTGCTTGCCGTCGTCTGCATCATGGCCTTGAACCTGAAGGCCGTGCCCCTGGAGTACGTGGCCGTGGTCGGGGCCTTGATTTGCGTCCTCTCCGGTTGCGTCGGGGGCAAACAGGCGATCGAAAGCGTGGAGTGGGAAACCCTCATCCTGTTCGGCAGCATGTTCTCCGTGGCGCTGGCGATGGAGAAGAGCGGCGCGAGCGCGCTGATTGCGGGCGGGCTCCTGCAACTCGCGGGCCATACCACCAATGCCTACGTCGTGGTCGCGGGCGTCCTGCTGCTGAATACCTTTCTGGGGCTGTTCCTGTCCAACACCGCTTGCGCCGTGCTGCTGGCCCCGATCGGAATCGCCTTGGCCAAGGGCATCGGCGCGAACCCCCAGGCGATCATGATGACCATCGCAGTCGCCTCGTCGTGCAGCTTCCTAAGCCCGGTCAGCACGCCGCCCAATCTGCTGGTATGGGAGCCGGGCGGATACAAGTTCATGGATTACGTGAAAGTGGGAGGCGGCCTGAGCGCGGTCTGCATCGCCGTCGCGGTCCTGGTCATTCCGTGGGTATGGCCGGTGTTTCCGCGCTGAATGAGGTAACCTCCGGGTGACTCCGGCACCGGGAACGTCCCGGAACGCGGAGGGATTCAGTAGGCGGAATGCGGCGACACGCAGGGATACGTGGCGGTCAGCAAGAGCAGGGTTTTGAGCTTGGCCAAAGCGGCGGCCTTGAGTTGCCGGACGCGCTCCTTGGAAACCCCCAACCTTTGCGCCAAGCCCATCAGAGTCATGGCCGGCTCCTGGCCCAGGCCGAACAGGGACTCGATGATCAAGCGCTCACGGCGTCCCAGGCCTTTGAGGACGGTGTCCAGCGCCCGCCTGGTCTGGAACCGCTCCAGGATGTCTTCCGTCCGCGACCAGCTTTCATCGGCGAGGGAATCCTTGCAGGTGCCTTCGCCCCCTTCCGAAGGATAGTCCAGGGACAACGAAGCGAGCGTGAGTTCCTGACAGGCTTTGATGCGGGATGCCTTGAGTCCCGTTTCCAGCTCCAGCTCTTCCAGGGTGGCGGCGCGGCCGAGCTTTTGGGTCAGGTTCCGGTTGGCCACTTCGATGCGGTGGATGGCCGCGGTGGTGGCCGTGGAAAGCGTGACGTCCCGGGACTGTTCCGCCAGGGCGTTAAGGATCCCCTGGCGGATCCACCAAACCGCGTAGGAGATGAACCGGCACCCCTGGTTTTCATCGAACCGCGCCGCCGCCCGCAGCAGGCCGAGATTGCCTTCGTTGATCAGATCCCCCAGGGGAAGGCCCTGGTTCTCATAGTTGTGGCAGACGGCCACGACGAATTTCAGGTTCGCCTGCACCAGGGCGTTCATCGCCGCCCTGTCGCCTTTGCGGATCCGGACCGCCAGGATTTTTTCCGCCTTGGTGGAAAGCTTTCGGCCGCCGCTTATCTCCTTCAGGTAGGCCGCGACGGGGTTCCCATCGGTGAACATTTTCGATCGACCCGTACCGACTCCGTTACGCATGCGGCTTTCCCCTGACGACTTCCACCGTGCAGGGCGCATGGGCGGCCACGGAGGCGGAAACGCTGCCCAGCAGGAACCGCTTCAGCCCCGTGAGGCCGTGGGTTCCCATCACGATGGTATCGGCCTTGAACTTCCTGGCCTGCGACAGGATGGCGCGCCTGGGTTCATCGATGATCAGGGCCGCGTCGGCCTTGATGCCGGCCTTTTGCAGGGTCACGACGGCCTTGGCCAATTTCATGTCCATCCAGGGCCACGGACTGGCGGGG
>Ga0209515_10004850_pt1 | contig 17858 bp, 20 predicted proteins | sample Subgroupgradi54m_FD_187454 | JGI IMG/M metagenome (GOLD analysis project Ga0209515, IMG submission 187454) | Subsurface groundwater microbial communities from S. Glens Falls, New York, USA - GMW60B uncontaminated upgradient, 5.4 m (SPAdes)... ...
TCACCGGGTTCAATGTCACCCGTCACCGTACTTAACCTCCAGCACTTCCAGTTCATCCAGGCCATTAGGCGTCATCACCGTAACAACATCGCCCGCGCGGGCCTTCAGGAGGGCGCGCGCGACCGGGGAAATCCAGCTAATGTGGCCGTGCAAAGGATCCACTTCATCGACACCGACAATGCGCACGGTACGTTCCTCGCCGGCGCTGTTCTGATAACACACAGTGGCGCCAAAAAAAATCTGGTCAGTGTTTTGCTGCTGCTCGACATCGACGACCTCGGCAATATCGAGTCGTTTGGTGAGGAAACGGATGCGCCGGTCAATCTCGCGCAGGCGTTTCTTGCCATAGAGATAATCACCGTTTTCCGAACGATCGCCATTGGAGGCCGCCCAGGACACCACTTGCACGACTTCCGGGCGTTCCTTGTCCAGTAAATGCAGTAATTCCGCCTTCATGCGCAGATAACCGGCCCGGGTCAGGTAGTTTTTCTGGCCCACGATTGCACCCTGCGGAACATCCATCTCCTCGTCAGCATCATCCTCTTTGATAAACGCCTTACTCATTCTGTGCCTCGATTTTTGTGCCAGCCGCCGCAGCACTTTTGCACTCGTCAATATAATTCTTTTCAATCAACAGCTTACAAGAAATATTCCAGGACTGATTTTGAGCCTAAGGAAAACAGGGGCCGCGCCGATATTCCTGCATGGCGCTGGATACCGCCGGCCCCGGAATAGTGGGGTCATGTTTACATTGACGATCCGCAGGCGTACAAAACGCAGACTGTGGAAAAAGTCAAGAAACAGATTGTCGCAGCAACAGTTTGCAGTATGCTACCGGGAGGAGTGCGCAGAGTCTTCTGCGCAAAGAACGCAATGCAGGAAACTTCAACCCATATACTGATCGTCGATGATTCTGAAGACGACGCGCTGCTAGTTTCGGCACAGATCGGTCGCGCGGTGCGGAATACCGAATTTCTTCGGGTCGATTCCAGTGCGTCGTTGCGTCAAGCACTCCAGCGCAAGCATTGGGATCTGATTATCTGCGACCATGCGATGCCGCAGTTCAACTCGCGCGCTGCCCTGGATGTTGTCAAGGATCTCAGCCCGGACACACCTTTCATCATCTATTCCGGTCATTACGACGAGCAGGAGGGCATCGCCGCCATGCAGATGGGGGCGCGCGACTTTATCGAGAAAGACAACCCGGCCCGTCTGCTGCCTGTGATCCAGCGCGAATTGAACACGGTGCATCTGCGCCGCGCCAAGGAACAGGCCGAGATGTTTGCCGAATCGCTGTCCCGCTACGACGATCTGACGCGCTTGCCCAGCCGTCACTTTTTCCGCGATTTGGTGGAAGAAACCTTGCGCGAGGCACGCCTCGAAGAACACAAACTAGCCCTGCTTTATCTGGATCTGGATCGTTTCATGCGCATCAACGATTCGTTCGGCTACCAGACCGGCGACCTGTTGATGCAAACCGTTGCCACGCGATTAAAAGCGATATGTGGATCCCATACCCTGTCGCGCCTGGGACAGGACGAGTTTGCCATCCTGCTGCATGGCATTGAAAACAACCACAGCGTCAAGCAATTCATCGAGACTGTAACGCAACGCTTTGAAGAAGGCTGCACCGTCAACGATCAGGAGTTCTTCCTGACCTTCAGCATTGGCGCCTGCCTGTTCCCGGAAAACGGCAACGATGCCGCTACCCTGATCAAGAATGCCGAAAGCGCAATGTTCTCCGCCAAGCGGCAAGGCGGGAACCGGCATCATTTTTACGTCGGCGAAACCAACAATACCGCCTCGCGCCGCATGCGCCTCGAAAATTCCCTGCGTCACGCGCTGGATCGCAAGGAAATCTATCTGGCCTATCAACCGATCCTTGATCTGCACACCCGCCGCATTGTCGCCACCGAAGCACTGGCACGTTGGCAGCATCCTGAATTCGGCAATATTCCACCCGACGAGTTCATCCCGCTCGCCGACGAAACCGGTCTCATCATCGAACTGGGCGAATGGGTATTGCGCACCGCCTGCGCGCAAACTCACCAGTGGCACGAAATGGGTTTTGAGGATATCTCGGTCGCCGTCAACTGTTCAGCCACCCAGTTCAAACAGGAACAACTGGCGCGCCGCTTCATTCCCATCATTCTGGAATCGGGCCTCAAGCCCGCACACGTGGAGCTGGAAATCACCGAGAGTGTGGCCATGCACGACGCCAATCACACCATCGAGGTGCTGCGTGAATTGAAAGCGCAGGGGGTGCAAATCTCGATCGACGATTTTGGCACGGGGTATTCGTCGCTGGCCTATCTGAAGCGCTTCCCGATCGACATTCTGAAAATCGACAAATCCTTCGTGCACGACATTACGCACGACAGTGAAGATGCCGCGATCGTGCGCGCCATCGCAGCACTCGCCAAAGCCATGCGTATCTCGGTACTGGCTGAAGGCGTCGAAACCTCGGCCCAGTACCATTTCCTGTCCCGTGAAGGCTGTCACCGCGTGCAAGGCTATTTCTTCAGCAAACCCGTCTCACCCGACGTGATTCTGACGATGTTGCAACAGCATAATCTGTCGCCGGTCTATCAACAGCTCAAACGCGAAGTGCAAACAGTGCAGCTCATGACGCCGAGCGGATCGCAACACTGAACATCGGTGACGATGTGACAGCCATCCCCCTCTCCCCAACCCCTAACTCCCAAGGGAGCTCCGATTTGCTACGCGCTTCGCGCGTGCAAAGTCGTATGTCCCGCGAGGGGAAAGGGGAGTAGGTCGCGCACCAGCCACCCTACCGCAAAAGCGCATGCGGATGCCAGCCGACAACCGCCAGCATCACCGCAAAACCAATCACATACGCCAGTGCCACGTGCCAGCCATGACGCAGCCATTGGCCCACTGAGCGCGCCTCTGGATACATGTTGGACAAGGCGACACCAGCACTGGAACCAAACCAGATCATCGAGCCGCCAAAGCCGACCGCATAGGCCAGGAAGCCCCAGTCGTAACCCCCTTGCTTGATTGCCAGTGCCGTCAGCGGAATATTGTCAAACACTGATGACACAAAGCCAAGACCCAGGGCGGTCTGCCACGAAGCCAGCGGCAAATGTTCAACCGGCATCATGGAAGCACATAGCACCAGTGACAGTAGAAAGATGGATCCTTTCAATGCCCCCGGCAGCGCGGCCCAATCCGGTTTGCGAAACTGTGCCGACACCAGCAAAGCCAGCCACACCGCTGCACCAATGAACGGGAACAATGCAGATTGCGTGCTGAAGCGTGTATTCACCACCACGTTAACCAGGATCGCCGCGACCAGAATCAAGATCACGACAAACACGCGGCCCCAGTCGATCGCATTACCCGCCGCTTCGTTTTTCATGATCGGCGAATAGGCATGCTGCTGCATGGCGGCAGGGATGCCGAAAATCAGCACCGCCAAACCCGAACCAACGAAGGCTTCCAACACCTCCATCGGGCTGATCCCGGCAATCCACATCATCGTGGTCGTGGTATCGCCAATCACCGAACCGGCACCGCCCGCGTTCGATGCCGCCACGATGGCCGCCAGATAACCGATATGTACCTTGCCGCGAAACACCGTGCCGGCGATGGTGCCGCCAATAATCGCGGCGGCAATGTTGTCGAGAAAACTGGACAACACGAACACCAGCACCAGCAAGACGAAACCGCCCTTCCAGTCATCCGGCAAGAAGCGTGGCAAGGCTGCTGGTACATGGCTTTGTTCAAAATGTCGCGACAACAACGCAAAGCCCATCAGCAGCGCAAACAGATTGGTCAGTGTCACCCACTCATGCCCCAGATGGCCGGCAAAGCCCGCCACACCCAACCCGCTGGGGAACACAGAAAACAGGATTTTGTAGAGCGCGATCAGGATCGCCGCGCTGGCCGCGATTTCCATGGTACGGCCATGAAACAGCGCCACGCCAAGCAGCGTTGTCACAAACAGGAAAAATTCGATCGGAATGCCAAACAACAGCGGTATCGACACCACAGGTGCGGCGCCAATCTCAGCGGCCTGCGCTGCGGTCAAGCCCAGCATGGTCAGGGCCAGCGCACACGCGCCCAGTTTGAACAGTGTATTTCTCATGGTCTCTTCCGCGGCGTGATTTATTTGAACTAGGCTGCTAATGCGTTCTTCCATAGGGCATGATAGCCGCGCGAGTATATTGAGCGGGCGCGCACTGACAATTGTGGAAAACACGTGAAGCGTAAAGTCATTTACCAGGGAGCACATAGGCGCCGGGTTGTACGCTTAACCAAAGCCCTGCCCAAGCAAGTGTCTCAACCCGTGAAAACACATCCAATAAGTAAATAACCAAAAAGTCTATAAACCTTGGCAAAACCAGGTTATTTGGTTTGAAGCCGGGCACAGGCTGCGCTAAAATTCGGCTCTTCCATCTTCCATTGAGCAAGTGAGCTTCAAATGACGCATATCGTGACCGAAAGCTGTATCAAGTGTAAATACACCGACTGCGTGGACGTATGCCCGGTGGACTGCTTTCGCGAAGGCCCTAATTTCCTGGTGATCGATCCGGACGAGTGCATCGACTGCGCCGTTTGCATCCCCGAATGCCCAGTCAACGCCATTTACGCTGAGGATGATGTACCGGATGATCAGCGCGCCAAGGGACTGTTCGAAATCAATGCTGAGTTGTCGAAAGTGTGGCCCAGCATCACCCGCATGAAAGAACACGACCCTGCAGCGGATCAGTGGAAAGACGTCACCGACAAGCTCCACTTGCTGGAAAAATAGGCCAAGCCCGTTAACTTTTATCGGTGCACCGGAATCACCTCCGCTGCACCAGAACCATCATGACCGCAGCTGCTGAAAAATCAGATAAATACACCGCCGAAACCATCACCTGGATCGATACCTGGGTGCCGGACAAACTGTTCTCATTTCGCACCACGCGCTATCAGGGCTATCGTTTCACACCCGGCCAATTCGCCCGCCTGGGCGTCAAGAAACACCATCCCGAAAAAGGTGAATACATTGCCTGGCGTGCCTACTCGATTGTGTCGGCCAACTACGATGAATTCCTGGAGTTCTATTCCATCGTCGTGCCCGACGGCGAATTCACCAGTGAACTGCACAAGCTGAAAGTCGGCGACACGATCTATGTCGAGAAAATGAATTACGGCTTTCTCACGACCGATCGTTTCGAGAACGGCAAGGATCTCTGGATGCTGTCTTCCGGCACCGGCCTGGCGCCGTTTATTTCGATCCTGTGGGATATGAAAACCTGGGAAGATTATGAGCGCATCATCATCGTCCACAGCGTGCGCGACGAGCACGAACTGGCGTATCGCCAGGCGATTGAAGATTTCAAAACCCACGAGTATTTCGGTGAGTTTTGTCAGGGTAATCCACAGAAACTGGTGTATGTCCCTGTGGTCACCCGTCATCAACTGCCAGGAACGTTGCATCAACGCATCACTACCGTGATCGAGAATGGAGAACTGGAAAAATTTGCAGACATCCCGCTCGACCTGGAACGTTCCCGCATCATGATATGCGGCAACCCCGACATGGTGGACGATATTCGTAAACTATTGGCCAACAAGGGGTATACCACCAGCCGCCGGGGCCAGCCGGGTAATATGGCGGTTGAAAACTATTGGTAGCAGGGGCAAAACACAGGGAAAACAAAAGAAAAGCGACCGGTCATTCCAGTTTCTCCACTTGGTACCGAAAACAAATAAAGAGTAAAGTCATACTCATATTGCGTCGCACAAAGAAGGGTAGCCATGCTGTATCAGTTGCACGAATTGAACCGGGCGTTTCTGACCCCGCTCACGCGCTGGGCTGAAACCAACGCCCAGCTGCTGCGCCACCCGTACAGCCTGTTTGCCTATCTGCCTTTTTCGCATCGGGCTGCCGCCGGTTACGAGTTGTTGTACCGGCTCGGCAAGCCCTATGACAAACCCTCTTTCGATATCCACAACATCACCATTGACAGCCATACCGTCACCGTGACTGAAGAAGTGGTGCTGGAAAAACCGTTCTGCAGACTGCGTCATTTCCGCCGCGATTTTCCTGCTCATCTGGCCAAACGCAAGGCCGACCCTGTGGTTCTCGTGTTTGCCCCGTTGTCCGGCCATCATGCAACCTTGCTGCGCGACACGGTGCGCACTCTGCTGCATGATCATGATGTCTATATCACCGACTGGATCGACGCGCGCCTGGTGCCTCTCTCGGCCGGGCCGTTTCATTTGGACGACTATGTGCGCTACTGCATTGAATTCATTCAATTGCTCGGCCCTGATCTGCACTTGATTTCTGTCTGTCAGCCCACCGTACCGGTGCTGGCGGCCGTATCCCTGCTATCAACGCGCAAGGATGGCCACCTACCCAAGTCGATGACCATGATGGGCGGCCCGATTGACGCGCGCAGCAGCCCCACGGCGGTGAACACGCTGGCCAGTGAGAAGCCTTACTCGTGGTTTGAGAACCAGGTCATCTTCACCGTACCGCATAAATATCCGGGTTATCTGCGCCGCGTCTATCCGGGCTTCCTGCAGCACACCGGTTTTGTGGCGATGAACCCGGATCGGCACATGCAATCGCATTGGGATTTCTACCTGCATCTGGTCGAGGGTGATGGCGAAAGCGCCGAGGCACACCGTCAGTTTTATGACGAATACAATGCCGTGCTCGATCTGCCGGCTGAATACTATCTGGACACCATCAAAACCGTGTTTCAGGAATTTGCGCTACCCGAAGGAAAATGGATTGTCGATGGTCAGCGCGTCGCACCGGAAGACATCAAGGGCGTGGCGCTGTTTACCATTGAAGGTGAATTCGACGATATTTCCGGTAGCGGTCAAACCGAAGCGGCGCACAAGCTGTGCAAAAACATTGCCGCCAAGCACAAACAGCATTTCACCGCGCCGCAATGCGGACACTATGGCATCTTCAGTGGGCGCCGCTGGCGCGAAGTGGTCTATCCAAAAATCAGGGACTTCATCCACACCCACATTTAAGGCAACGCCGATCAGCAAAACCGGACACCGATGCGCCAGCAAACCGTGATCACCCCTTGTTGCACAACACCTGCGCTCGCCCACCTGCGGCGGCGCGCGACAAAACGCGTACTTGTTCAGTGCCTCCCTGAGTCCTTTCCGACGACCGACCCATGCTGCGTATCCTGATCGTTGACGATTCCCCAACCTCACGCGTCGCTCTGTCGAAGAACATCGAACGCATGGGCCACCGTCCCATCATCGCCGAAGGCGGCCTGCAGGCAATCGAACTGTATCGCAAGGAAAACCCCGGATTGGTCCTGCTCGATGTGATGATGCCGGATATCGACGGCTATACCGTGGCACGCAAGATCCGCGCCTTGCAAGTGGATGAATGGGTACCGATCATTTTTCTCTCGGCCAAGGATGATGATCAGGATCTGGAACGCGGCATCGAAGCTGGCGGCGACGATTATCTGGTCAAGCCGGTCAGCTATGTCGTGCTCAATGCCAAGATTCGCGCGATGCAACGGATCGATGACATGCGGCAAAAGCTGCTGTATCTATCGCGCCAACTCGCCACCGCCAATCGCGAACTGGAAAAGATTTCGCATCAGGATGGTTTGACGGGTCTGGCCAACCGGCGTTACTTCGATTTTTATCTGACGCAAGAATTGATGCGCGCCAAACGTTCCGGCGCACCGCTCTCGGTGATGCTGTGCGACGTCGATTTCTTCAAGGCCTTCAACGACAACTACGGCCATCTGGCAGGTGACGAAACACTGCGCAAAGTCGCCAAGGCGCTCACCGGCATCTGCAAGCGCCCCGGCGATCTGGTGGCGCGCTTCGGCGGTGAAGAGTTCGCCTTCGTGATGCCGGATACACCGGCCGGAGGTGCAGAGCAAGTGGCACGCAACATTCTGGAGGCGGTGGCGAGTCTGCAAATCCCCCACTCCTATTCCAAAGCCGCGCCCCATGTCACCATCAGCGTCGGCTACATTTCCACCCAGCCAGCGCAGGAAGTGACGTCAGAATCGCTGTTGCTGCACGCCGACGAAGCGCTGTATCAGGCCAAGCAAACGGGCCGCAACAATTATTTCGCCTTCAGCGAAACACCCCGCTGACCTGCGGATCACCGCGACCTTCCTGTTCTATACTCAGGCCTTTCTGTCTCCGATTGATTCATCAAGATGACGCAATCCGATCACATGCTGGTCGATCGCATCGACGCCCTCTTGCCGCAGACCCAATGCACCAAGTGTGGTTTCGATGGTTGCCGCCCGTACGCGCAGGCACTTGCCTGCGATACCGCTGACATCAACCAGTGCCCGCCGGGTGGCGCGTCGGGGATTGCAGCGTTGGCGCAATTGCTGGGTCGCGCACCGGTGCCATTGAATCCTGCGCATGGGCAAGAAAGGGCGCGCCGCCTTGCACGCATCGACGAAGCGCGCTGCATTGGTTGCACGCTGTGCATTCAAGCCTGCCCGGTGGACGCCATCATCGGTGCACCGAAGCAGATGCACGTCGTGCTGGAAGATGCCTGCACCGGCTGCGATCTGTGCCTGCCGCCCTGCCCGGTGGATTGCATTGAAATGTTTGCCCCGCAATCACCCCTACCGCCATGGCAACGCGCTGATGCCGAATCTGCACGCGTACGTTATGCTTCACGCACACTGCGTCTGGCGCGCGAGCGGGCCGAAAACGATATACGGCTGGCGCAAAAGGCGGCGCAAAAACTCGCCGGACTGGAACGAGAAATTTCCGCACAAGCGACATCAGATGCGGTGCGGGATGCGGCACTTGAGCGCAAACGCGCGATCGTCCAGGCCGCCATTGAAAGAGCGCGGCAACGACAACGCACCACAGCGCCATGAAACCCGCCCAACGCCAGCAACTGTTCGAGCGCCTGCGCGCCCAAAATCCAAAGCCGACCACCGAGCTGATCTACCGCACACCGTTTGAACTGCTGGTCGCTGTCGTACTGTCGGCGCAGGCCACCGATAAAGGCGTGAACCTGGCCACGCGCAAACTGTTTCCGGTCGCCAATACGCCCGCCAGCATTCTGCAACTGGGCGAAACGGGTTTGATTGAATACATTCAGACCATCGGCCTGTTTCGTTCCAAGGCCAAACATTTGATACAGACGTGCCGCTTGCTGATCGAAGCGCATGCAGGCGTGGTCCCCGCAGAGCGGTCGGCGCTGGAGGCGCTGCCCGGCGTTGGCCGGAAAACAGCCAACGTCATTCTCAACACGGCCTTCGGTCAACCGACGATTGCGGTTGACACCCACATCTTTCGCGTCGCCAATCGCACCGGTCTGGCACCGGGCAAGACCGTGCTGGCGGTGGAAAACAAATTGCTGAAAGCCGTGCCGGAAGAATTCAAACTCGACGCACATCATTGGCTGATTCTGCACGGACGCTATGTGTGCAAGGCACGCAGACCGGAATGCTGGAACTGCGTGATTGCCGATCTATGCAGTTTCAAACCCAAGACACCGACGCCAAAAACAGCGTGATGAAAATCGCCACCCATCTGCTGCGCCAGTCTGAAGCCAGCATCGCCATGATCGAAGCGGCCGTGGGCACTGCGCTGCGCAAGGCGCAGATCGACCCGCAGCAGGATGCCGTCAGCGGCGTACTGCTGTTTCTCAGCGAAGATTTCGACACCTTGCTGTCCGCCGCCTTGCAGGCCACGATGCGCGCAACCTTGTGCACCAACATCCACGGCACCCTCAGTTGCGGCTTGCTCAACGAGCATGGCTGGGTGATTGACAGCCCTGCTGTGGCCATCATGGTTTTCAGTGGGGTCCATCTGCACGGCAACCCTGCCGATCACGCCTGCGGCTTCGTATTGACGAGTCACGAGCACCGTTTGAATACCGCCTGGATGGATCGTGGGCCGCAACTTCAGGTCGGTAGCGTCAGCGGCAACACCGCTCTGTGGCATGCTGGACGTGTTTGCAAGCCGGACGACCCACCATTGACAATGGTTTTCGATCCCCTGCAACTGCGTTATTTCGACAACACGATTCCCCCGCCCGGCCGGCACCCTACTCCACCGCAGTTCGGTCTATTGTTCCCGAATATCGATCTGGTACTGTCCGACCATCAAGCACTCGATCGGCAACTGGCGCAGCTGCGCCGCCATTACCCCGGCCTGCCACTGCTTGGCCTGTTCGACCCGGCGGCGGCCGGCCATGTGCTCCCACTGGCAGACACCGCCGATGGTGGCGTTCCCCGGCACCATATTTCTCCGCACCACAACCTGCTGATCCTCGCCCACCATGTTTAATCCATCGCGCGCCCAGGTGCGTCAATTCTTTTGCGAGCTCTGGCGCAAGCATCAGACGAAAGCATTGATCAGCCCGCAAGAATCCATCGCCCTGCGCTGGATGCTCGAACATCCCGAATACACGGCAGATTGGGAAGACCTGGAAGCGCAACAGCGTGACTATCCTCCCGAACATGGTCAGACCAACCCGTTCCTGCACCTGGCCTTGCACCTGGCGATTGAGGAACAACTCTCGGTTGACCAGCCCCCCGGCATTCGTACGCTTTACCAGCAACTACGGGCACAAACCGAGACGCCGCATCAAGCTGCGCATCACGTCATGGAATGTCTGGGAGAAGTGTTGTGGCAAGCGCAAAGAGATGGGGACACGCCAGACAATGAAGCTTATCTGGAATGCCTGCGACGGCAGCTCAAATAAAAAAGCCGCACCTGAGTGCGGCTTTTTTACAGCAGACGTGAATGATCAGCCAAAGAACGCAACGCGAAACACACCGCCACTGGCGACCATGAAAAACAGCATTGGGATCGACAGCATGGTGTTGGTGCGCGAAGCCAGGAAAGCAACCCGACGCGCCTTGTTTTTCTCTTCATCGCTGGCCGACACAATGCCCAGAATTTTCTTCTGGTTCGGCCAGATCAATACCCAGACGTTGAACAACATGATGGTACCGAGCCAGGCACCCATGCCAATCGGCGCATAGGCGGTTTTGAAGGTGAAGGCATCAACAAAGTGTTTGCCCAGGATCATGGCACCGGCCAGCCAGGTCACCAGCGCCGCCCAGCGGAAGAACAGCAGTGCGCGTGGCGCCACATGTTTGCTGATACCGGCCGCAGTCCCATCGGCACCGGCCGCCTTCATGGCCGCGACTTGCACAAAATTGAAGTAGTAAAGCAGACCGATCCACATCACGCCCGCACCAATGTGCAACCAGCGACCCAAACCTCTGACGATGAAATCCATTTCCATGAGAGTCTCCTTAGACCGGCAGAGCCGCGAGTGATTTGACGACGTAAAACAGCACAACGGTGAGCACCAGGCCAGATATGACCGTGCCCCACAGACTGTCCAGTGGATTTTTCATGGAATGCCCCTTCCTCGGTTGAAACTACATTGAATTTTGTTTGACGTACTTTTGTTTGATGCACAACAGCGCGCAGTCTATCAAAAAACTTTTTACTGCACTTCGGCGTCCAGTTGCCCCTGCGCCAGGGTAATTGTCACACGCTGGCCGGCGTGCGCCTGCACGGCTGCGCGCAACACGTTGCCAGCACCGTCACGTACGATGCTGTAACCACGCTCCAGGGTGTGGTGCGGGTTGAGCACAGCGAGGATCTGTTGCTGCTGCAACAGATGTCGGCGCGCATGCTCAAGCTGACGCGGCAAGATCTGCTGCAAACGTTGCAGGTACTGTGTCAGCCGGTCGCGCTGGCGCAGCCATTGCTGCTGCGGCGTGGGTAAGCGGCGTTGCAGATAATCGAGTGTCTGTGCGGCGCTTTGCAGGCGGCGTCGTTGCTGCCCCTGCAACCGTAGCCCTAACTGCTGCACCGTTGCCAGCAAGGCACTACGTTCGGGGGTCGCCAACTCAGCCGCTGCCGTCGGCGTCGGTGCGCGCAGGTCAGCGGCAAAGTCGGCCAGGGTAAAATCGGTCTCGTGCCCAACTCCGCTCACGATTGGAATCACACTGCGGGCAATCGCCCGCGTCAAGGCCTCATCATTGAACGCCCACAGATCTTCCAGACTGCCGCCGCCCCGCACCAGCAACAGGACATCGCATTCCGCGCGCTGGTTGGCGGTCTCCAGTGCCTGCAACAACTGCGGCGGCGCCTCGACGCCTTGCACTGGCGCGGGATAAATGAATACTGGAATATGTGGCGCACGCCGCCGAATCGCGGTCAACACATCCTGCAGGGCCGCCGCCTGGGGTGAACTAATGATGCCAATTGCTGCGGGATGGGACGGCGGCACGCGTTTGCGCTCGACATCGAACCAGCCCTCCTGGGCCAATTTTTCTTTACGTGCCAGAAATTGTTCGTACAGACTGCCGCGCCCGGCGCGGCGCAACACTTCGACGTTGAGCTGAAAGTCGCCGCGTGCCTGATAGAGACTCACCAGTACGCGGGCTTCCACCGCATCGCCTTCGCGCAGTGGCCAGTCGAGCAATTGATTGCGGCCGCGAAACATCACGGCTTTGACCTGGGCGTTGTCATCCTTGAGGGTGAAGTACCAATGCCCACTGGCGGCGCGGGTCAGATTGGAAATTTCGCCGGATACCCACAGCAGCGGGAAGCTTCGTTCCAGCAAGCCAGATACGGTGCGGTTCAACTCGGAAATCGTCAGCACAGACGGCTTTCCTGCTGTCTCCGAATTGTCAAAAATTGTGTTCATGCGTGTTTCACACCAAAACTATCCACAGAAGCTGCTATACCGTCATTTTCCTGAAACATCTTGTAGGGATTTTCCCTACACACATAAGCATTTGTTTTATCTATGTTTTCTAAAGCATCGCAGTGAATTTTCCGGTTTTTCTCTGGCACTTCCATGCTGCGCCGCAATAGCCATACGCAGCTATGCACAGAATTATCCACAGGCTGATACGACCGGGCGGGGCAAGTTGAGCCGCGCGCCAAAGCAGGCTACAGTTCGCCTGCAATGCAACACCAACGTGCGCGGACAAGCGCGCATTTTTATACCACGAGGCCTATTTTGTTCATCATACTAGACGCAGGCTGGCCGATCTGGCCTTTGCTGGCGGCTTCCATTCTCGCTCTGGCGCTGATTATCGAACGTTCCATGGCTTTACGTCCGGAAAAAGTTCTACCCGCTACCCTGGTCGGCGAAGTACTGAATCTGCAACGCCAGAAGCTGATCACTCCCGATATTCTGAAAAAACTGGAAGAAAATTCCCCCTTGGGCCGGGTGTTGGCGGCGGCACTACGCTCTGAAAAAACCAACCGCGACACCATGAAGGAATCCGTTGAAGAAGCCGGCCGTGCCGTCGCGCACGAACTGGAGCGTTTCCTCACGACGCTGGGTACGATCGCCTCGACTGCACCATTGATGGGATTGTTCGGCACCGTCATCGGCATGATCGAGATTTTCGGGGCGCAAGGCCCGAGCGGTACCAGCCCGCAACAACTGGCGCACGGTATTTCGGTGGCGCTGTACAACACGGCGGCGGGATTGATCATTGCGATTCCGACGTTGATTGCCTATCGTCATTTCCGCGCCAAGGTGGATAGTTTTGTGGTCGAGATGGAACAACGCTCGATTCACTTCATCGACAATCTGCAAGCGCATCGCTGAGAGGCCGTATGAATTTTCGTCGCGGACGCGTGCGCGAAGAGCCGGAAATCAATTTCATTCCATTGATCGACGTGCTATTGGTAATCCTGATCTTTCTGATGGTCACCACCAGCTATTCGCGTTTTTCCGAGCTGCATATCACCCTGCCGACCGCCGATGCTAATCAGGCGCAGGAGCAAAATAATCATATCCAGATTGCCGTCACCGCCGATGGCAGATATGCGATTGATCGCACCTTGTTGCCGGTCATTGAAGCGGCCGATCTGGCGCGCGAGTTGCGACGCGTCGCCGGCAAGCGCAACGACCCGATCCTGATCATCAATGCCGACGCCGGGGCCAGCCACCAATCGGTGATCACCGTGCTGGAAGCCGCGCGCATCGCCCAGTTCGGCCGTATCACCTTCGCCACCCAAACACGCAGCGGCCGCTAGCCATGTCCACCCCGGGCCTGCACACCACAGTGACCCGCATGTGGCAGCGGCGCGGCCCGCTGGCGCTGCTCCTCGTCCCCTTATCGCTGCTTTTTTATCTGTTGTGGTGGATGCGCCGATGGATCTGGCGCAGCGGCCTGCGCACGCCGGAAACATTACCCGTGCCCGTGATTGTGGTGGGCAATCTGGTCGCCGGTGGCAGCGGCAAAACGCCGCTGGTGCTATGGCTGTTTGACACGTTGCGCGCGGCTGGCATGCACCCCGGCATTATTTCGCGCGGTTATGGCGGGACCGGCAGCGCGCAGGGCATGCTGGTCGATGCCACCACGCCCGCGTACCAGGGAGGCGATGAACCATGTCTGCTGGCACAGCGCACGGGACAGGCGATCGCCATCGGGCGCAATCGCGTTGCGGCCGCGCGGCGACTGTTGCAACATCTACCGGAATGCAATGTGCTGATCAGCGACGACGGCTTGCAACATCTGCGACTGCCACGTCAATTCGAGATTGCCGTGTTTGACCGCCGCGGTGCCGGCAACGGCTGGCTGTTGCCGGCGGGTCCTTTGCGCGAACCCCTCACGCGCTTGCAGCAGCTTGATGCGCTGGTCTGCAATGGTTGCACCAGCACGGACATCAGTGGCCTGGAACAACACGTTCTGCCGCCACAGTTTCAAATGCAATTACAGGCACAAGCCGCCTGGCAATTGATACAACCCCATCAGCAACGCCCGCTCGCTTCGTTTGCACACCAAAGCATTCTTGCCGCCGCCGGCATCGGCGACCCAGCGCGTTTCTTTGCCATGCTCGCCACGCAAGGATTGCAGTGCGCGACACTGGCACTGGCAGATCACTACGCGTTTGCCGACAATCCATTTGCCGGTCACCCCGCAGAAATTATCCTGATCACCGAGAAGGATGCGGTAAAATGCCGCACGCTCGCCGACGCGCGCATCTGGGTTGTGCCGGTGCGTGCCGAGATCGCTACTGTACAAAACGCTGCTGCTTCCACTGTCAGTCTGGTTTCGCTGCTGATGGCAAAATTGAATTCTGATTGAATACCGCCGCTATGGACTCTCGCTTGCTGGACATTCTGGTATGCCCGTTGTGCAAAGGCGCACTGCACTACGATAAAGCCGCGCAGGAACTGATCTGTGCACACGATCAATTGGCGTTTCCGATCCGCGACGGAATTCTGTTCATGCTCGAACATCAGGCGCGTTCCCTGAATCCAGCCACACAAAGCCTCGCCGCGAAAGAATAAGCCCACCATGCCGCTCTCCTTCGTCGCCATCATCCCCGCCCGCTATGCCTCCACCCGCCTGCCGGGTAAACCACTGATTGATCTGGCGGGTCTGCCGATGGTAGTCCGCGTGGCGCAACAGGCGCAGCAAAGCGGCGCGTGCAAGGTGGTGGTAGCGACCGACGATGCACGCATCGCCGCTGCAGTGAGCGCACATGGCATTGACCATGTGATGACGCGCAGCGATCACGCCACCGGTACCGACCGTCTCGCCGAGGCAGTGCAATTGCTCGATCTGTCACCCGACACCCTGGTGGTCAATGTGCAGGGTGACGAGCCGTTGATTGACCCGGCGCTGATCCGCGCCGTCGCCCAGCAATTGCAGAACGATCCCGCTGCCGCGATTGCCACCGCCGCCCACACGCTCGAAGCGGCGAATCAGTTTTTCAACCCCAACGTCGTCAAGGTCGTGTTGAATGCGCAGCAGCGCGCGCTGTATTTTTCACGCGCACCGATGCCCTGGGCGCGCGATGAACTTTCCGGACATGAAGAGATGCTGCATGGAAACCTGCCTGCGGGCCTGCCTGCGCTACGCCACATCGGCATTTACGCCTACCGTGTCAGTTTCCTGCGTGCCTACCCACAGTTGGCGTCCTGCCCGCTGGAGCAGTTTGAGGCACTGGAACAATTGCGCGCCCTCTGGCATGGCTACGGCATCAGCGTGTACGTCACCGAATCTGCCCCGCCGTGTGGCGTGGATACGCAGGAAGACATCGCCACAGTACTGAAACATTTGAACTGATCCATGTAAAGCTGGCGTCAGCTTCTTCGGGCACCCTATCCAACAAATTCAATTCACGGAGAACATCACATGCGCATCATTCTGCTCGGCGCCCCCGGCGCAGGCAAAGGCACCCAGGCTACTTTCCTCAAGGAACAGTACGGCATTCCGCAAATCTCCACCGGCGACATGCTGCGCGCGGCCGTCAAGGCCGGCACCCCGCTGGGCATCGCCGCCAAGAAGGTAATGGACGCTGGCGGCCTGGTCTCCGATGACATCATCATCGGCCTGGTCAAGGAGCGTTTGAAAGAAACCGATTGCGCAAACGGTTATCTGTTCGACGGTTTTCCGCGCACGATTCCGCAAGCCGATGCAATGAAAGAGGCGGGCGTGAAGATCGACTACGTGGTCGAGATTGATGTGCCCTATGCTGAAATCATCGAACGCATGAGCGGCCGTCGCGCACACGTTGCCAGTGGCCGCACCTATCACATCAAGTTCAACCCACCCAAGGTGGCCGGCAAGGACGACATCACCGGCGAAGACCTGATCCAGCGCGACGACGACAAGGAAGAAACCGTGCGCAAACGCCTGGAAGTCTATGAAGCGCAAACGCGTCCACTGGTCGAGTACTACTCGAGCTGGGCCGCCACCGGCGATGCCGTCGCGCCGCACTACCGCAAGATTGCCGGCGTGGGCACGGTGGAAGATATCCGCAATCGGATGTTTGATGCGTTGAAATAAAAACGAGAAACCAGCCACAGAGAACACAGAGAAAATCCCGCACGCTTTTCTCTGTGTTCTCTGTGGTTAATTTTTTTACTGCCGTTTGAAATCGCGCGGTCGGAATCCCAGCATGACCAGCGTCGCAAAATACACGGCGGCGCCCGCCATGATCACCCCTATCAACAGCGCGATCCGCAACATCGGTTGGTGGCGCAAAGTCAGCCAATCAATCCGACCGTTCAGCCACCACAGCAAAACCCCCATCAACAGCATCGCTACCATCAGCTTGCCGACGAAACGCAGCCAGCCCGGCTGCGGCTGAAACGCGCCGGTGCGGCGCAGCCCCCAATAGAGCAAAGCCGCATTGATCAGGGCAGCCAGCCCGATCGACAATGCCAGCCCGGCATGTCCGCCATATCCGGCATGCTGGTACAGCGGGACAAACAGCAGGTTGAGCAATTGCGTGATGACCAGCACCAGCAAGGCAATTTTCATCGGTGTTTTGACATCCTGGCGCGCATAAAATCCGGGCGCAAGGATCTTGATCAGCACCAGGCCGAGCAAGCCGATGCCGTAGGCGATCACGGCATACTGGGTCATCTGCACATCGTGCGCATCGAAGCGGCCGTAGTGGAACAGGGTCGCCGTCAATCCTTGCGCCAGCACACACAGCCCCAGCGCAGCGGGCAAGGCAAGCAGGAAGGTGAGACGCAGCCCCCAATCGAGCAACTGGCTATAGTGCGCCGCATTACCTTCCGCATTCGCCTTGGTCAGACTGGGAATCAATACCGTGCCCAACGCCACGCCCAGCATGGCGGTGGGAAATTCCATCAGCCGGTCGGCATACGAGAGCCAGGACACCGCACCCGCACCCTGCCAGGATGCGATTTGCGTGTTGATCATCAGACTCACCTGCGCGACCGACACCGACAGGGAAATCGGCAACATCAACGTGACGATGCGGCGCACATCGGGATCGGCCCAGGCGGCTTTGAAATTGCAGTGCAGACGCGGCAGCATGCCGATGCGACGCAGCGCCGGAATCTGAATCGCCAGTTGCGCCACGCCACCGGCAATTACGGCAATCGCCAGCGC
>Ga0209515_10004851_pt1 | contig 17855 bp, 15 predicted proteins | sample Subgroupgradi54m_FD_187454 | JGI IMG/M metagenome (GOLD analysis project Ga0209515, IMG submission 187454) | Subsurface groundwater microbial communities from S. Glens Falls, New York, USA - GMW60B uncontaminated upgradient, 5.4 m (SPAdes)... ...
GGCCGTCAAGGCCGAGCGGAATGCCGAAAGCATAAATCTTTCGGCCTGCCTCTCCGAAGTTGCCTTCATTTTAGACAAGAACAGCTTAAATATAAATAAAAGGCAACGCCGGTCCCAATTTCTAATAATGGTAAATGAAATTGGGGCCGCCACTTACTGACTCGCCTCTTCTGGAAACTTCTGGGAACGAATGACAGCCAGATTCTTATGCGCATCTGCATAATCCGGCTTGATTTGAATCGCTTTCGTGTAATCTGAGACCGCTTGATCAAGCATGCCTTTGCTTTGATAAATGACTCCCCGGTTGTTATAAGCTTCCGCATAATCCGGCTTAATTTGAATTATTTTTGCATAATCTTCCAGGGATTGGTCGATCAACCCTTGATCGTGATAAGCGATAGCCCTGTTGTTATAAGCCTCTACGTAATCCGGTTTTATTTGAATGGCTTTGGTGTAATCTGAAACCGCCTGGTCCAACAAATTTTGACTCAGATAAGCATTTCCGCGGCCGAATAAGGCTTCCGAATAATCCGGTTCGATTTGAATGGCTTGGTTGTAATCTAAGACCGCTTGATCAGACAAGCCTTTGGCGAGATAAGCATTACCGCGCCGGTTATAGTAAGCTTCATAAGCCGGCTGAATTTGAATTGCCTTGTCGAAATCTGTAATCGCTTGGTCAAAGCGACCGATATTATGGTAAGCATTGCCCCGGTTGTTGTAACCTCTGGCTTTTCCCGGAGATTTCTTGATCACATCTGTCCAAAGCGTTACCTCGTCTTTCCAAATTCCATTTCTTTGATAAGTCAAAGCACAGCTTATTCCGATGAGCAGAATCATGACAATCATCGATGTTGCCGGCGTTTTCTTTTTAAGAAAAAAGAAAAACCAATAAGCAACAAAAAAGACAAATCCGATTATCGGCAAATAAAGCCGGTGTTCAAAAATGGTTTCACTCTGAGGGATCAGCGATTCTAAGCTGAGAGTGAGGAAGAACCAGAAGATGCCGAAGGCGGCAAGACGGTGCTTTTTAAATAATAAAGCGCCCGCAATAATTACACCGAGCAGAAGAGCAAATGATAAAAGGGTGCCCGGTTCAAAAAAACTTCGCGCCAAAGGATAATCGTAATCCAGGTTTTGATTGATCGGCAAAATCAAAAGACGGAGGTAAGTCATTAAAACATTGATTTGTGTCAGGATGTAAGCGCTTCGAGGCATCATGTCTTCATCCACGCCGCGGGTCATTGATTCAAAATTCAGATACGAGTTTGACGAATTTAAGTGTGACCTCATCAAATCCAAAGTGATTCCGGGTGCGCGCGTTAGCGTTAGCGGGATTACCGGAACCAAACAGAGAAACGGCAGAATCTTGTAAAACCGATTCATTTTGCTTTCTCCGGCGCTCCCCAGGAAGGAACATTCATAGAGAGCAAGCGCGAAGGGGAGCGTAATTGCAATTTCCTTTGAAAACATGGCGCATACCGCGCAGAGGAACGAAATAAAATAATAAATTTTAGATGAACCCAGCCGGGATTTGATATAGCAGATCAGGGATGCCGTATAAAATAAAGTTGTCAAAGAAGCCGATCGCTGCCAAATATAAATGACGGTTTGAGTTTGAATGGGATGAGTCAAAAACAGGAGCGATGCGAACAAACCAATCTGTTTTTTTTGTTTGGCCAATTCACTGCCGGATAGATTCGGCGTTTCGAATGTCAAAACACAAAACCAATAGACAAGAAGTGAATTTAAAACGTGAACCGAAACATTAAACACGTGATAACTTAAGACATCGAGTTTGCCCAAATGATAATTAAACGCCAGACTGAGGCCCGTCACAAATCGGGTGTTGAAAGCGTTCCAGATGGCGGGAATATCCAGCAGATTTCGAATAAACGGGTTTTCAACAATGACCGAATGATCGTCAAATTGAAATTGGGCGCGAAAGATATTGGAATAAATCAGAAAGCCGAGAAGGGTCAGAATAATTTGAGGGGAATAATCAGACAGCGACCGGGATAATTTTTTCACGAAGAGTATAGTACCATTCAAACCAAAATAATTGCAGCCGATTTATCCTCTGTCCCTCGTTCATAATTATTGGCATAATAGAAGAACGTAAATAGAGGAAATCTGGGAAAAATGACGAACCAAATTAAAACTGTTTTGCTTTTAACGGTCTTAAGCGCAATCTTTCTATTGATCGGTTATGCCCTGGGTGGAAGTTCCGGAATGACGACGGCTTTGGTTTTTTCACTCGTCATGAATTTTGGGGCGTATTGGTTTTCGGATAAAATCGTTTTGGCCATGCATCAAGCGCGGGAAATCGGAGCTGATCATCCCTCTGGCGTTTATCAAATTGTCCAAGAATTAGCGGCAGAGACGCATCTTCCGATGCCGAAAGTCTATGTCGTTCCGCAATTGACACCGAATGCGTTTGCAACCGGCAGAAATCCGAAGCACGCAGTGGTGGCGGTCACCGAAGGCATTTTGAAAATTTTAGACAAACGGGAACTTCGCGGTGTTTTAGCGCACGAAATTTCCCACATTGAAAACCGGGACATTTTAGTTTCCACCATTGTGGCCGCGATTGCGTCGGCGATTATGTATTTGGCGCACATGATGAGATGGATGGGTGTCTCCGGCAGCCGCAGATCGAATGACCGGGAAGGCGGGGGCTTGAATCCGTTGGTCTTGTTGCTTACCATTGTTCTCGCGCCGCTTGCCGCATCTTTAATTCAAGCCGCCATTTCAAGAACTCGAGAATTTATGGCAGATCATTCCGGCGCGGAAGTTTCTCATGATCCGGAAGCGCTGGCGTCGGCGCTTGAGAAAATTTCAAATCCCGCGCTCATTCAGGAAATCAAGCGCAACCCGATGCTTCCGCCTGATTTGCAGCCGGCATTCACACATCTTTATATTGTGAACCATTTCTCAGGCGAATCTCTCATGACTTTATTTTCCACGCATCCGCCAACAAAGGAACGGGTCAGAAGACTGCGCGAAATGAAATTAGAAACGCCGAGGTCCGCATAATTATGGAAACCGGCCAGAAAAATTATTACCAAGTCTTAGGCGTTTCAGAAAATGCGAGTCCGGATGAAATTAAAAAAGTCTACCGGAAGCTGGCCATGCAATACCATCCCGACAGGACGCAGCATTTGAAAGACAAAAAAGCCGCGGAGCAGAAATTCAAAGAAATTTCAGAGGCTTATTATGTTCTGGGTGATCCGAAACGAAAAACTGAATACGATCAATTTCGCAAAAGCGGTTTTCGCCAATCCGACTATTCACGCGCAGGGACCGGTGCCGGAGCGCAAGGATTTGCGCAGGGTTTTGATTTCGAAGAATTTTTAAACGCTATCCGGGGCGGAGGACGAGGTTCCGGCGGAGATGTCGGTTTGGATGATCTTTTTGGAAATATTTTCTCTGCTCAGCCGCGCGGCCGTACGACCCAACGTGTTTACCGGTATTCGCCCGGAGATGATGAAACCGCCGGCCAATTCGGCCAGGAAAAGGTAAACACCGATGTTGAACTCACCGCAAAAATTTCAAAAGAACAGGCCCAAAAAGGCGGTAAGATTTTGGTCCGGATAAGCGACGGAAAATCAATTTCCGTGACGATTCCGAAACCCGCTCAGAACAATCAAATTTTGAGAGTCAGAGACCATGGAAAAGTTTGTCCCTGCTGTGACAAAAAAGGCGACTTACTGATCAAGATTCAAATTAAATCCTAAGCTGCGGAATGAAATTTAAGTCCTTTTGTCAGAATTTTCTTCTGCTCTGCGGGGCGTTCTGCTTCTTTGCTTTTCTCGCGTTAAAAATCGATGCTTTTTTAGCACGGCCCTTATATTTAAAATCGGCTTACCCGTACCTGCAGTTTGATGCTTACCTCGGATGGAAACCAAAACCCGATCTTTCAATTTTTAATAATCCCGACGGAGGCGGCGATCTCCACACCAATTCAAAAGGTTTCCGTTCGGAAGAAATAGACTCCAGCCGGCCTCAGATTTTGCTTTTGGGAGATTCTATTGCCTGGGGTTATGGCGTTTCGGATCATCAAACGATGAGTTTTTACATTCAACAGAGATTAAAAAACCAACAAATTCAAAACTTGGCGGTTCCTTGTTACGGCATCGATCAAAGTTATTTGCGTTTAAAAGAAGCGATCGATATTGCGAATATTCAAAACATTGTTTTGGTTTTATACAAAAACGATCTTGAAGATACTTCAACAAACGTTCGAGAGGACAGAAGAAAACCGCTCTTTGTGATGAAAGGCAATCATTCGGAAATGACCGAGGCGCCGATCAGCCGGTGGAACCTAAGAAATTTTGTCTCCCGGACGTGGTTTTATAATCAACTCATAAGACCGCGCCGCAGGTTGAATGTGTTGGTTTCCCGGATCGTGGGCGATCAATATAGGTCCCAAGATGAGGCAAAAAAGATTTGTGAAATACTTTTGAACCGGATCAAAACAATTGCCGCGGAAAAGGGTGCGCATCTGACCGTTGTGATTTCTCCAGGCGAAAATGAATATCTGAAAAAAAGTACGGAGTATGGCTGGTTTGAAGACTATTTAAAGAAAAACGGGGTCGATTTCATCGACGTATTATCGTATTTAAAAGCTCATGTGAGCGCAGACCAAATTCACGCTTTCTATAGAGACAACGCGCATTATTCGCAAAAGGGGCACCAGCTCTTGGCGGACCTCATCCTGCCGCATTTAAATCAAGCCCAGGTTTAAAAATTCCTCTTGTTTTCGGACGAACGTCCGATATAATTAACACATGCCGCAAACGATTAATTTTGAAAAATCAGTCCAAAAAATCAAAAGTTTCTATCACAGCCAGAGACGACTGCCCAGTTTTTCTGAGATTCAAAACCTCCTTGGCTATCAATCCAAAGGAGGGGTCTCTCATCTCGTTTCTCATTTAATCAGAATGAACGTACTTGCCAAAGACCGCGCCGGAAAATTAATACCAACCCCCGCGCTGGACGGAGGAATTAAGCTTCTCGGAACTGTTCAGGCCGGTTGGCCGTCGCCGGCCGAGGAAGAACTCGTTGATGTTTTGTCGCTGGATGAATTTCTCATCGCCAAGCCCGACGCCAGTTATTTGGTGAAAGTCACCGGAGATTCTATGATCGATGCCGGAATTATGCCGAATGATCTCGTTATTGTGGAACGCGGAAGAGCGGCCAAGCACGGTGACATTGTCGTCGCTCAAGTCGACGGCGAATGGACCATGAAATATTTTGAGAAACAAAACGGAAAAGTGATTCTGAAAGCCGCCAACAAAAAATATCCGCCGATTCAACCCAAACAAGAATTAGTCGTCGCAGGAGTCGTGATTGCCAATGTCCGCAAATACCACTGATCCTATTTCGCTCAGTTCTTTTCCGAACGCGATTCTTCATATTGATGGCGACGCATTTTTTACTTCCGTTGAGCAAGCTGTGAATCCTGAACTTAGAGGAAAGCCGGTTGTGACGGGCAGGGAAAGAGGCATTGTGGCGTGCGCCAGTTATGAGGCCAAAGCACTTGGCGTTCGTAGGCCCATGCGGCTTTCGGACGCAGTTAAAATGTGCCCTCAATTAATTTGTCTGCCGAGCGATTATGAAACGTACAGCCTTTATTCGCGCCGTATGTTTCACATCATTAAACGTTTTACCCCGACGGTTGAAGAATATTCCATTGATGAAATGTTCGCCGAAATCTCCGGGCTCCGGCGGATTTACAGGACCGGTTATTCTGACATTTCGCAGCAAATCAAACAGGCGGTTGAAAAAGAATTGGGAATTTCTGTCTCGGTGGGCCTGAGCACTTCGAAAACCCTGGCGAAGCTGGCGTCGCAGCATGAAAAACCAAACGGGTTTACGGTTGTTCCGGCCAATGAGCTTCACCGTTTTCTAAACCACATTCCGCTTGAGAAGGTGTGCGGTTTTGGGCCGAACACCGTTGCTTTGCTCCGCAAACACGGCCTCAAAACCGTTTTTGATTACGTCATGCGCCCTGAAGCGTGGGCCAAACAAGTTCTCGGAAAAATCGGAATTGAGTTATGGAATGAACTTCGCGGTAATTGGGTTTATCCGGTGAACCCGGCAGAGAAGACTGATTATGCTTCCATCAGCAAATGCAAAACTTTTACGCCGCCGAGTGCAGATTCGGATTTTATTAAGGCGCAGCTCCTTCGAAATTTGGAATCGGCGTTCATTAAACTCAGGCGGTATCGCTTTCGCGCAAGCTCAGTCACTATTTATTTCCGGGATCAAGAGTTTCGCACAACCGGCATCGAAGCGGAATTCGATCGGAGCACTGCGTCTACTCTAGAAGCCGCAAAATTAGTCGAGCCCCTGTTCGAAAAATTATTTAGGAAAGACAAACTTTACCGGCAGACGGGAGTGGCTTTGTTTAAATTAGAACCCGAAGGCGAAACGCAGTTTTCTTTGTTTGATGATATTCCCAGGATTAATTCGTATAAAGCGATTGACCAGGCAATTGACGAAATCAGCGAACTTTACGGTAAACATACGCTTCAGTTAGGATCCGGTCTCCGCCTCATTGAGCGAGGCCAGCATCAAAGCGAACGTAAAGAATTGCCCGAACGGAAACAAGGCCTTCTTCTGGGTGAGACGTTCCGCCAACGGATCAGGTTCCCCATGTGGCAGATTAAGATTTAGACCACAAAAGATTCATTCAAACCCTCAACGCTATTTCCCGCCCCATGATGCATAATAAGCCTATGCAAATATGGGAGACAATACACAACTTCTTAACGTATAAGCATTTCCGAAAAGTCGGCGAAATTGACTTTCATCCCCCCTATGATATAATTTCAAACCTTTTCATAAGTTTATGACAAACGAATCCGAATCCCGAGAGCAAACACTTGTTTTAATCAAGCCTGACGGCCTGTCAAAATCCCTGACAGGTAATATTCTGACCCGGCTTTCCGAGACCAAGCTCGAAATTGCCGCGGCCAAATGCTTGCACGTCTCACGAGAACTTGCCGAAGCCCACTATTTTGCCCTCCGCGCAAAACCTTTTTTTGAAGAGTTAATCAGTTACATACAAGGTGAATATCATTCCCGAAAAAAAGTAATGGCTCTTGTGTATGTAGGGTCCGGAGCAGTTTCGAAACTGCGGCAGGTTTGCGGCTCGACCAATCCCGAAGAAGCCGATTCGGTTTCTATCCGCGGCCAGTACGGACGAATTACCACCAAAGGTGTTTATGAAAATGTGATTCACTCTTCGTCCAGTCTTGATGAAGCTGAACGTGAAATTAAACTTTGGTTTGAACCCGACGAAATTATTTACGATCTATATCCCACGGAAATAATTCAAGTCACAGCAAAGAAAAGGGTGTGGTCGAAAAAGGCCACAGTGTCCAAATAATGAAATCATCTTCCCGCTTTTCGATCGGCCTCCGTCTGCTTTCTTTGTTTGTTCTTATTTTAACTGTTCCATTTGTCAGTTCATGCGGCAAAAAACCAGCTGCGCTTTCGAACTCGGTTGAAGTGAAAGTTGCATTTTGGGGATCGCCCGAGGAAATTGACATTGTCACTAAATCCATGGAAGGGTGGCAAAAAGAGCACTCCGAAATTAAGGTTCGCTTCGAACATACACCTTACTCCGGTTATGATTCAAAAATTCTGACGCGCGTGGCCGGCGGCGCAGCTCCTGACGTGATTGCCGCTGAAGTGAATTACTTTGTTACCTTTGCGACCCGCGGCGTGTTTCTCGGTTTGAATTCATACATTAAGCAAGATGCCGATTTCAAATTGGATGATTTCTTCAGTTCGATTATTGACCGCTTTACCGTCGGCGGAGAAGTCTACGCAATCCCGCGCGATGTGGCGCCTTTTGCCTGCGTTTTTTACAACAAAGATTTATTTGATCAGGCAGGCCTGGCTTATCCGAAAGATGACTGGACTTGGGAAGAAATGCTGGAACTTGCGAAAAAATTAACGAAAAAAGATGAGAGCGGCAGAATTACTCAATATGGTTTTTACGGCTGGGCTTGGCAGAATTTTATTTATGGAAACGGCGGAGAATTGGTTGATAACGTAAAACTTCCGACCAAAACGTTGATGGATGATCTGAAAGCGACCGAAGGACTCCAGTTTTATTCTGATTTAATTAATAAATATGAAGTGATGCCTACTCCGCTAGCGATGGCCAACTTGGGTATGGGCGTAGACATGATGTTCGCCAGCGGTCGGCTCGCCATGTTCCTTTCCGGAATTTGGGAAACGCCGGCGCTTCGTGAAAAATATTCGTTCCATTGGGATGTCGCGATGTTTCCTAAGAACAAAGCCGGTGTCAGAAGATTTGGCAGCGGCGGAACCGGTTACGGTGTGATGAAATCAAGTCAACATCCGAAAGAAGCTTGGGAAGTGGTTAAAGCATTGACGAGTGCGAATGTTCAGGCGGAAATGGCGCGGCGCGGACTTGCGCAGCCGGCGCTTCGTTCCGTTGCAATGGGACCGGATTGGGCCGGAAGTGATTTGCCGCCGGCGAACAAAAAAATGCTGAATGAAGCCGTCAATTACATTGTGTTTGATCCGTTTCATGGAAGATGGCGGGAAATCGAAGCTAAATTCATTACGCCTGAATTGGATCTGGTCAAAGGCGGAAAAGAAACTGCCGAAGAAGCCGCCAAAAAAATTGCCCCCAAAATTAATCAAACGCTCCAACAAAGCGAATAATTTTGGCGAGTCAAATCGATTAAAAAATTATGTCAAAGGAGAAAGTTAAGATGAGTGAAGCATTAGTTGAAAAATCGCAAAAATCAAACAAAGGATCCAAAAACGAGGTCAAGAAATTCAAAAGCCAGTTTGGATATTTTACTGAAGACGGCCGCGAATATGTGATCACCCGGCCGGACACGCCCCGGCCTTGGGTGAACGTTATCTGCAACGGTGATTACGGGATCATTGAGTCTCAAACCGGTTCCGGATTTTCGTGGCGCGACAATTCCAATTTGTCACGCATTACGCGTTGGGAACAAGACCTGATTAAAGACAGTTGGGGAAAATATATTTATCTCCGCGATCAGGAATCCGGAGATGTCTGGTCCGCGACCTGGAAACCTTGCGTTCGCGATTTTGATTTTTATGAGGTGCGCCACGGTCAGGGATATTCCGTATTGAAAAGCAAACTCAACGGGATCAGCGCCGAGAAAACCATTTTTGTGGATGCGGAAGAACCTGTCGAAGTTTGGAAATTGGTTCTTAAGAATGAATCTTCCAAAAAACGAAAACTCAGCGCTTTTACGTACTTTGAATGGTGCCTCGGAAATGCCGGTGACACGCACCGTGAATTTCAGAAGACCTTTATTGAAACACAGATTGACCGGAAAAACGGATGCATCTTCGGCCTGAAGCGCGCGCCGCTTGTGCCCGGATTCATTTCGACCGGTATGACGGAGAAGCCGCTTGAAGCGTTTCACGCTTGTAACGTAAAACCCGCTGCTTACGAAGGAGATAAGGAAGCTTTCTTCGGCCGTTACGGTGAAATTCAAGCTCCGAAATCCGTTGTCGACGGAAAGCTCAACGACAGTGAAGGGAAATGGGGAGATTCAATTGCCAGTCTTCAAGTCGATGTCGAACTTGAAGCGGGTGAATCCAAAACGCTCGTTTTTACTTTGGGCGTTATTACGTCTCACGCTCAAGCTGCCGCGTTGATTAAGAAATATTCGGACCCTGCTGCTGCCGACCGCGAACTCAACAAAGCAAAAGCGCTTTGGGATTCATTCGTGAACGCGACGACCGTTGATACTCCGGACGAAGCTTTGAATTTTATGACCAATATTTGGATGAAATATCAGGCTATCTCGGGCCGTCTTTGGGCGCGCTGCGGCTACTATCAATCCAGCGGCGGATTTGGATTCAGAGATCAGCTCCAGGATTGTCAAATTTTCTTTGCGACAAAGCCGGAACTGGCGAAAAAACAAATTCTGCTTCACGCCGAACAGCAATTTCCGGACGGCACCGTCTATCACTGGTGGCATCATGGAACCAGCATGGGCGCGATCACCCATTGTTCGGATGATTTGCTGTGGCTTGATTTCATCACGCTTAATTACATTGATGACACCGGCGACGACAAAATTTTGGACGTTAAGGCCAAATTTTTGCCGGACCCGAAAGACAAAACCAAAAAAGTGACGCAGGGCACGCTTTATGATCACTGCATACGCGCCATCGAAAAAGTGTTTACGCGTATTTCACCGCGCGGGCTTCCTTTAATGGGTGAGTGCGACTGGAACGACGGCCTAAGCCATGTGGGAATCAAGTGGAAGGGCGAATCAATCTGGCTCGGTCATTTTCTCTATGGAATTCTGACGCGCATTGCTCCGATTTGTGAAGAGCGGGGCGATAAAAAACGCGCGAAATTATTTCTCGCGCGCGCGGAGAAATTAAAACAGGCCATTAATAAACACGGCTGGGACGGCGAATGGTATCTCGGCGCGACGCGGGATGACGGCCGGCCCCTGGGAAGCAAAACTCAGGACCAAGGCAAAATCTTTTTGAATTGCCAAACTTGGGCAGTGATTACCGGAGTGGCTGATCAAAAAAGAGGCCGGGCTGTGATGGACCAAGCGAAAAAACATTTGTACCGTGAATACGGTCCGCTGCTGTTAACGCCCGCTTATCACAAAACTGATCCGACGATCGGCTACATTACGCGTTATGCGCCGTCCGTTCGCGAGAACGGCGGACTTTATACGCACGCCGGAACTTGGGCGGTTCAAGCAGAATGCATCATGCGTGACGGTGATCAGGCATTTGATGTCTACAATAGTTTCAATCCGGCAATTCGAGGTTTGGATCCGGACAACTATTTTGTGGAACCTTATGTAACGCCGGGAAATGTGGACGGTCCTGATTCTCCGAATTTTGGCCGCGGTGGCTGGACTTGGTACACCGGTTCAGCGGCTTGGTATGCTGTTGTGATTTTAAATTGGCTGCTTGGCATACGCCCGACCCGTGAAGGTCTGATCATTGATCCGGTCATTCCTAAGAAGTGGTCCGGCTTCAAAGCCAAGAGACTTTTAAGAGGGTCTACTTACCATGTTACGGTTGAGAACCCGAAGCATGTTTCCTCAGGGGTTAAAAAGCTGACCCTGGACGGAAAGGCCATAGAAGGCACCCTGATTAAGTTTCCTAAGGGCAAGGGTGACCATAAAATACACGTGGTTTTAGGCTAATCCTAACCGGGGGAACGCGCGTCTATTTAATAGATGAAGCTTCTCCCGGTTTTTTTATTAGATTGACTCTAAATTGTGATATAGCTATAATTAAGGCACTTTTGAAAAACTTTTAATTGTGCTGCAAAGTTGGGGATTTTAAGCTCGTTTGAAAAGGTCAGTGGTTAGTCCTTCTAGAGTTTTAATTTCAGTTTTGTTCTTTCTCAGCTTCGCCGGATGTGCCGTCCAGCAGCCGCAATTGACTTTTGAAACGACCCCTACCGGTAAGTCCACCACTTCCAATTCTCGTTTCCAACTCATCGATGATTTTAACGGAGGAGTTGGCAAAAACCGTCTTGGATCTTCCTGGAAAACAGTCAGCGATGGAAAAATGAGGTTAAGACCGGAGCGTGGTGACGCTGTTAAATACGGCGGTTCATTGGGTTTCGAATATGATCTTCCTCCCAAAAGCAAAGCTGTCATTACAGCATCTCTGAATGGTGTTGATACGAGCCAATCAGAAGTACTGGTCTTCATGTTACGGAAAAATGAATTGGACCGGTTCGGCGGCCAAATAGAAATTAGCCTTTCTGATTTGCCGGGCAAAAAGACAGTCATTAAAATCAAGCCTTCTTCACTTAAATTTTGGGCGGGACCGGGCAATGAAATTTGGCAAGAAGCGGTAATTCCGAAGGCAGCGTTCAAAAATTTAGATTTTAATCAATTGAATGAATTTGAAATTATTCTTCGCTCGGGCGCGAAACCGGAAGAAGGAAAACTTGTTTTTGATGAAATCGGTTTCTTCGGAAAAGAAGAGCTGGTTTTCAATTCACAAAAAGACAATTTAGTCGGATTTCCGACGATCGATGTTAATGAAACGCGGCGGAGTGAACTTCTTGCCATTAAAGATGACAAGGAGTTTCTCAAAGAAGTTGCCAAAGATACTTGGCTTTATTTTGAAAATTTAATCGACCGGAAAAACCATTTAGTCATTGATCATGCGCGGGTTGGTTCCGCCACCGGAATCGGCAGTTACATTAGTCCGACGAATTTGGCGCTTTATTGGTTGGCCAATGTCGGTGCATTTGATCTTTCTCTGATCCCTAAAGAAAAGGCAGTCCAGAACATTCAAGCGAGTTGGAACACGTTTGATAAGCTGGGCCGCTGGAAAAAGGGATTCTGGTACAACTTTTATGATACGGGGAGTCTAAGAATCACCCGTAAATATGTTTCAACCGTCGATAATGGCTGGCTGGCTGCTGCGATGATTGTTGTTCGGTCCGCGTTCCCGGAAGAATTTCATGAACGGGCCACGAAAGAATTAAAAGAATTTGATTTTGACGAATTTTACGACGGTTCAAACGGGCAATTAAAGCTCGGCTTCGATGATGATAAAGGTAAGTTTGCACCGTATCATTACGGATTACTTGCCAGCGAAGCACGCCTGACTAGTTACGTCGCCATCGGTAAAGGTGACATTGACAATGAACATTGGGCCCGGATTTTCAGGACGCTTCCCGTTGAATGGGATTGGCAGAAGCAAGTTCCTGAAGGTACCCAAAGCGAATTATTTTATCTGCCTGTTTTTGAAGGCCATTATTCGTATTTAGGAAAAAAATTTATCCCCAGCTGGGGAGGTTCGCTCTTTGAATTTTTAGCACCCACATTGCTTGTGGATGAGCAAGCATTAGCTGAAAAGAACTTGGGCAAAAACAACCAAATTGCCACAGATCTTCATATTCAGTATGCGCTCAAAGAACAGAAATATCCGATTTGGGGACTGGCCCCGTGTGCGATCCGAAACGGAAAATATTGGATCTACCGGGAATACGGAGTCTCTCAAATGGGAGCGAAGGGTTATCCGGACAAAGGCGTTGTTGCGCCTTATGCGTCTTTTTTAGCTCTCGCTACGCGGCCTGAAGCTGCGATTAAGAATTTTCGCCAAATGTTGTCGGTGTACCCTGATTCGTACGGCGAGTATGGGTTTTACGATTCCATTGATGTCATCAAAGGAGTTGTGAACCATCAGTATTTGGTGTTGGATCAGGCAATGAGTTTTTTGGCAATTGTAAACTACTTAGAAAATGGCAGTTTACGCCGGAGATTTCACTCGGATCCGGTTGGCAAGAAATCGGAAACTTTGCTAAAGGAAGAACAATTCTCAATTTAAGAAGTTGAGATTGAAAGGAGATTTTAAGATGAAACGTTTTAGCTTGATGTTCTTAGGTTTTGCAATGATGTTTTCAATGGTTCAAGTAGGTTTTGCTGAAGATGGTGCCGGTGCTGCAAAAGCTGCCGCGCCCGCTGCTGCTTTTAAAGCTGCAGGCACGGGTTCGGGTACCGAACTGGTTTTAGCTGATTTTAATACCGGTGATAAGCCGAATAACATTGGTGGAGACTTCGGAGCATGGGATAAGGATCCTAATGACGAAACTCAGAGTATGCAGATGAGTTTTGAGTCCGATGACTCTCTCGGTGATAAGATGGGATATTCCATTCGTTTAGATTACGATGTGGATTCTCCGAATCCGGCTTATAATGGTTTTTGGATGAAGCTGAATGATTTTGATGCGACGCCTTACAACACGGTTAATTTCTATATGAGAGGCGATGCAACAGCCGGTTTTACCAAACGCGTTAAGATTGAACTTAAAGATTCCAGCAAACAGCCGTCCCCGTATATTCTTTCCGGCGTGACGGAATCATGGCAGAAATTTTCAATTCCCTTTGAAAAGTTCCGCCGTGTTAAACTTTGGGATGCTTTGAGCGAGTTTGTCGTCGTGTTTGATGACATTAATTCAAATCCTAAAGCGGGCACGATCTATATTGACAACATTACTTTTTCGTCTGAATAGTCTAAAATAACGCGTTAGCACTCCTCTAAAAGGAGGTTTATTTCCGTGATCAAACAAATGCTTTTGAAGGACCGAATCCTAACGGACAAAGAGCGTAAAAACTTGTCCATTTTGGAAGTGATTCGTAAAAACGGCCCCATTTCGCGGACCGACATTTCCAAAATTACAGAGCTCAACATCGTTACCGTTTCTAATTACGTCAGTCATTACATTAAAAGCGGTCTCGTTATTGAAGGTGAGCTGGATGAGTCAACCGGCGGAAGAAAACCGGTCCTTGTTGAACTGAACCCAAAAGCCGGGTACATCGTCGGCGTGGGTCTCAATATGTTCAACATGGTCGGCGTCTTGGTGGATTTGGAAATTAACGTGATCACGGAAATAAAACGCGAACGAGCACCGGAGAATTCAGAAATTGTGGTCCAGCAGATGGTTAATCTGGCTTCCGAAATGATCGAACAATCAGAAGTGGATAAAACCAAAATCGTTGGTGTCGGTGTCGGTATTCCCGGCATTATCGATGAGCGCGGCAGGACCATCCGATGGCCGCAAAGTTTAGGCGAAAAAGACCTTTCAGTTTGTTTGTCGATTAAGGACACATTTGAAAAACGTTTGAACGTACCGACTTTTGTCGAAAACGACGCCAATGCCGCTGTGCTCGGAGAAAAATGGCTCGGACTTGATCGTGACGTGAAGCATTTGGTTTATATGTTTTCCGGCGTTGGCGTCGGTATTATTATTAACGGTGAAATTTACCGCGGTGCGACCGGCGCTGCCGGTGAACTCGGTATTTCCAGTTTAAAAGCAGCGCGGGAAGAAATTAAAACGATGGCTGACGGACTTGGCCGGTGGGAAATGGATATCGGCATGACGGACCGCGCCAAGGAATTGATCCAAAAAGGCGGCACTTCGGTGATGAAAGATCTGGCCGGAGGCAATGTCAATAAAATCACATTTAAGGAATTCATTAAAGCCGTCAAAGAAAAAGACGCGCTTGCGCTTAAAGTAGTCGAAGAAGGCGGACAAGCCCTGGGGAAAAAGATCGCGTTTCTAGTGAATCTTTTGAATCCTGAGATTGTCGTGATCGGCGGTGGAATTGAAGATTGCGGCGCCCCTCTGCTGGATGCTATTAAAGCTGCGATTAAAGAATGGTCCGTCGAAGAAGCGGCATCGCACGTTAAAATTATTCCTTCTGCTTTTGGAGAAAACGCTGTTGCATTGGGTGTTGTCGGTATTGTCGCACGAGAAGTGTTCGCCCAGGCGTAAGAGAAACCCTCGCTTTTTACTCCGCTTGTTTTTTTAAGCGTCCAACGGTATATTAGTCTCCTTTTCTCTCCATAGAGAAGGTCTATTAAGACATAACTACTAATCCACAATCCAATAAGGAGAATTGTAATGTCAAAAGGCGTCACTATCTGGTTTACCGGTTTATCCGGATCAGGCAAATCCACGATTGCTCTGATTGTTCAAAAGCGGCTCAAAGCACTCGGCCGGAAAGTGGAAATTTTAGACGGTGATGTTGTCCGTACCAATCTCAGCAAAGGCCTCGGTTTTTCTAAAGAGGACCGCGATACGAACATTAAGCGGATTGGTTTTGTCTGCGATTTACTGACCCGCAATGATGTGGTCGCCATTTCGGCTGCTATTTCACCGTACCGCGAAGTCCGTGATTACAACCGCAGCCTGATCGGCAACTTTGTCGAAGTGTACACAAAATGTTCACTTGATGGATGCGTCAAACGGGACACCAAAGGCCTTTATAAAAAAGCTATGGCCGGAGAAATCAAAGGCTTCACAGGTGTTGATGATCCGTATGAAGAACCGCTTCAAGCCGAATTGGTGATTGAAACCGAAAAAGAAACTCCGGAACAATCCGCCGATCGAGTGATGAGTAAACTTGAAGAATTGGGCTACATTCAAAGCTCTCAAACGTCCGGGAAAAAATAAATGTCCGCAACCAGACGCTGTGATTTGCATATGCATACCGTCCACTCGGACGGAACTTTGACGCCGACGCAATTGGTTGAGCTTGCCAAAAAACAGGGACTTTCCTGTATTGCATTGACCGATCACGATACCTTAAGCGGAGTTGAAGAAGCCCAGGCGGCTGGAAGCCGCTTAGGCGTTGAAGTCATCGCCGGAGTGGAAATCAGCGTGATTTGCGAATCCGGCACGATGCATATCTTAGGTTATTTCATTGATCCGAAATCCAAACAGCTCCAAGAAAATTTGGAAGAAATCCAGGAAGCGCGCCGTCAGCGCAATCCGATGATCATTGAAAAATTGCGCAAACTGGGACTTGATATTACGTTGGCGGAAGTAGAAGGGGAATCCGGCGGTGATCAGGTTGGAAGGCCGCATTTCGCGCGCGTTTTGGTTGCAAAAGGGTATGTTAAAAATTTTGAAGAAGCGTTTGAAAAATATCTGACGAAAGGCGCTCCCGGTTATGTCGACAAACGCAAACTGACAAGCCGCGACGCGATTGAGATGATCGAGGAAGCCGGCGGCATTGCGTCGCTTGCACATCCGAAACTTGTGAAGAAGGATGCAAAACCGGGTGAAATCGACCAAATGCTCGGGAAGCTCAAATCGGAAGGCCTGAAGGGCTTAGAAGTTTATTCCAGCTGCCAGAATAAAGAAGAAGCCGCGCTATTTAAAAAAGCCGCTGAAAAACTAGGTCTTTTTATTACGGGCGGGAGTGATTTCCACGGTGCTAATAAACCTGATGTTATTTTGGGCGGAATGGGCGAAGGCGCTTCGATTCCGTATGAAACCATCGATGAAATGAAAAAATTGCTTTTAGACCGTAAAGTGAAATGAGTATTTGCGAATTGAAAACACTGAATTTGGAAGCCCTTAACGAACGTTTTGAAAAGGCGCAGCCTCAGGAGATTTTGAGCTGGGCCATTTCCGAATTTCGCCCAAAAGTTGCCGTTACTTCGTCTTTTCAAACCGAAAGCGTTGTCCTGCTGGATATGGTCTCTAAAATTGATAAGTCTATTCCGGTGTTGTTTCTGGAAACGGGCTGGCATTTTCCGGAAACCATTGAATTTAAAAATAAAGTCATTCAGCAGCTTGGATTGACCAACGTGATTGATTTAAAAGCCGATCCTGCGAAAAGAGAAAAGTTTAATCAGGAAACCGGCGGGAAACCGTATGAAGTGAATCCGGATTATTGCTGCCAAATTAATAAAGTCGATCCGCTGGATTTAGCGATCGAAGGTTATGACGGCTGGATTTCGGGGATCCGGCGTTCGCAATCCAAAACCCGGAAAGACATTAAAATTGTCGAAGAATATCAAAACGGAATGTTCAAAATTAATCCGCTTGCGAACGTGACGTCCGGCGATATTTGGTGGTACATCAAAGAACACAATTTACCGAAGCACCCGCTATTCGATAAGGGATATCTGAGCATCGGCTGCTGGCCTTGCACGAGGCCTGTTCAGCCCGGTGACGACGAACGCTCCGGCCGTTGGGCAGGACGCGAAAAAACCGAATGCGGAATCCATACGTTTATGAAACCGAAGCCAGTTAAAACGCAGGCCGAAACGCCTGAAGAAAAACAGGAAGGAAGCAATATATGAAGACGGCAGTACCACACGGCGGTAAATTAATTAACCGAGAGCTCGAAGGAAAAGCCAAAGACGAGGCAAAAGCGAAAGCGCAGAAATTGACGCGCCTGACTTTGTCCGAACGGGAAGTCTCCGATTTGGAAATGATCGCAGTCGGCGCGATGAGTCCGCTTGAAGGATTTATGACGCAGCAGGATTACGAAGGGTGTCTTAATCAGAAGCGCTTAAAAAGCGGTCTT
>Ga0209515_10004852_pt1 | contig 17851 bp, 22 predicted proteins | sample Subgroupgradi54m_FD_187454 | JGI IMG/M metagenome (GOLD analysis project Ga0209515, IMG submission 187454) | Subsurface groundwater microbial communities from S. Glens Falls, New York, USA - GMW60B uncontaminated upgradient, 5.4 m (SPAdes)... ...
TTTTAACACCTGCCGGAACTGCACCAGATGCCATTTCACAATCAAATCCATTCAAACCAACTAGTGCCATTCCATCCATCATTTCTTGATCAGAAACTTGAGTGACAACTCCACTTGTGAATTCAAGTGCTCTTAGACCTTTGAGAATATTAACTGGTTTTGCAATTTGAATTGCAGTTGCTTTGGTTTTTGGTTTTATTCCGTTTTTGTCCATATACGAATAGTATCTTTTAATTATTTCAACATCAGGTTTGCCCTTATTCCAACGTAGCTTAGAGTTTTCAAATTTGCCATTGTAAAGATTGTATAATGTATTTGCGCCTTCAGAGTTAACTACAGCAATTCGTGGAATTTTTTTTATCCATCTCCATTCATAAAGCTCCATGAGACTTTTGCCGCAGCTAGATGTGTTTCCTAATGCACCACCTGGATATACAATCCAATCCGGAGGATTCCAATCAAGGGATTCTAGTGCTCTAAACACGATGGTTTTTTGGCCTTCGATTCTATATGGATTAACAGAATTAACTGTATACCCTCCAACCTCACTTGCCTTGTTTAACGAGGCCGAAAGTGCGTCATCAAAGTTTCCTTTTATCTCAATTACTTGGGCTCCAAATTGAAAAGCTTGGCTTAGCTTTCCTGGTGCCACCTCTCCTGCCGGAATATACACATCGCATTCAATATTTTCATTTGCAGCATACATTGCAGCAGATGCCGAAGTGTTTCCTGTAGATGCGCAAATAATTTTTTTAATGTTAACAAGTTTAGCATGTGTAACTGCAGTAGACATGCCATTGTCCTTGAAGGAGCCGCTTGGGTTGTATCCTTCAGGCTGAAGCCAAAGATTTTTGAGCCCTACATAATCAGAAACTTTTGACATGTGGTATGGTTTTGATAAGCGTCCTTCTGCTCCATCTAACGAAACAAGATATTTTGAACACTCTTCAAAATTTTCAGTATCTATTTGACAAAAATTTAATAATTCTCTGAATCTCCAAACTCCACTTTCATTATAGATGTTGTTTGCGTGATTTCTTCTTTTATAAAATACCTCTTTAAGTGATGTAGGAGGAATTGTCTTGTATTTTATATCTAATAAATGACCTCGATCACATTCAATCCTAATATCAGAAATAGGATATTCTAAACCGCATGTAGGTTCAATACATTTTTGCAAAGCTCCAGATTGCAATATGGAAACTGTAGATAGTACTTATTTAAATCTAGAGCAATAACCGTCGGTTCGTCTTTCTTTGAATCACTTTGAAAAGGAAAATAAGAGAATTATTTTTTTGGTCCCGATCTCGTATGAAAATTAACACAGCATTTGCATTCTTTTATGATGCATTCGCTTTCAGAAACATGTCCGCAAATGCCACACTCACAATGAGTTTGCATATTTGTTATTGGTTTTTAGATGATATAACCCATACGGGGGGTATTTTTCTGATTTATAACTCAACAAATTGTTACTTTTTTGATTTCTTGATAGGTTTAGATGCAGGTCTTGCCTTTTTGGTAGATTTTGTAGCATCCTCGGCATGTTTTGTTTTTGCCTCATCAATTTCTTTTGTTTTTTCGTCTACAGCCTTCATTATAGATTGTATCAAGCCATCTAAATCACTATCTGATACTGGCGATTCTACGGCAGTAGCAATCTGATTTATTGTATTTGATATTGCTGAGCTTACCTCTTCAAAGCTCTCAGGATCCTCATAAGCGGCATTGTATAATGCCTTTAGACGTCTTACATCCATCAGTAGTTGGTCAGTCATGGTTAAGCGTAATTTTTTTCCATTAACCGTTATTTCCTGACTTATCATATTTGCACTCTTCATCCTACTTTCATAAAGGTTTTGGTAACAAACAACTAAAAACAGAATAATTGCGATTTAATACCATTGAACATGGAAATAGCCGAAAAGGCTCAGAAATATTTTGCAACTGGAGTGAGCCTTATCACATCTTGTAGTCCTCGCGGACAAAACGTCATGGCTGCAGAATGGACAATCCAAATTTCATACAAGCCAATGCTTATGGCTGTCTTTATCCATGAAGGCACAGCCACTTTTGCAAATATCAAAAAAACAAAGGAGTTTGGAATAAACGTATCGTCTGAGGATCAAACAATGTCAGTAAACATTGCAGGAGGATACTCAAGAAAAGAGATCGATAAATTAAAAATCAGAGATTCTTTTAATGTCCTAAAACCAGGAAAAATAAAATCTCCTATGATTGCAGGTTGTATTGTAAATGCAGAATGTAAACTAGTTACAATGAAAAAACTAGGTGATCATATCATGGTTGTAGGTAAGGTTGTTGCAATTTCATATGATGCGTCAAAAAAGCCATTACTATATCACAGAGGCAGGTATTTTCGGATTGGTTCAACAATAGAATCATTTAGAAAAACAATAAACGTTGATGAGACAACATTTAGTTGGTTTTCTTCTGAATCTAAGAGTAATTTTGTGTTAAAAGGTGCTGGACTACTCATCAGATCTAATAATAAAATTCTAGTTTTGAAACACATCACTAAAAACAACTCGTACTTGACTATTCCATACATCGTGCCTAAAAGAGGAATAGAATATGCAAAAGCACTTGATTCTTACCTGAAAAATTTGGGTTTGAGAGTAACAATAAACAAAATTCCAATACTCAAAAGATTGGTTTTAAAAAACAAAAAGAAAAATCAAAGAATTAACTTTGTTTTGTTCGGAGGCAGATTAGAATCAAGTATTAAAAATCATACCTGGAAACCAATAAGGTCAAATTCATTATTACACGCGTTGACAAGTTAGATTACAATATAATCTAATGCTACGGCGTCACTTAGTAAAAGTGAGTGTCGTGTACTAAGTATGTAACCGTTTTTAACATCGGTTGTCTGAACCCATCTGTTTGTTGAACTATAATGTCTTTTTTCTTTCATTTCTTTTTCAATTGCCTGTAGATCAAATTCGCCTTCTTCAACTTGTTGAGTTTGAATGTGCTTTATGGTTAAAAGAATTTTTTTCACCTTGACTCTTACACCAAATCTCCAAACATGATCTGGAGTTTCATCTTCTACCTCTAGTAGTTTTATTTTTATTTCTTTGGTGCCTAATGCATCATGGCTTATTAGACTCCTTTCATCAACAAAGTTCTCAAAAGTCAATACATTAAATCAGAATCTCGTCATTAAAGAAGTATTCGATATATTATGATACCAAATGTTTTGATTTGAAAGGCATTTGATAGTTATTGAGTTTAAGCTTTTGTCTTTTTCCATCCACAAGAGCATATGTTTTTCCTTCATAAGTACAAACAAAATCTGTTATAGGATTTGATTCATCCCATGTTTTATAAAATTCTCGGAGTTGTCTATGTTCGTATTTGCCTGTCCCTATTCTTTTTTTTGAGAGAAATTTGAAGGCAAGAATCATCTTTCTTGTTTTATAGAGTTCAAATGTATTAATCCATTTTAAACATCGTATAATTTGATCATAAGGAACATGAAGCGTTGTTCCAGTTCCAGACTTTGCTTCAATGGTAAAAATAGTATTTGCATTTGTACTTACTACCAAGATATCTGGTAATGCCACACTTGGAGAACCAAGCCTAAAGGCCTTCCAGCCTTCAATTGCATTAAATCGTTTTACCAAAGTATCTTCCCAATTATATCCTCGTTGTCGTCTTGTTCTAGCTAATTTTTTGTTAGCAATAGTTTGAAGGTGATCGCTTACATTTGTTGTTTTTTTAGATGCTAATTTGGTCAAATAACTTCCACGAATTGGCATATCTGCGATTTTTAGATTTTTTGTTTTTGGCAACATTATCATTTATTCGTTGTTTGCAATATAGAATAACAGGTAATTATGATAATACCTAGCAAAAAGTTGTGTTTGAGGTAAATTTTATGCATTCATGGAATTCCTACGATTTTCTTATACGCATTGATAAATTCTTGAGCAAACTTATTTGCATTTCTTTCTGAACCGCGATGCACATCAAGCTTTGATCGTATGTGATGGTAATACTCGTGCAAAACCACAAAAGGATTGAAGAATATATTAGAATTTAAAGCATAAATTTTTCTTTCTTTTGGGATATAGAGAGCGTACACAGTTCTTCTTTTTCCTTTTATGGTTCCAACAACTATTTGTGGAGGAGTAACATGATAAAACTCGCTTAATTTTTCTAATGCCCTTTCAGTTTGTTTTTCAAGAATCATTCTAACGATTTGTGCCTTTGTTAGATCATCCATCTCAGCCATTTATTGCTCCATGTGATAACTACACCAACATTAACCTTTAACGTTACACTTCACACTGTGGGACTATGCCTTCCAAAGTGAGAGACGTTTCGTATTGGTAATTAGGATATACTTATGGGGTTTTGATTTTTAATTAGTCAGGATTAATATGTCACCATCAAATTACCACAAAACATGTCTCAAGAAGAATCGATTACAACCTACCTCAAGTACAAAACATATGAAGATCTTTTAAAGGTGATTTTATATTCATCGCAATCAGTATTTGGCGCAATTCCATTGCTATATCATATTAATTACAATAATCAAGAGATTTTGTTCATTCAAACTGGCGGTGTTGGGAGCAATACAGTTCATTATATTATAGTAAAAGAAAAACCAAGTAAGAAGTTTATTGAATTAAAGCGACTAACAGGAGAATTTAGCTTTGTTGATAAAATAGGTAATGATGGAATGTCACTTTATGTTCCTATTTTAGACCTAGAAAAATCAACTTTAAAATTCCCATAAATTGTGTAATTTTACCAATTCAAAATTTTATTTGTTAATATTAGGTAAACTTAATTCATTAATCTCTCATAAACTACTTTTAGAGTCATTTAATTACAGATTAGAATAGTTTATTTTAATTGTAAAAAGAATTTTTCTTTGCTGTCATAATCGCATTTTATAAGCTCAAGATCTTGCCCTATCCCAGGAGTCTTTGATCCTATTTCTAATTCTCCCATAATTCTAATAATATTTTCAAATTCTGCTATACAAAAAATTGTATTATCCTTCTTTGAGAATTCTATTAGTTTCCCCTTTCTAGACACTTGTCTCCATACTACTTTGCCAAAACAACCACTACAAAAATCACTTGGAGGCCAAACAAGCTTACTGCATTTTGGACATTCACTGCAGACGAATTTATCGTTTTTTAATTCATTTTCAAATCTATTCATGATTCAAAAATAAGTACAGTTGAAGAAGTAGCAGCTGCTGACATGTTTTGCACTAGACCCACTTTGGCCCCTTCAACTTGACGTTTTTGTGCTTTATTTTGAAGCTGTTGACTAATCTCTACAATCTGAGCTATGCCAGTAGCCCCCAAAGGATGACCAGAACCTATCAATCCGCCCCTGGGATTAACTTTCTTATCATCTGTGTCATACATATTTTTAATGAATTGATTTCCATTGCCTTTTTGAGCAAAACCTAGATCTTCCACCTCTATAACTTCACATATGCTAAAAGCATCATGTACTTCAGCAACATCGATATCTTCGGGTTCTTTTTTTGACATAGCATATGCATCATATGCAGCGTGTTTTGTAGATTTCATGCTAGTAAGATCATCATTTTTTGTAAAACCTGCGGAGATTGTTTTTTGGCCAATGCCAGTTATCCAAACTGGACAATCCGTGAATTTTTTGATAATCTCTTCAGATGCAAGCAGTATTGCTGCAGAACCATTACATGGAAAAGAGCAATCTAAAACGCGAATGTCTTCAGTAATATTTTTTGATTGCATGATTTCATCAACAGAGTATTCTTTATCAAAATAAGCATACGGATTTACTAATGCATTTTTATGATTTTTAGCCGAGACAATAGCCAGGTCTTCCATTGTAGTTCCATATTTTCTCATATGGGATCTTGTAAACATCGATGACCAATAAACAGGATGTTTATACTGACCTCTCGATATGTCCCATTCTAAAACTAGTCCTGGATTGTCAAATTTTTCTGCTCCTACTACCAAGGCAACGTCTGCCAAACCTGAAGATATATACGAAAATGCAGAAACTACACTATTTGCACCAGAGTTGCATAAACTTTCAACTGTATGCGAGATTTTTGGCGATATTCCAGCAAGTTCAGAAACTATGTTTGCCAAGTATTTGCTGTTGTCATTAGTAGAGGTAAGAACAACATCAACATCTTTTTGAATTAAATTTGAATTGTTATTAAAAAGCGATTTTACAGATGACAGCATTAATGATTCTATAGTGACATCTTCTTTGTTGAATTTTGTGAGTCCAAATCCTCCTATGGCTACTCTTTTCAATTTTTGCTACCTGATAGCGTAGAGACAAGCAGTTTAAAGGATTTCGTAACTTTGCCTATGGGATTAAACTGTATTATTGGCAATGAAACCCCCGCTTTTACGAATTTGTCTAGTTTTTTCTTGCAATCTTCAGGGGTTCCACATATTGTAAGTAAGTCAAGCATGTTGTTAGAAACTAGTTTGTAATTTGTGCGCAATCCTGATTTTTTGTATTCATCATATATGTCTTGAATTTCTTTTGCAAACCCGTTCTTTGCTAAAAATTCTCTGTAAATTTTTCCTACCGATACATAAAATGCCAATGTCTTTTTTGTTCGTTCTATGGCTAGATCTTCGTCTTCTGACATACAGGTAATGAATTGACTTGAGACGTCGATTTTTCTCTTTGATTGCATTTTTTGTATCGTATTTTGAAGTTCTGAAATCGGTCTTAAATAGAATATAACTCCATCGGCAATTTCCCATGTCAATTCAACCATTTTCTGATTCATAGCAGCCAAATAAATCGGAATCTTTTTTCTTGGAGGTTTGATTAATAATGTAAAATTTTTTAGATGAAATAATTTTCCATTATAATTTACTATATTTCCTGACATTATCAATCGAATTATCTCTACATATTCACGCATTCTTTGTATTGGCTGATTAAACTCAATACCATGCCATTCTTGCACAATTGGTTCACTACTTGTTCCCAATCCTAGTATTAGTCGTCCATTTGAAATTGTGTCAAGAGTAACTGCACCCATCGCAACAAGAGACGGAGTCCTAGAATAGATATTGATTATTGATGAACCAATTCTTGAATCTTTAACTATCTGGGATACTGCAGTCAGCATAGATAATCCTTCCATTCCCCATGTTTCAGGAATCCAAACTGAATCTGGATTATATTTGGATAAAATTTTAGAACATTCTAGTATTTCATTTACAGTTAACAATGAACCTAGGCTATAGGCAAGTCTCATAATACTTCATTTTTTGAATATAAAATTCTCATAGTCTAGTGATTTCATTTCGTATGTACATTGTTCAATATCTTTGTGAGAATCTATAGAATGCCAAAAAGCTTTTTCGTATTTAACTACAAAAAGAGATCCTTTTGTTGCAAGGAAAGGAAAAGTAGTGTTTTCAATATTTCCCTTTTTTGGTAGATATTTTAGAACATCTTTTGACATGTAATAAATTCCCGCATTCATCCAATAATCTGTGAGCTCGGGTTTTTCTTCAAACCTCTTAACTCTATCTTTTGTCAGTTTCACTATCCCAAACGATGTCCTAAGAGGGATTACTGCAATTGAGTTGGGATTTGCCTTTAACTGTCTTGGGTCAAGGTTTGTTATCACATCCCCATTTATTACAAAAAAGTTTTCATTATCAATAAAATCACGCGCATTTCTTATTGCCCCACCAGTCCCAAGAGTTGTTTTTTCAATTGAATAGTCTATTTTTACCCCCATTTTTTTTGGTTTAAGGTAATTTATTATTTGATCACTTTTGTACCCTATACAAATAACAAATTCATTTATTCCAAATTTTTTGAAATACCTTATTTGCCATTCTATTATTGGAATATTATTTAATGGAACGAGTGGTTTTGGTACGTAATCCGTCATAGGTTTTAGCCTTTTTCCTGCCCCTCCTGATAAAATAAGAGCTTTCACAGATTGATGCTAAGTTTTTTACAATTAAAACATTTGCAAGATAAATTTTTGTTAAATCAACCCAAGTCAAAAAGCTAAGATGCAGTATATGACATTTCATAGGTTTATTAATTGTGTAGAAAACAGCAAAACTATGGCATTAAAAGCAGCAATAGTAATGGCTGTAATATCAATAGCCATGCTTTCAATCTATGGCGCAGACGTCATGGCTACAGGTCATGGTGCTGGAAATGTGAATAATAATGAAAAGACGGGCTTTCTCCAGATAAATGCCTCTGTCAGAGGATCAATTTTCGGAATAATTCCATCCGCTATGCTAATCATATCGTTTTTTATTACAAGAAAGGAACCGTCAAAAAAACTAGGAATTTTGATTATAATAGGCGGCGCATTAATCATTATTGGCACTGCAATAATTCTAGGCATGGAAGGCAGCAAACTACCAGGTAGGGTTATGAGGGAATTTGGGTCTGTGTTGACCATAGGAATATTCATTACGATTCTAGGTGGCTTGAAGATTAGAAAATCTACCAGAATTGCATTTAAAGAGTAGTAACATTTTGTAAATAACAGCTTTCATTTTTGGAAATCATAATCAAGCCAAATAATATGCAAACATACGCCTGAACAAAATTCATAGTTAACTATTTTTAAAAGATGGAAGAGTGAATGATGTTGTCTAAAGTTTTAGGGATAATTGGAGGAGGTCAGCTTGGCATGATGTTAACCGAAGCCGCAAAGAAAATGCCAGATTACATTTCAGATGTAATAGTACTGGATCCCACAAAAAATTGTCCTGCCGCAAAAGCTGGAGCAAAACAGATTATAGCTGATTTTAAGGATAAAAATGCCATTGTAGAGTTATCACTACAATCTGATACCATAACATATGAAATTGAGTCTGGAGATAGCGAAATTCTAGAATCACTAAATGACAATGTGGCAATAAATCCGTCACCTTCAACCCTTAAAATAATTCAAGACAAATATATACAAAAAAAATTCTTGCACGAAAATGGACTTCCTGTAGCTGATTTTGTAGCAATTGAATCTCTATCAGACCTTAAAGAAAAGACAACGTCTTTTGGATTTCCTATCATGTTAAAAGCTAGAAGGGATGCATATGATGGAAGAGGGAACTTCAGAATTGAAAGACCGGAACAAATAGTGCAAGCATACGAACAATTCCAAGGAAGATCACTAATGCTTGAAAAAGCAATTAATTTTCAAATGGAAGTATCAGTGATTGCAGCAAGAAACACAAGAGGTGAGATTGCAACATACCCTGTAGTAGAAAATATTCATGAAGAAAACATACTAAAAATGACCATTGCACCTGCAAGAGTAAACGAGAAAATCTCAAAAGAAGCAGAAAGGATTGCCAAAAAAATAATGGAAGTGATTCACGGAGCAGGAGTCTTTGGAATCGAGATGTTTGTAACACATGATGATAAAGTTCTCATAAATGAAATAGCCCCAAGAGTGCACAATTCAGGTCATCACACCTTACAATCAAGCTCAACCTCACAATTTGAACAACACCTTAAAGCAATATTAGGCCTTGAGCTTGGCAAAACCGATCTATTACATTATACAGTAATGTACAATATCTTAGGGCCAAAAGGATTCCAAGGTAGATACAAACCAATTGATATAGGACAAAAAGATGGGGTATATCTTAAGATGTACCTTAAAGATGAAGCAAAACCCCAACGAAAGATGGGTCACTTTAATGTGATAGACATTAAAGATAAGCGAAACGTTAATGAGCTGATTAAAAAAGCTGAAGATACCAAAAATCTGATAAAGTTCCAGAGTTCAAATTAAAAATTTGTGATCTTGTAGCATTATTGATGTCTTGAACACAATAATTCTGCCAAAATTCACATTATTTGTTCGTAGTTAATGCGTAAATGCCACCAGCGCCATATGCAATTGCAATTAAAATTCTAGAGGTTATCACAGCAATAGTTTGGTTTGTGATAAACGTGGAGGTATCAATTACTATTGCTAAAGGAATAGCAACAAGTGATATTACTGCAACTATTATTTGCTCACGGTTGTCAAGCCCACTATATTTTTTCATAAATAAATATGTTGAAAGATTTCCTAAACCGATTCCCAACAATATAAGATATTGATAAAGAGCTGGAAATGCACCAATTGCAGCAAACGGCGTTGCCCAACACAAGCCATTTACAGCTTTTACATTTCTTGACCACTTGACACTGTTTTTCATTCTGCCTCTAATTGATGGAATTATGTTACGAAATTTACCAAAAATTATACCAAATGTAATTCCAAAACTGCCAAACCATATTATACCATAATAGAAGGTTGAAAATTTATTCATAAAGGCAATCTCACTTAGAATGGCAGCAACACCAACAGATATTGAGACACCAATGAAAAGAAGCCCAAATGCACGTCTTACTTCATGAGGGTTTTGTTGCATAAAGAATGATGATTTTTCCTTTTTCTGATAATTTAAAAGTTTGAAATTTGAAAAGTTTGTTAATTCAATTAAAATAAAGAAAATTACTTCTCTTTATCATCATACATGTCTGCCCAATGTGTCCTTTCTTCCATCTTTAGACTAGTATCAACGCCTTCGGCTTTTGCTTTTATGAATTCAGCAGCTCTTTCCATCTCACTTCGTATGTCTTTTGTAATTTTTCCGGACATAAATCCTGCCACTCCTGTGAATTTATAATTTAAAACAACTTCAAGGTATATAGTACCATTTCTTGGTGTTAGTAAGATATCTTTTGTACCCTTGATTATTCCTTTGGTCCATTCGGTATGGATTTTTTCTTTTGGATAAAGAGTAACTGTTTGCAGGCATCTATTTATCTTAGCAAGGGTAACCTCACGTTTGATTTCGTTATTTTCATGTGAAATATTTCTTATTGATGTGATTGCCGTCCAAAACTTGGAATCATTATCAATGTCAGATACAACTTCCCAGACCTTGTCTACTTGAGCATTAATCTCAATAGCTATCTTAATTTCAGTCACAGAGGTGATTATTTACTAACATGATATATGCTTTGATTATCAAGATATGCCAAATTTCAATCGCTGGGTTTATTAAAATTCAAGATGGTTTGATCTTGTGAGTTATTCAAAAAAACCACTTGTTGGAATAATCATGGGCTCAAGCTCAGACAGCAAAGTAATGAACGGAGCAGCTACTGTTTTAGATGAGTTTGGAGTAAAACACGAGGATCAGATAGTCTCTGCGCACAGGACGCCAACTAGACTATCAGATTATGCAAAACATGCTGAAAAAAATGGCTTCAAAGTAATAATTGCTGGAGCAGGTGGTTCAGCACATCTTCCTGGAATGATTGCCTCTCATACTATTATCCCAGTAATAGGAGTGCCAATAATGGTATATAATGACAAGTTGGGTAGCTCCAACCGCTTCAAGTTCTCTGCATTTGGAGGATTGGACTCTCTTTTGTCAATATCAGAGATGCCAACAGGATCTCCAGTAGTAACTGTAGGAGTAAACAAAGCTGCAAATGCTGGTCTATATGCTATAAAGATACTTGCCAATGAGTTTACCGAACTACAACGAAAACTAAAACAGCATAAAGAAAAACAACATTATTTAGTCCTTAAAGAATCAGAAGAGCTCAAAAAACTCGGATTAAGTAGATTTACAAAGAAAAAATTTAAAAAATAAACTTCAGAATCTTTACAAAATTAGAAACATCTTTTAATTATATATCAAAAGAAACATGTCATGGAGATTAAAGAAATTCTATACGAAGCCATTACTAACTATGAAGAACATAAGATAGTATCAGATATTGCTCAAGGCAATAGTCCAGAGACAATAAACACCATATACGCTGAATGTATGCCTATTCTTGAAAATATAGAGGGTGAGAAATCTGAAAAAACAATCTCTTTTGCCGAAGGATTGATTCATTATTTGCTTACAATAGCATTAATTCCAAGCCAAAGAAAAGCCTCACTTAACTCAGTAGATGTGGATGTTGTTATTCCAGACATCTCAACTCTTTCTTCATCACCACAAGATGCTATATTAATCGCATTTCCAAAAACTAGTGACCTTCAATCAATAAAGAAAAGAGTTATAGAATTAACAAAAATTCAGCCACATAAAGAAAACATCTGGATTGTTCTAAATAATGACTTGATTTTAGATGCTAAAACATACCAAGTTAATCATAGCAATAAAGAATCTTTTTCAAATATTTTAAATGATATCATTTGGTTTACTTCAAATAAAAAACTATCAAAGCTTAAAATTTTCAAGATATAAGAGATTTTACATCAATGTTTTTGCCAACATGTTCAATCATCTTTTCAATTTTATTCAAATCTTTGATAAAAGGAATTATACCCAAAATTGGAACATTGGTAAGTTCATAAAGTGTAGTTGGCGCATTTTTTTCTGCAGGAGTTCCTTTTTGATCAAAATTATTTATGACAAGACCGCGAATTTTAATACCATAATCTTTACACATTTTACATGTCATAACGGTGTGATTTAATGTACCAATTGTCGCTCTTGTTACAATAATGGTTTCAATACCCATTCCCTTTATCATATCTGCTACAAAGAAATTTTTTGTAATCGGAGTCATAATTCCTCCAATTCCTTCAACTAATAGGATTTCGTGCATTGAAAGTAATTTTTTAAATTGTTCAAAAATTAATGGCATATCAATAGATAATTCTAAAAGTTTTGTTGCATCATAGGGCGAAGTGGAAAGTGGTAGAAATACTGGATTTATTAGATCTTCAGGATCTTTTACGGATGCAGCGTCGACAAGTTTTGCTACGTCAGACGATTTGAACCCAGTTTTGTTCGGAACCCCAGTAGCAATAGGTTTCATGACTCCAACATCCATGCCTATATTACGCAGTGAGCCTGCAAGTCCAGCCGTGATTGAGGTTTTTCCAACTCCTGTGTCTGTGCCTGTTATAAAATAGGCCTTCACAAAAGACAGTTTATCACTGTCCTTTAAGAATTCACCGTACCATTATTATTGCCAAAGTTAGAATTTTCACTAATTGAATTCTAAAGATTACGTATGGCACCCATATACACAGATGAACGAGTGGAAAAATTTTGATGTCATAACAAAAGGCACTGGAATGTGGCTTATTGATTCAAAGGGAAACAGACTACTTGATGGGGTAGCAAGCATGTGGTGCAATGTGTGGGGGCATTCCAAAAAAGAACTAGTAAATGCAATGATAAAACAAACACGAAAATTACAACATTCTTCTTTGTTTAATCTTACAAATGATCAGGCAGAGTTGCTTGGAGAAAAACTTGTCACTATCTCTCCTGGAATGAACAAAGTGTTTTACTCAGATGACGGTTCCACAGCAATGGAAATAGCAATTAAGATGGCTGCTCAATATTGGCAAAATATTGGAGCTAAAAATAAAACAAAATTTGTGGCATTGGAAAATGGTTATCATGGAGATACCATTGGTGCAATGTCAATCGGATATGTTCCATCATTTTTTTCAAAATTCAAAAAGTATCTTTTCCCTGTAATTAAAACACCGACACCACATAAATATAGAATGCCAAAAAATTTTACCCTTAAAGAATATCAAGAATATTGTATTGAAAGAATAGAAAAAGTTTTTACAAAAAATAATGATCTTGCCGCCTTTGTAATGGAGAGCGGCGCACAGATTGCTGGAGGTGTAATAATTTATCCACCAGAATTTCAGAAAAAAATAAGCCAGCTATGTAGAAAACATGATGTACTTTTTATTTTAGATGAGATTGCAACAGGTTTTGGAAGACTAGGTTCATTTATTGAATACCAAGCCCAGAAAAGTATTCCTGATATAGTTTCATATGGAAAAATGCTAACTGGGGGTTATTTACCACTTGCAGCTACATTGACTAGTCAGAAAATATACGATTCTTATCTAGGCAATTATGGAGAAATGAAGCATTTCTTTCATGGTCATACTTTTACTGGAAACCCTCTTGCTTGTGCCACTGCTCTTGCAAACCTTGAATTGTATAAGAAAAATAATCTGATTTCAAAAATTAAAAACAAAACAAGACAATTTGAAAGTCGAATCAACGAGATTTCCAACTTGAATCTTGTAGGCGATGTACGACACAAAGGCATGCTCATGGCAATTGAGCTTGTAAGCAATAAAAATAAAAAAATACCAATCAGTCCAGACAAAAAAGTGCATCAAAAAATTTTTGTTGAAGCTAAAAAACACAAAATTTACCTGCGAACACTTGGTCACATCATAATGCTTGTACCACCGCTTGCAATATCTACAAATGAACTTGATTTCTTACTTGATGGTACTATTGATATAATAAAAAAAGTCACGAAGGATATTTAAGAAAATTATCTCCTTCGCGCTATTCTAAGTTTCATTTCGAGCTCTCTTATTCTACGATTGCGTACTGCAATAGACAGCTTTAGTCTATTTCCTTCTCGCCTTGCCATGTCATGTGCACTTCTAGCTCTATTCAGAGCTGCACGTAGTGTTACCATTTGTTTGCGTGTTGGCGCAGGTTTAGCTCGTCTCCTTGTTTTCTTTGATCGTTTTTTAGAAGCCATACAAAACCTGCATAGAGGAAATAATTAAGTATAACGCAGTAATTGTTTTCAGTCAGGTAATACTTTAACATGATGTGTTCGTATCTATAAGATAGATCGAATCATGCCACAGATCCGTACATGCCCAATTTGTAAAAAAGTTTTACAAGTTAATGAGATTCACAAATGTGTAAAACAGGATTTAGAGTTTGTAATCTGTGATAAATGTGGGCAAAAATACAAAGTTTGGCAAGGACATATCTGTCCTACCATGATAAAGTAACTTCTAGGATACGTCAATAAACAGAAATAGGATAAAAAGCGTAAACCAACTAAAGTTTTGAGGTTTACAATTACAGTAATCTTATTAATAGAGTCAGAAAAACACTGACTATGAATTCTGAACATGCATTCATTATGAAATGCAAGCAAAAAGTTCTATCTGGCCAAAAAATTACTGCCAATGAAGCTAAATCCCTTATCAATGTTTCAGAGGTGTCACTACAATTCTTATCAGATGCTGCAAATGAGATTACAAGAAAATTTAATGGAAATATAATAGATGTTGAAACCCTGATCAATGCTAAAAAAGGAACGTGCCCAGAAGATTGTTCTTTTTGTTCTCAATCCGCATTCTACAAAACAGGTATTGATACTTACAAACTATTACCAGCAGAAACCATAGTAAAAAATGCAAAAATTGCAAGAGACAGCGGAGTTAAAAGTTTCTGTCTTGTTTGTGCATGGCGCGGACCATCTGAAAAAGATTTTGAGCAAATATGTGAAATTATCAAAAAAGTAAATTCCAAAGTTGGAATCGAAGTGAACTGCTCTCTTGGATTTATCAATGAAGAAATGGCAATACGTCTCAAAGAACTTCATGTAAAAAGATACAATCACAATTTAGAAGCAGCAAGAAGCTTCTTTTCAAAAATATGTACTACGCATACCTATCAGGAAAGAATGGACACAAATAAAATAGTTAAAAAAGTCGGTCTTGAGCTGTGCTGCGGGGGAATTATAGGCATGGGCGAATCAAGAATGCAAAGACTTGAGCTTGGCGTGGATTTAACAGATTTAAGTCCGGAAGAATGCCCAATTAACATTCTTGTTCCCCAAAAAGGAACTCCGCTTGAGGTTCAAACAAAATTATCACTTTCAGAAATATTGCGTACTATAGCTGTGTTCAGATTTTTGATGCCAAAAACAATACTAAAGATAGCTGGTGGTCGAGAAGTTCATCTTGCAAACGACCAAGAAAAAGTCCTCCTTGGAGGTGCAAATGGAATCATAACTGGGGGATATCTTACCATCGGTGGTAACACAGCACTGGAAGACATGCAGATGATATCAAGAATAGGTCTTGAAACGCAAATTTGATTTTGTAACTGAGACCCTTGAGAAAATAAAAACAAGGAACCTTTACAGAAAACTACAAGACAATCGAGTACATGGGCCATACATCATATTTAAAAAGAAAAAACTCATCAATCTTTGCTCAAATGATTATCTTGGACTTGGCAGTGGCAAAATTTCAAACATGCAACTGCAATCAAGCTCAAGACTTGTTGCTGGAAATGACTTTTCTTTTAGTATTTTAGAGAAAAAACTTGCAACTCATAAATCTCAAGAATCTGCACTAATTTTTCCTACTGGATACATGGCTAATCTTGGCTCAATACCAATGCTTGCGCAAAAAGGCGATTTAATTTTAAGTGATGAATTAAACCATGCAAGCATAATTGATGCCTGTAAACTGTCAGATGCCAAAATTTCTGTCTACAAGCATAATGACACTGAAGATCTCACAAAAAAGATACGACAAAAAGCAGATCGGAAGCTCATAATTACAGAAGGCATCTTTAGCATGAATGGAGACTTTGCTGATCTAAAGGAGATTTCAGAGATTGCAGACAAGAATGACGCGACTCTTGTCTTAGATGACGCACATGGTGATTTCGTAGCAGGCCGTGATGGAAAAGGATCTGCTGAACAATCTGGCGTTTCAAAAAAGATCGATGTCTATGTAAGCAGTCTTAGCAAGGGCCTAGGAGCATTTGGAGGATATGTTGCATCTAGTGATAAAATAATAGATCTTACAGTAAATACCTCAAGGCCATTTATTTATACTTCAGCGTTGCCAAGTTTTCTTTTAGATCTTGCACTAAAACGGTTTTCTTCTAAACGAGAAAGACATAGGAAAAAACTATGGAATAACGTAAAAAGGATGCAAAAAGGACTAGAGTCTATTGGATATGACTTCAACTCTTCAAGCCAGATAATTCCAATAATCATAGGAGATGAGAAGAAAACACTAGAATTTGGCAAGTATCTATTTGATAAAGGCATATTTGCACAACCAATAAGATATCCAACAGTTGCGCTAGGTACAGCCAGGATACGGATATCTATCACAGGCTTGCTCACACAAGAACATATTGAAAGATCACTAGATGTTTTTGCGTCTGCAGGCAAAAAGTTTGGAATTTTGTAAAATCGATAAAAACAGTGATCTGGTATAGATTTGGAACAAGGTATTAATAAAAAAACAGCAAATTCATGTCATGCCAGACATTAGCATTGGAATAGCTGCACTAGCAGGACTTGGATCATTTCTTGCACCTTGTATATTACCAATGATACCTGCTTTTCTGGCATACATTTCTGGAACTACACTTAACGAGCTTCAAAGAAATAATGGTACTGTAAATGTAGTTATAAGTAGATTAAACATTTTACTTAATACAATTTTCTTTGTTCTTGGATTTTCAATTGTCTTTTCTGTTATCGGAGTAATTCTTAATAGTGTATTATCAAGTACTGCCGGAAGCCTTCTTACGGGATTTAATCACGTAGGAGGCATCATAATAATTGCATTTGGCGTTTTTATGCTGTTATCTACCAAGCTAAAAAATCTTAATTTTGAAAAAAAATTTCTCCCAAATAGAACAAAAGCTAGCTACCCAATGTCATTTCTTTTTGGATTGGCTTTTGCAACTGGATGGACCCCGTGCATCGGGCCAATTTTGGGAAGCATACTTACGTTAGCTGCAGCATCGCCAGGTCATGCATTTACCTTATTACTTTCTTATTCACTGGGATTAGGAATTCCGTTTATCTTAATGGGAATATTCTTTTCGCGATTTACAAGAATTATTAAAGCTATGAGTAAACATTTGAAATATTATTCAATAATCATGGGCAGCTTCATAATTTTGTTGGGATTTCTAGTATTCACAAATCAGCTAGCGGCCATTGCAAGTTTTCCACTTTTGAACAATCTACTATTAGGATGAGAATATGA
>Ga0209515_10004853_pt1 | contig 17847 bp, 20 predicted proteins | sample Subgroupgradi54m_FD_187454 | JGI IMG/M metagenome (GOLD analysis project Ga0209515, IMG submission 187454) | Subsurface groundwater microbial communities from S. Glens Falls, New York, USA - GMW60B uncontaminated upgradient, 5.4 m (SPAdes)... ...
GTGATATTGAGTTCCCTTAGCAAAGCATCGACAATGCCTTTCAGATCAAAATAATCGGTATTGGTAACGATTCCTAATTTATATTCTTCGATCGGAAGTTCATTAAGCTGTGGTTTGTAGGTTTTGGCAATTTCAAAGAACTTGAGAACATCTCTTTTTCCCTCATTATCCTTAATATTTTTAATCAATGAAGGCATAAGATGTGTTCTCATATATTTGATTTCATCGGAAATGGTATTACTTAATGCGAGATGATTTTCTACTTTGAGATCATTATTTTCGATCATCTCCTTAGAAATCATCGAATAGTTCATGACTTCATGTAATCCGATATGCTTAAGAAAATATTTTATTTTTGATTGAACGGAAAATAAGGATTCAACTTCTTTAGGTTGTTTTATATATACCATCGGTTGTAAAACTGCTGGTATATTTTGGTATCCGTAAATACGCGCAACTTCTTCAACAAGGTCTTCTTTTATTGATACGTCGTGTGATCTAAATGATGGAACTAAGAAAGTTAATAAATCTTTTTTATCGCTCACCAGATCAAATCCAAGATTTTTAAGGATAGTTACAGCATCACTTTTTTTTATAGATATACCAATAATTCGATCAAGGTCGTTCATAGATATAGAGACCAATTTCTTTGTAGCAAGTTTATTATAAATATCAATTGGTTTTGATGCAATTTTAGCATTGGCTAATTCTTCAAATAATTGGATAAGCCTGTTCAATGCAACTTTAGTAAGTTCAGAATCAACTTGTTTTTCATCATAAATTGCAGCAACAGTCCGTATTCCCAATCTCATTGAAGTGTGACGGATCGTTTGCGGATCGTTCGATTCGATGAAAATAACAACTCGTTTTGTTTGAGGAGTTACTACGCTGTTTTCACAACCCATGATGCCGAGTAGGTCAACAATGCGTCCTGTTGCGTCATCTGCAATTACATCTTCTTCCGAAAGCTGATGTCTTTTTCCATCAAGAGTTACCGACGACTCTCCTTTTTTTGCATTGCGAATAATCAGTTTTCCTGTTTTGATCCGATCATAATCCATGACATGTGTCGGATGTCCATATTCAATCATGACGTAGTTGGTAATATCAATGATATTATTGAGAGATCTAATTCCTACAGCTTCTAACCGATCCTTGATATATTTTGGAGAATCCTTGATATGAATGGTATCCATTACGATACTTACGATTCTATTAGTTAGTTTTTTGGTATCGGTAATAAATAAGTTAAGCTTACTTGAATTATTTTTTGGTTCAGGAATAAGTATATGTTTCAGTTTTGCTTTAATACCGAATTGATTAAGTATGGCAAAAGCTTCCCGTGCAATTCCGACTACCGAAGCTGTATCAATTCTATTTGAAGTTACTTCAATATCATAAATGTAATCGTCTCCGACTTTTGTTACTGATTCGACGGATGGTCCACACAAAGATACATATTTCTGAATTTGATCAGGGGTAGCATCAGTATCGAGATATTCTTTTAACCAATTGTGAGTAATCTTAATGTTCATCCTTAATTTTAAATTTAAAATTCCTAGAACTGTTCTAGAAACCTTATGTCTCCTCCATACATTATTCTCATATCATTCAGTTTCAATCCTTCTTTCATCATGACGCAGCGCTCCGGTCCGAATCCAAACGCCCAGCCGGTATACACATCAGGATCGATTCCGCCGGCTCTCAACACATTCGAATGAACCATTCCGCTTCCCGCAAGTTCCATCCAACCGGACTTACAAACACGACATTTTGAACCGTTCACCATTCCTTTTCCCAAACAAACGCCGCAACTTACATCAACTTCAAACGAAGGCTCGGTAAACTGAAAATGATGAGGACGTAATCTGATTTCCCTGTTTTCACCAAAAAATTCCTTGGCAAAATAACTGATTGTTCCTTTCAGATGAGTAATATTAATTCCGCGGTCTACGCAGAGGCCTTCGAACTGGTGAAACATCGGTGTATGAGTTGTGTCCCAGTTCAAGCGGTAGCATTTTGCAATATTGATCATGCGGATCGGTGGTTTACTATTTAACCGAAGCATCTCTCGAACCTGTCCTGAAGATGTATGAGGAGATAAAACCATTTTCGCATATTTTTTATGTTCTGGAGTATCGAAATAGAATGTTTCAAAGTCATCTCGAGCAGGATGTCCTCTGGGCATGTTCAAAACCTCGAACGCATAATGTTCCCACTCAACTTCAGGATATGAAACACGGATGAATCCGATTTTCTCGAAGATCTTACTTATCTCTTCAATCGCAGGAGTTATCATGTGAAGGCTTCCTTTCGGATATTGTTTACCGGGAAGCGTTACGTCTATAAAAGTGGTTTCATCTGTCTTTTTCGCAAGAGTTGTTTTTTTATTTTCTAATTCAGAAGTAATAAAAAATTTTAATTCATTTACTTCTTTTCCGAATTCCTTTTTTTTCTCGACCGAGAGGTCTTTCATTGATTGAAGAAGTGTATTGATTATTCCATTTCTCCCAAGATAAGTAATAGTAAGTTGTTCCAAAACTGCTAAAGAAGATACTTTCCCCAATTCATTCTCAAATTCTTTTATTATATCCGAAGGATTCTGCATAAGAAGAATTATAGCAGTTATTTTACTTTCTCAACAATATTTTTGAAAACATTTGGGTGTTCAACCGCAATTTGCGCAAGAACCTTTCGATCAAGCTCCACTTTTTTAATTTTTAGAAGATTGATGAATTTGCTGTAGGTTAATCCAAGGATACGAAGCGCCGCATTCAATCTTATGATCCATAACGATCGGAAATCTCTTTTTTTCAGTTTTCTTCCTGCAAACGCATACTCTCCTGCATGTAATACTGCTTCTTTAGCCTTTTTAAACTGTTTATGGCGGGTCATCCAGTACCCCCTTGCCATCTTCAAAACTTTTTTATGCCTTCTTCGAGTGGTCATGCCACCTTTTACTCTAACCATATTATTTCCTCCCCAGCATTTTTAGTAATTTGCTCTTAAATGTTCCCTCAACTGACTTCATTCGTTTTAATGATCTTATCCTTCTTTTGCTTTTTTTCGATCTCAAGTGCCTTAATTGCTGTGATCTGTGGAGTAATTTACCTCTTTTTGTAACTTTAAATCTCGCCAATGCTGATTTTCTTGTTTTTTGCTTACTCATAACTACTAACTACTAACTACTAACTACTTTTTTCTAGCTACCACTGCCCTAATTACTCTTCCCTCTATTTTCGGTTCCTTTGATACATTTACTTCCCCCAGTGTCGTAATATAACGCTTTAATAAATCAAACGCCATCTGTTTTTTTCCCATCTCTCTTCCTCTCAAGGTTAAGTTTAATCTTAACTGGTGGCCCTTATCGAGAAATTCCTTTCCCCTTTTTTCCAGTCTTGCCAGATCAGCCGGTCCTATAAACAAAGATAAACTTAAATCTTTCACCACGCTTCTTTTAATTCCTTTTTTAGCTTCTTGTTCCTTCTTTTTCTCCTGATATAAAAACTTCTTAAAATCAATAATTTTTGCTACAGGCGGAACAGCCTTTTGAGCTATCAAGACCAGATCAAGACCTTTTTCCTCTGCAATGCGTAAGGCTTCTTGTTTTGGCAACACACCAATCTGTTTTGACTGATCGTCAATAACGCGGAGTGTTGGTGCCTCAATTCGGTAGTTCAGCGTATAAAACTTTCTGTGCTGAATTGGTCTACTGAAATTTCTCAATTTGTGCTTTTAGAGTATTGATAAATTTCTCCAAACTTTGGAGGCCAAGATCTTTTCCATCTCTTGTTCTGACCGAAACGTATAATTCTTTATCATGTTCCGATTCTTTCTCACCAATTATAACCATATACGGAACTTTTTGCAAGGTTGATTCGCGTATCTTTGCGCCGAGCGTTTTATTATCTAAATTTAACTCCACTCGTATCTTCTCTTTTTCAAACCCCTTTTTAATTTTTACAGCATAATTCTGAAATTTATCTGAAACAGGCAAAACAGTCACTTGGGTTGGAGAAAGCCATAAAGGAAATACACCAGCTGTATGTTCAATATATACAGATAGGAAACGTTCAAGAGATCCCATCAATGCAAAATGAATCATGACAGGCGTCTCTTTCTTTCCTTCTGGGTCGGTATAGACGAGACCGAAGCGTTTCGGTTGAACGAAATCCAGTTGAGGTGTCGCAAGTTGCCACTCTCGACCTAAGGCATCCATTACCATAAAATCAATTTTTGGCCCATAAAATGCTGCTTCGCCTTCTGCAACATAGTAATCAAGATCATTTGATTTGGCGATCTTCAAAAGAATTTCCTGTGCTTTGTCCCAGAGTTTTTCATCGCCTAAATATTTTTCCGGCTGTTTAGGATCCCGTAAGGAAATTCGTGCCTTATATTTCATCCCTAATTGATCATAAAATGCTTTGGTAATCTGAATGAGCTCCGTATACAAACTTTCAATTTGTTCCGGCATACAGAATGAATGACTATCATCTTGAGTAACTGATCTTACTCTTGAAAGACCGATCATTTCTCCAGCTTTTTCATCTCTATAAATTGTCGTTGTCTCCATATATTTAATCGGGAGATCTTTATAACTTCTGGGGCGAGAAGCATAGATTTGTTGATGATGCGGGCAGTTCATTGGTTTTAGAACCATTTGATCTTCAGTCTCCTGACTTTTTACCAAAAAAAGTTCGTCGCCAAATTTATCCCAGTGCCCAGAAACTTTATACAAATCATTCTTAGCAATATGAGGAATCCAAACTTTTTGGAAACCTTTATCAAGTCGCAGCTTTTGCGAAAACTCATTGAGAAGCTCTCTGATGAAGGTTCCTTTTGGCGTAAAAAGAGGTAACCCTTTACCAACAAGATCTGAAAAAGCAAAAAGATCCAACTCAACTCCCAACTTTCTATGATCTCTTTTTTTAGCTTCTTCTAATCTCCAGAGATATTTATCAAGCTCATCTTGTGTCGGAAAACACGTGCCATAAATGCGCGTCAACATTTTATTTTTTTCATTTCCCCTCCAGTATGCGCCTGCTATTGAAAGAAGTTTGAAATGCCTAAGTTCTTTACTTGGATTTTCAGCGTGTCCTCCTTTACAAAGGTCCAAAAAATCACCCGGATTATTCGTTGTTAATATTTTTCCTTGCTTGGCGAATTCTTCTGCTAATTCCACCTTATACGGATTATGTTTAAAAAGTTTTCTGGCATCTTCAATTGAGATTTCTTTCGTTTTAAAATGATTCCAATTGATTAGCAACTCTCTCATCTTTTTTTCAATTCTCGGAAAATCCTCTTCGGAAATTTTTTCGCTCATTTCAAAGTCTTGGTAGAATCCTTCATCGATTGCAGGACCAATGGCATTGTGAGATCCAGGATACAGTTCGAGCACTGCCTTTGCCAAAAGATGGGCGCATGTATGTCTAAGATTGTCTAAATATTTTTTGTCCATAGTTGTATTATATAGAACTTTTAATTAATTTCTGAACATTATTTTCGTGTACAATCGTTTAATCGATCATACATTTGTATTCCCGATGGGTCCTTTATATTTTTTTAACCAACTTATAAAATCTACTAAAACATTTACCATATAATTATGGTATTCTTTTCCTTTTTTAGGTGACGCTTTTGACGAATTGGAAAAAGAACCATCCGGTGCAAAAGCTTTCTGTTCATAACTATTCCAGGGAATATCAATCACTTCCCCTGATTTTCCGAAAAGATCATATTGTGAGTACTCTGAAAATATCTTTTCGAAATGTATCCCTTTCTTGGTCAATTTATCCTTTTTAATAAGATGAGGATATTTATACCAGACATGGGATACTTCTAGTTCTCCTACATGATGTTCAATATTGTCCTTAATCTTTGAGGCAATTCCTTTGGCTATCTTCATAGGATCAGCTACCGCAAAGAACACCTTGGGTAACTTATACTCATGTAAATTTTTAACGGCAGAAAGTAAAGCGGGTAAATTGGCGCTTTTATGACCATTGATTATGAGAATTTTTTTTACTCCGTTTCTTGCTAAACTTTCACTAATATCTTCAATGACAGACATAAGTGTTGAAGTTCTAAGTGACATTGTTCCGGCAAACCCAAGATGATGGCTCGAATCCCCATACCACAAAGGCGGAGCAACAAGCACTCCGGTTTTTTTGCCAACATCCTCGGCAAGTGCAATTGCAGCATAACTATCAAGTCCCAAAGGACCAACTAGTCCATGTTCTTCGGTACTGCCAACTGGTAATATAACAATATTTTCTTTCTTGAGATAATTACCAACATCTTTCCAAGAAAGTTCATTGATCCATACTGATTTTAATCTGTTCATACAATTTAAATTAATTAATAATATTCATGAAATTAATCATGCTGAAACCAAACAGGTCCAACTCGAGAATATATATGAGGCATATCTCGTGGTAGTGTTGCCATACCTAAATCTTTACTTCCATTAATAAATAAAAACCCATTCGGAAAAGATTGAAGTAAGGGAAGAGATTCCTGATTTCTCATTACCCAATACCAGAATGCTGCTTGTTCTGAAGGAACTCTAGACTTATTGTGTTTTTCGGCTGATTCAATAAGCTGAGGTTTCTGGTTTAAATGATAGAAACTGTTCCACAATTCCGAATCATAATCTATCGGTACCTGAATATCCGGAACTTGAATATTCCATTCCTTATATAGTTCATTCAGGGATACCGAAGCAATTCCTCTTCGACTTGCTTCTCCCGTTATAGCTCCAAGGTATCCATCAAAATCTTAATAACCATTGAATCTTCCGTGAGCGTCAGCTAATATCAACATCATATCTGTTCCTTGTGGGTAGTTTTCTCCTATCGCTTTGCGGATTTCTTCGTATTCTGCCAGTAAAAGCTCATCATATAAGTCTGGTTGTTGTTTACCTCCTATTCCCCAAAATCCAATAAATTAAATAGGCCGTTTATTCAAAATACTTGCTTGTAAATTCCTTTCCCACAAGTTATCTCGATTAAAAAAACTACGAGCATATGGTTTAAGAACACCAGGATAAATAGTGCTGGCCAGTTTTCTAGCTTGAGATTCTGGACTGGCTGCTCGTTGTGCTCTTATATCTTCTACATTTAATGACATATTTGTTCACCTCCTTCTATAAACTACCCATCTTCGCTAAAGCTTCGATGGGCAAAGAAAAACCCTCCGATTTAGAGGGTTTGTATTTAACTATTAATTCTTACATCACTACAAATCCTCCCATAAAATACGGGTAGTTGTAGTGCAACAATTATTCTGAATATATTTTATTCTCATATAACAAAAAAACCCTCCGATTTGGAGGGGTAATTACAACTAACAATCACCTCTCCGTTAGGAGGAAGTGGTTGTACAATTTGATACAAATTGGTTTCTCATTATTTTTACTATACTACAAATTTTTATACTGTCAAGTGGCAAAGACTTTTTCTTCGACTTTTTCAATTCGTCTTTCGTGGTCATTAAGGTAATCGTTATGTTCATCCAATTTCTTTAATACTCTATCAATCTTTTCATTACCTTCATCAATTCTCTTGTTTGTAACATCAAATAATTCCATTATTCCCTCTACTAAAATTTCATTATTTTCTTTTATAACTTCAGATATATATTTTTTATCAGATGCATTTAACATGTCTTTATTTTAGAACGCTTAATTTTTTTGTCAAGGGATTATAAGCTACAAAATACTAATAATATTGTGTCTTATTCTCCTGTTTGGTAAAATTATATAGATTGGACGATTAGCTCAGCGGCTCGCACTGTAAAAGTAAAGCAAAAGAAATTGTTTTGTTACTTTTACAGTGTAAAAGCGTTTATAGGACTCGTAGCTCAGCGGTTTAGAGCGCTTCATTGACATTGAAGAGGTCACAGGTTCAAATCCTGTCGAGTCCACCGATCACAGGTCTATACTGTAAATTTTTATAGAAAATTTACACGTATTCAAGTCCTGTATCGTCCACAAAATTTTAAACAACTCCATCCTCAAGCATCTGACGGTCAACCTACTCTTATTCAAAATACTTGACATACCTATAATAGTATGCTATAATACAACCAGATCCTAAGGTTATTCAACATTTGTCTGAAAAGCTTTAGGATTTTTTTTATGAGAACAGTAATCAAAACAATCTTTGTCGTGTTTTTATTTTTGTTTCTTGCAGGGAGTACTTATGCTCAAAAAATTGCAGGTAATTCTGCTATTATAACCTATAATTTAAATCTAAATGAAAAAGAAAAAGAATTATTTATAAAAAAGCTTACAATTAAAAAAGTATTGGATACATATTCAGCTCCTTTTTCCGACTCGGCCGACTCATTTATGAAAGCTTGTACATCGTATGATTTGGATTGTTATTTATTACCTTCCATTGCAGGAGTTGAATCAACTTTTGGTAAGTTCATTTTCCCAAATTCGTACAATCCTTTTGGTTGGGGAAGAGGGTATATTATATTTAGCACGTGGGACAAAGGAATAAGTGAAGTCGGAAAAAGCTTACACGAAAACTATAGCGTTAAAGGCGCACATTCCGTAGAACAAATCGCCCCTATCTATTCAGAAAGCCCTGCGTGGGCTCCTCGTGTCCGATATTTTATGAATGAATTCCAAAAAGAACAAGAGAAATTACAGTTGTATTTGAATGAAAATATCGTAGAATTATAGTTTATATGTATACCTACGAAGTCAACAAACTCCCTAAAAGAACTACAGAAATATCGCTTAAAATAGCCAAAGCAGATATTGAAAAAGAGCGAGAAATTGCTTTTGCAAACCTACAGAAAGAGTTAGCAGTTGAGGGATTTCGAAAAGGAAAAGTTCCCAAAGCAATTGCGGATAAACATCTTTCTAAAGAAGCAGTTTATCAGGGACTTTTAAAATCACTTCTGTCAAGAATTTATGAAGAGGTAGTTAAAAAAGAAAATCTACAGCCCGTTATTTCACCAAAAATTGATCTTACGAAAGCAAAAGAAGGCGAAGACTGGGAGATAAAAATAACGCTTGCGGAAAAACCAATTGTTGAACTTGGAGCTTATAAAGAAGCGATTATAAAAATAAAGTCGGAACAGAAAAAAGAGGATATTTGGATACCTGGAAAAACTCAGGAAAAAGAAAAAGATGATAGCGAAAAAAAGCAAAGGCATTTAAATAATGTTCTCACCACTCTTCTTAAGGAAGTAAAATGTGAAATACCAGACCTTATTGTTGAAGAGGAGCTGGATCGAAGATTAACCCAGCTGGTTGATGACGTCCGTAAGATTGGTTTGACCGTTGAATCATATCTCAAATCAAAGAACTTAACCATTGACGAGCTTAAAGCCCGCTATAAAAAAGAAATAGAAGATACATACAAACTTGAATTTGTGCTTATGGAGGTGGCAGATAAAGAGAATATAAAGGTTGAAAAAGCTGAAATAGACAAACTATTTGCAAATATCAAGAGCGAGACTGAAAAGAAGGCTGCAGAGCAAAACGCCTATTATTACGCAAGCATTCTGAGGAAACAAAAAACGCTTGATTTTCTAGTTGCCCTATAGTAAAATAGGCGCATGAATCAGAAAATGCCTAGCCAGAACAGTAAAACAAAAACTGCTCGCAATCTAAAGGACAATCCCCTGGAATCTATCGGTTCCAAAGCATTTGATCAATTCTTCGGTTCTTATGATACTGATTATGATAATTCTCTTGAAAATCCAGTTGAGTCATGGGGAAAAGAAGCGAAACAGCCTACAAAACATAAGCAGGAGTTCAAGCTTTTCAACTACACTGAATATTATGAAAAAGAATTGGTAAAAAGACAGATTAAGGAGCTTACTGAACTGATTAAAAAAGAAATAGAACTTATCAAAAAAGCAGACGCCTCGCTTCTTAATGAAGTAAGAGATGTTGAGACAATAAGCATCAACACTCTTCCGGAAAAACCGGGTATCTATCACATCCGATTCCTCGAAATTGTTTTGAGTATTCTTCGAACACTCCGTGCAAAAATAGGAGAGTCAAAAACATGGATGCAAGCCTTGATTTCAAAAAAGAAAAAAAGAGGATCATTATTTATGGCGTTATCGAAGAAAAAAGGAACTCAATACTCGCTTTCTCAGGAACTCTCCAATGCGAGATCAGTACAATAAACAAAAATCCGACCAATACTACCAATCCAGACCAATCCGACCAATAAATAATTCAATAAGCCAATGATTCAATTATTCTTTTTATTTGTTTATTTAATCATTCATTGGTAGTATTTGTAGTATTGGTTTATTGGTAGTATTAATTCCTATTCAAGTGCCTTCAGAAACGTATTCACTCCATGAGCCCAACTTCCATTCGAAGAAGGTGTATATTTTTCCATAATTGCAGATGCAGTTAATAGTCCTTTATCGAGATATTCATCTTTTATTCCTTTTGCTACAGCTATGATCGCTTCATCGTAGGAGGAAAATTTAAGGGCGGTATTTCCGTAGATTCCCCATCCCCAACAGTTAAAAGAATCCTCGGGAATATATTTGCAGAGATTGGATTCCTGCATTGCAATTGCGGGAAGAAGTCGGTAATCGAAATGATATTGGTCAGAAACGCTAACAATCGTCTCTGCATTATCATAGAGAGGCGAATTATATTTTCTAAAAAAACTTTTGAGATTGGCAGCTCTTCCGTCTGAAAGTGAGATGTCTGTAGTATAGGCTCCAAGTACAAAAGGTGCTGAAGAATTTCGGAATTGATTTTGTGGATTATTCGCCTGAGTAATCTCAGCCAGGATCTTTGCGGCATTCGCCTGTTTTCGGGAATTTTGATACAGTTTTGACACAAAATACGCATTGACTCCAAGAAGAATTAAGAATGCTAAAAAATAAAAGAAATACTTTTTCACCATATCTTTATGATAAGCAAATAAATGGTATTTGTCAAACATCAATCCTCTAGGTTTTATTATTAAATCGGTAAAAATAAGTTGGAAACGGAGTATGTGGAATGGTTTTATAAAGATACTGCTCCCAAGCATGAAGTTTGAAACCATGCGAAATAATTATTGCACTTTTCTTGAGTTGTTTTTCAAAAACAGGCAATAATTTTTTTAATAAATCAGGCATAAGAAATAGATAAAGATAATCAGTATTTCCGTAATCCGTATCAAAAATATCTTTTACACAAAATTCACAGGCTATATTTTGTCTGTTAGCTAGAAAACGCGCATAATGGATAATAAGTGGATTAATATCTATTCCAATTCCTTTTACTTTGTAGTTTATTACTGCAGTTCTCACTACTCTTCCATCTCCGCACCCAAGTTCAAGAAATGTCCTTCCTTTTTTTAAGTGAGCTTCTTTTAAAATATATTCAAGTTCTTTTTGTTTGGTGGGAACATAAGGAGAACCTTTCAAGGAAGAATAAAAAAGTGAAAGTGTATACGTAATCATGGAAAGAAGAAATAGAAGTAATGCAATAACTAACAGCAAATAAAAAATAGTAATCAACATGAATTTAGTATAATATACCATACCTATCTTGCCTCTGTAGCTTAATGGATAGAGTAGCGGTCTTCGGAACCGCTGGTGGGGGTCCGATTCCTCCCAGGGGCACTGTAAAAGTAACAAAACAATATTTTATTTACTTTTACAGTGTAAACACAAAAATTAGTTTCCTTGAAATAACATGAAATGGAATGTTTATATTGTTAAGTGTAAGGATGAGTCGTTATATACAGGTATAACGACAAATTTAAAAAGAAGAATAATAGAACATAACAACGACGATGTAAAAGGCTCTAAATCATTAAGAGGTAAACGACCTGTGAAATTAGTTTATTATGAAAATTTTGAGACACAGATTGAAGCAGCAAAAAGAGAATCAGCTATTAAAAATTGGAAGAGAAAATATAAACTATTGTTAATTAGCAGAAATAACACAGGGTTCACCCTGTAAATTTCTGCGAAATTTACAGGGCCTGTAGCTCAACTGGTAGAGCAGTGCCCTCTTAAGGCATTGGTTGAGAGTTCGAGTCTCTCCAGGCTCACATTTGTTGACGGCTGTGAGGTAACATCATTGATTAGAGCGAAAGAAAAGTTTAATTCGGAGTTCGAAAAGCCAGAATAATGATAGGAAACACCGGAGGGGTAAATTAGCCTTTGTAGTTTTGTTTTGCCTTCGGGTGGTGCTTCATACCAGCCTTTCTCAAGAGTTCGAATAACTTCGAAAGCCTTATCAAGTAATGGCTCGATTTCAAGTTGTTCATGGTGTAGTTCGTTCAGACTGTTTTTCCCTAGAAGGATTTTCTGCTCGTAGTCATTTAGTAATTCTTTAAGGGTAAGATCAGGATATATTCCTTTGGCTCCTTTTATAGCGATTTCTTTCTTCTCCAGCTCTAATTTTTCGATTTCCTTTATTTTTTTGAGATAATCGTCTTTGAATTCTTTCTCTCTTTCATGATAACGGCGGATAAAGACTTCCCTAAACAATATTAAATATTCTTCTTTTGGTTTTGTTACAGCCAGATAATCGAAGAAGCCGTCATGCATGTTTTTTATTGTGACCATTACGCTGAATTTATCACAGTTTTTATTAACACAATAATAATATCCGTATTTTCCACCACTTCCACCTTTTGACCAGCAGGCAGTTAGAGGATGGTTACAGGAACCACAAGCAGTAAAACGTCTTAAAGGAAACTCTGGATTATTCATTAACCTGTGAGCTGTGGTGTGATTGCTTTTCTTATTGATTAAATCTTGGCATTTTTGCCATAAAGACGTTGAAATTAAGGGTTTGTGTTGTCCTTGCTTGATCGGATAGTCTTTTACTTCCAAAATTCCGATATAAAATTGATTGTTGAGCATTCTTTGAATTAGTTGTTTGCTAAATTTGATAGTTTTTCCTTTATGGTTTTTAACGTTTCTTTGGTTCATTAAAGAGGTTAAAGAGGAGAAAGAATAAATACCGGTTGAGTAAAGTTCAAACAGTTTGATAATCTCTTTTGCACAATTTGGGTCCCATTCGGAAACAGAGAGACGAACACCGGTGATTTGTTGACGATAATAACCAACTGGAGGAGCCCATGGCCAGAGTCCCTCTTCCACTCGCCTTTGTAGTGCTATTTTTACCCGTTCTTTCCTAACGTCGTTGTCCCATTGATTAACACCGGCTAAAACTGTTTCAAGGAATTTGCCTTGAGGTGTTTCATCAACTCGCTCAGAAGTCGATCGAAGAACAATATTAATTTTCTCTAGCTCTTTTCTTAAAAGTAAATGTTGAAAAGTATCTCTGGCAAAGCGATCAAGTTTATATACTACCAGAACATCAAATTTGCCTTTATTTTTTTGAGAATATCGTAATAGTTCTTTCATCCGTTCATCTTTTTCTCCATTGGCCGAGACAGCCTCGCGTTTTTGTATATCAAATATTTCCAAATTCTCTCTTTGACAATATTCACGGCATTTGGCTTCCTGTGTTGGAATACTCGTGTTATCAATCTGCTTATCACTACTGGTTCGTAAATAAATCACTGCTTTTTTCATAGGTTTATAAATTCAAATAGCCGCCCTGGTTGAACACAAACCCGGATGGATCTGTCCAAGGCGGCTATTAAAAAATCCATCCGTCGATTTGTGTTCAATTTCATTATACGGCTGTTTATAAAAAAATTGCAACCGTTTTTTGAAAATTAAAATCATTTTTCCCGTTACGGTATTGTTACTATATAACGATCATAGTAACTTTGTATTGTTACGTTACTGTATTATTACTGTTTGTTCTTACATGAATAACAGTATAGTAACTATACGTCTTCGGGATAATTTTTAACGACTTCAATTATTCTTTCTTCCAATTTTCGCCATAAATCCTTGTCTAAAATCTGGACAATCCAAAAAAAGGTATTGTTTTTTCCTTTAATACAAGGCGGATTAACTTTCCAAAATGAATGTCTCGGTTCAGTTTTTGTTTCAGTAAGCCTTGCCACAAATCCTCTTACTTCAAGTTTCTTATAAAATATAAGATTTAATATGACAACCTCTTTTTCTCTATTGTATTTTTTAATTTTAATCTCAATATCGTCAATATCCATATTTTTATGTTGAGAAAATCCTATTTTTTAATCTTCCTAACGCTTCATAGTATTCTCTTGCGTTAACTTGTAACTCACCGAAAAAGAAATCAGATGAAAGTTTTTCACATTCCTCCTTATTCTCAAACACAAACCAGCAAGTTTTACCCTCCCGATCCATTCGGATAAGTTTCTGTTTCTTTACGATCAATGCTCCGGCTTCCCCAATATCCTTTGTTGAATATTCTGTTGTCATAAGAAATATTTAAAATTTATAAAAATCTATCATTTATTAGCCTCATAAAGTCCAAGATTTTTTTGTTTCAGTTGTTTGATGAGAGTATATAGCCCCTTGCCTTCTTTTGGCCTTAATTTCCACAAAGGACAACCCGGTATTTCACAAAGAAGAATTTCTTTTATTTGACAACAGCAGCAATCCAAACATTTCATGAAGATTGCTTCATCGCGGTATTTTATTTCCTTTTTAAGGATTAATTTTTTGGTTTTCATATGTTTTTTCATTTTTTCTCAATCTTAATTTTTCAATTTCACCGTCGATAACAAAATCTGACAAAGCTGTAAATGTGTCCCGCAATACTTCGATTTCTTGATCGCTTAGATTCTTTCCGGCATCTCCGAGAATATTTCTGCATTTTAATATTGATAATTTTTCTTCCATCACCTTAAGAATAAATAGAGCCTTACAATAAGTAAATGGAACCAACTGAAACCTATTGAAACATTTTGAAGTGAGTTTACAAGGCTATTTAAAATAAAGAGTGAAACCGCGAGAAGTTTTTATCTGAATAGGTAAACCCTTTAATTGTTTTCGGAGTTTATTAACTGCTATCGCTATGTATTTATTTATCGTTGAGAATTTACCGCCTTTACAGGCTTTATCGTAATTTTTACTTGTGTTATATTCATAAATTGTTTTGCGAACCACTTTATAACCACATTTTTCCCATAGACATTTAAAATATAAGTATTTTTGTGACCAATTACTTGGAAAATTAAATACGGTTTTTTTATTTTTTAGTAAACATGGCCTTCCTTCTTTCTCAACTAACATCCAGTTTTTTGGACATTTATCAGACGATTCTATAATAATTTCTTTTATCGTATCTTGTTCCTTTTTGGTTGTCATCGGTGTCCTGATTTTTATTAATACTTTACAGTGTTCTGCTGGATAGAAAGGAAAATCACGACTATCATCGCTTGAATGCGGTAGTTCTCCAATTTCTGTACAATATTTAGGCTCGTTATTTAACTGAAAATTAACATCTTTTATCTCAAGAAATTGCTCTTTCTCTAAACGCTTAATAGTGGTCATAAATTGAATATTGTGATCTGGACTGTATTGATGATCTAGACCTTGATTTAGTCGATTGACTGCTTTGTATGGTCTTAAAATCTTTTCGCTAATCCAGAATTCATCAGAAATTGTTTCGTCTGATATTTGTGCAATAAGATCGCGGACGATATTTCTTTGCTCTATATGACCATATGGATTTGTTGCCTCTTTATCGTGAAGTATTCCTGCATAATCTATTAACTTTTTCCAATTAATTATGCCACTATAAAAATTTACATTAAATTTTTTGTTGCAATAATAATCTTTATTATAATAACTGGGCTTTAATATTTTCTTTCTCTCAAACAAGGTTATTATTTTTTTGTTTTTAACACCACAAATTGAAGGTAGTCTGTTAAATAAGTCTATAGCCTCTTGAGTATCTAAAACTGCTATTTGTGGGGAATGTAAGGTCTTGTCACACCCATTAAAAAACTGAATAATTAAATCCATTTCTTCCCCTACACCTAAACTAATCCATAAAGGATCAATTTTAGTTTTCATATCAATTTACATTTCTCTATTTATTTTATCAAAAATTAAACAGTGAGTAATAGTAGCCAGAGTTTGATATTCAATCTCCTTGCAATTTTATTAAGCAATTTCAAACTTGGATTTGCTTTTCCTTGTTCAATATCTGCTAAATAAGAAAGGTCAATATAACAATCAAGTGCTAAGTTCTCTTGAGAAAGATTCTGTTTCTTCCTTAAATTTATTATTACCTTTCCTAACCTTCCATAAATTGATCTATTGTTCATATGAAAGGAAAGGGTAGAAAAAGAACAGGAAAAAAGCAATCAACCAGCCACGAACTTTAACTTGTCCAAATCCGGTAACGGCTAAACTCCGTTAACACCCCAACCAAACTGTCAACCGAAAGGTGAACCAATAAAGAAAAAAGCGGAATAAAAAAAGAAAACAACCGACAATATTCCTAAAGCCGATCTGAAATCATCACTTACCATATAAAACCTGAAAATAACTATCATTTTAACCGCACGGCAAATGAAGAAATCTTTTGGTAACAGGTAAAGCAGTATCTTCTTATGGAAGAATGATAAAAGCCTCATAGAAGTCACCTAACGAACATATTTTCAAGGCTAAATGGTATCAATCTGGGAAATAGCTTCAACTTCAATCTAAACAAAACTCAAAGGAACAAAGACCTAAAAGGAAAAAATAAAAGGTTGTCAGCTAATGTCAACTACCAATATATTGCCCCTCGTACAGTTAGGTGAACTTTTAACCGCTATCTGTCGGGGAAGCAAGGTCTAAAACCCGAGCATACACAAAATCGCCAATTCCTACGATCCCTTCAAAGCTATTAAACGCACTCAGAATATACCCTAAGTCAAGAGGGGAAAGGTTGATAGTCAGATCCTCTCACTTCATAAAGGCTATCAACTTTTAAGCTCTATCTTTTGGGGCATTAAAGTAAAGAGAGATTCCATGGCTAAAAACTACTGTCTGTGGATGTAATAAACGAAACCGAGCACCACCATCTGACAATCTCGGCTCAATCTCGGCTGAATTGTGGTGTATTTAGAGAAAAGCAACCTCTTATTGTCGTTATCTTGTTGCAAGCCCATCACTGCCGTATCTTCTTATACTTGGTCAATAAAGAGAAAGACCTCACTCCATTGTCTTTTTCTTCTTAAAGGTTGTCGTTTGTGTGCTTGCCAATTATCCATAGGCTATTACAACTAGCCTATGGGAAATAGGATAGATATTCGGGCAAGTATGCAGCCCCTCCAGAAAAAATGAGGACTCCCCTCATTTTTTCCTCCAGGGCTGTTTTCCTGTAGATCAGAAGCGATAATGATAATAAGGCTTATTTACGAGACAGTCGTAAATTTCCAAATTTACAACGTCTCTAATTTGTTATCGCTTCTTGGTCATCGTAAAATGTCCAATTTTACGACGCCCTTCTACAGGAAAAAAACCCCCATTACTCGACTTTTCTCAAAAGTCGAGACTTGCCCGAAACATCTCAGCGACTTTTTAATCAACTAAAAAGTCGCTGGCGGTAATCCCTTAATGACATATTGCTTACATTCTGACAGTATATTCTGTCCGTAAGTCCAGCGGTGTTGGAGCGGGGTTGAAACGGATCACCGCACTAACTGGGAAAAACAATAAAGAGAGGAAAAAGAGAAGAAACGAAAAAGAAAATCAAATCCGCTACCGCGTTTTTAAAAAACAAATAGCGAAGAAAAAATAAAGAAAAGAAAGAGAACGCAAATACATAGATTTTATAGGCTACCACTTCGGTAGGCATGTATTGTTCTGTCCTTGATTCCAATTATAAGGGCAAAAAAGGTTTGTCAAAAGGTGGGTATTTAGCCTGTAGAAATATCCTCGTATTGTAAATTTTAATAAGCTAACCATTGCTCGGATATTTCTGACAGGCGTAAATATCCTTTTTTCTTT
>Ga0209515_10004855_pt1 | contig 17843 bp, 11 predicted proteins | sample Subgroupgradi54m_FD_187454 | JGI IMG/M metagenome (GOLD analysis project Ga0209515, IMG submission 187454) | Subsurface groundwater microbial communities from S. Glens Falls, New York, USA - GMW60B uncontaminated upgradient, 5.4 m (SPAdes)... ...
CTTGTTGATCAAGCCTTATCGGTCACTGACAAATTTTTAGCTCAAGGAGATATTCTTTACACCGTCGGCGCCAATAAGGGAGAAGAAGAAATCAGTCAGGCCTCATCCGATCCGAACGATCTTCTCACCACGCCACTGGTGGTTTTAGTTAACGAAGGATCAGCTTCCGCCTCTGAAATTGTTTCAGGCGCTTTGAAGGGAACCAACCGGGCTTTGATTATGGGAACCCCCACTTTTGGAAAAGGTTCCGTGCAAACTCTCTTCACTCTTAAAGACAGCTCGTCCCTTAAACTAACCATTGCTCAATACCTAACCCCAAGCCGAGTTTCTATTCAGGCGGTAGGAATTATTCCGGATGTTTGGGTGATGTCCAGCCGGGTTATTCCAAGCGATTTTGATTTACACGAGGACGAAACCTACGGAGAAAAAGATCTTGAAGAACATCTCGAAAACGCACGAGCGGTTCGCGATTCGAAACCTTTTTTCACCTTTCGCTATCTCGCCAAAGAAAAAAAACCGGATGAAAACGAAAGCGAATATACCCAAACCATCAACGAAGCCAAAGACTATCCTTTGTCGCTGGCCATCAAAGTATTGGGACAAACCCCAACGGGGCAAACCCCAAACCGGCAGGATTTGCAAAAAATAGCTCTTTCTTTATTGAAACAAGAAGCAGGAAATCAGGATCATCTGATAGCCGAGGCTCTGAAAAAAAATGGTGTTGATTGGACTAAAGCTCCCACCTCAACACTTCCCACAGGTTTAAGCTTTACATCACAATTTGTTAAAAAAGATGAGGGAAGCCCCGTGACAGAACTACATGGCGGAGACGATATTCTTTGGCGAATCACCGCCACCAATCAAGGGAAAGCGGACATTTCTCGACTGTTGGGAGTGGTTCATTCGGAGTATCCCCTTTTCAAAGAAAAAGAATTTATTTTTGGAAAAATAAAAGTGGGTGAATCGAAACAGGCCGAAAACGAAATCAAGATCCCTAAAGAAACTCTTTCTCTATTTGAAAAAAATACGATCAATTTCTTTTCGGACTCCAAGGGTGATTCACCCAAAGGAGACATTCCACCTTTGTCGGTTGTCACCAAAGTGGTCGAGTCCCCCAAATCACTTTTCGCCTACAACTATCAGATAAAAGATGATGGAACAAATGGTTCGTCGGGAAACGGGAATGGCCTTCCTGAAAAAGGGGAAAAAATCGCGCTCGATTTGACCGTTAAAAACGGTAGTCCCGTCCCAGCTACAGAAGTCATTGTGAATTTAAAAAACGATGAAGGGCAAGAAATTCTTTTGACACAAGGACGGGCTCAACTCGGAGAACTAGCGGCTAATGCCGAGAAAAAAGCAACCTTGGTATTTCAGATTGCCAACAATTTTTCCAAAGAAGAGGCCAAACTTAAACTAGGCATTTTGGACAAATCAACCCGTGCTGGATTTGAAGACACCCTTCATTTTTTCATCAACAAAGAACAAAAAAATGCCATCGATCCTCCTGTGGGGGTTTATCAAAAAGCGCCGGTTATTCGCATCACACGTCAAGAATCGGATGCCAGCTTGGAGCACTTGCAACTTGCGGGAACAGTAACAGACGATGTCCCCTTGGCCGACGTACTGATTTTTGCAGGGGATCAAAAAATATTTTATCAATCGGCGACAAAAGGACAAAAGGTTCTCTCACTCCCCTTTGAAATTGAAATCCCTCTCAAGGCAGGAGCCAACTATATCTTTGTCGAAGCCAGAGACAACCGTCACGTCTCAAACATTCAAAGTTTGGCGATCATGGGAGCCCCAAAAAAAATCATTGCCCAACAAAAACAGGCAGATAACGATTTGTCAAAATGATTGGGTGAATCACTGGGGTGAAACACCCTTGCATTCGTTCGTTAACACTGATAGGAAGTGCCCTTTCAACAATTTTAAAATAAGTGTTACGAGTGATTTAATAAAGGAAAAACATGGAAACCAAAGGAAAAACTATCAAAAAAGCAGAAGGAAAATTGGGCGTTTTACTGGTCGGTTTGGGAGCGGTCTCGACCACCTTTATTGCGGGAGTTGAGGCGATTAAAAAGCAGGTCCGCAAACCGATCGGATCGTTGACCCAAATGGGGCATATCCGTTTAGGGAAACGAACCGACAAAAGAAATCCGTTGGTAAAAGAATTTGTCCCTTTGGCCCATCTGGAAGACTTGGTTTTTGGCGCTTGGGATATTTTTCCCGATACCGGTTACGAAGCCGCGCTTAAAAGTGGTGTCATTCCCAAAGATTTGTTGGATCAAATGAAGGATGATTTGTCGGCCATCCATCCCATGACGGCGGTTTTCGACACCAAATATATTAAAAAAATTAACGGAAGCAACATCAAGAAAATCAGCAACAAGATGGAACAAGCCGAAGCGGTGATGAAAGATATTACCGATTTCAAAGCCAAAAATAATTGCGACCGTCTCACGATGATCTGGTGCGCCTCGACCGAAGCTTACTGCGTCACCCACGACGAGCATTCCACTCTCAAAAAATTTGAAGAAGGACTCAAAAATAATTCCCCCAACATTCCTCCCAGCCAGATTTATGCTTATGCCGCCCTCAAAAGTGGCGTGGGATATGCCAACGGAGCCCCCAACTTAACGGCAGACTGCCCGGCGCTGTTGGAACTGGCTCACGAAAAAGGGTTGCCACTTTCTGGCAAAGATTTCAAAACCGGACAAACGTTAATCAAAACAATTATCGCGCCCGGAATTCGCGCCCGTTATTTAGGGATAAGCGGATGGTACTCAACAAATATCTTGGGAAATCGTGACGGCGAAGTTTTGGACGATCCCGAAAATTTCAAAACCAAAGAAGTCAGTAAACTTTCTGTGCTCGAAACCATTCTTCAACCTCATCTTTATCCCGATCTTTACGGAAATTTGTATCACAAAGTGCAGATCAACTATTACCCCCCGCGTGGCGATAATAAAGAAGGATGGGATAATATCGACCTTGTCGGCTGGCTTGGGCTTCCGATGCAGCTCAAAATTAATTTCCTCTGCCGCGACTCTATTCTAGCCGCCCCTCTTGTGTTGGATCTGGTGCTTTTTATGGACTTAGCTCAACGTGCAGGAATGAAGGGAATTCAGGAATGGCTTTCGTTCTATTACAAATCCCCCATGGTCAAAGAAGGGCTCTACCCCGAAAACAATCTCTTCATTCAAGAAATGAAACTCAAAAATACTCTGCGAAGTATTATGGGCGAAGATCTGATCACCCACTTAGGGTTGGATTATTATGAGAGTTGAGATTGTTCTTTAATTTCTAAAACAAAGTATCCAGTACACTCCCCGAAGCCGTAAATCCGTACAAGCTGGTTTCGTCAAATGTTTCGTTGGAGCTGTGAAGCTCGCCGGCGCAGTCTTGTACATAGACACGGCTTGATTTGACAGTTTCGACACCTTCGATCACATCCAATGAATTGGTAGTGAAAATGATTGGCGTATCGCCCGTGGAGACACAGTAGATGGCGGTTCTTTCGGATACGGCATCGGCTAATTCGAGGCTATTGCCACTAATGGTGCCGACCGAATCATCCAGATAAAATCCATGTGCGGTTTGCACGTTAGTCGCCGCGCCTCGATTCTCCATAATAAGTGTGTTGTTGGTGAGATCGATCGTAGAGCTAACGGCCTTCACGGCAGTCAGATGAATTGATTTTCCAAGTTGAAGAGTGTTGTTGGCCAACGACAACGTCCCCGACTCAACGTCTACCAACGTGACATTAGAAGAAGTAGCATCGTCAACGATCACAAATCCATCCAAACCGGTATGTGAGGCCGTTCCACTCGCTGTCACAAAAGTAGAAAGAGTGGTGGAACTCAGAGTAGTCGTATTGGTTTGAAGTGCGCGCGAAGCAAAAGAGGATGAATAACCCCCATAAAAAATCACTCCGGTTGGAAGTGTAAAGGCTGTGGTGAAACTATAAGTTCCACTGGCGACGTAAGCATCTTTTCCTGCCGCTTGAGCCAAGCTCCCTGCCTGAGTGAGTGTGGCCACGGGCGATCCGAAACTCCCACTATTAGAATCGCTTCCATTAGTTCCATCGACAAAAATGGCGGCGGTTTTGTCTCCATCGACTCCGTCGCAATTATTGTCGGTGCCCGTCGTGTCGGGAGTATCCGATGCGGCAGGATTAATAGCGGCGTTCGACTCATCACAATCACAAGCGGCATTGAATCCGTCAACATCGACATCAGTGGCGTCTTGGTTAGCAATCAGCAAACAACCATCTTGAGTCGCTGTCTTGGCTCCGCCATTGTTGGCGCCACCATACCAATCGGTCAGGCCATCCCCGTCGCTATCGGGATTAAGAGAGTTCGAGCCAATTTGCGCTTCAAGGGAATCAGACACTCCATCCCCGTCGTCATCCGTATCACACACATCACCCATTCCATCACCGTCGGTATCCAAATTTGTGGCATCGGCGACTAAGCCGCATGTGTCGGAATGATCGCCAACTCCATCGTCATCGGTGTCCGCAGATTCAGCTGAATTTACCGGAAAAGAATCGCTTCCATCCAAGACACCATCATCATCCGAGTCGGAATCGAGCGGGTTGGTACCTGCAGTAGCCTCCGCGCCGTCCAACAAACCATCACCATCCGTATCAGGATTATGAGCATCGGTCCCCGCCAACACTTCGGCAGTATCACTCAAACCATCGTTGTCGGCGTCAGTATCACAAATATCCCCCACGCTATCTCCATCGGTGTCGGTCTGATCGGCCGAACTTCCATCCAAAGGACAATTATCACTTTTATCGATCACGCCATCCCCATCGGTATCGGCTTTGAGAGAATCTGTACCCAAACTAGCTTCTGCGCTATTGATCAATCCATCCGCGTCGGCATCACTATCGCTGTTGTCCCCTACTCCATCCCCATCGGTATCGAGCGACTCGGATGGATCGGCGGGAAAAGCATCTTGTCCATCGGCAACACAATCACCATCGTAATCGCCACTGTAAGGATCGAGAGAAACCGCAATTTCATCGAGGTTGGAAGTGCCATCTCCATCGGCGTCCTGTCCACTACAAACAATATCCGATTCGGGCACACTCATAAAATTATCAGGATTATAAGGCCCGACATATTGAATTTTGCATAACACAAGCCACTGTCCCCCGGTGATGGCATCGGTTTCTAAAGAAATATCGGGGGACAAAGACATATCGGGGCAAGAGCCCAAATTGGCATTTATTTCCACGGTGCTATTTTGAAGAGCCGAAAGTGAAGGGGCCGTATACGCATTGGCCTGATAATAAACGGTGAGGTCGAAAGAATAATTTTGGTCTTTACGCAAGCCTTGTTGAAGTGGAAGCACATAATGCCCACTAATATTTAATGTGGAATCACTCACCGCTGAAATTTCTTGTCCGGAGGTGACACCGTCCGCTGCCAACGCAGAGACCCCCCCTGCCACCCGGACATAATCGGTATTGATCTGATCGAGCGAAGCTGGCATCGCAAGATCAAACGTAGCATAATGAGTGCCCCCTCCACCACATCCAGCACTTAAGAAAAGGATGAGTAAGCTATAAATTTTAAAAGGTTTTGACTTCATATTTTTCTCCTTAGGATGATTCACCCTATCAATAAATCATCGGGACAATATCGAGCAAAGTTTCATTCCCCAGATTGTTATTCCCCTGGCTGACAGCTTTAAAATAAGGTTGCCCTGTCGATACCAGAACCATCTCACCCCCTTGTTGACTGACTCGTCCCCCTGAATTAATGGTGATCCCCGGTCGAACATCCGGCTGATACAACATCATTTCTACTTGAGACGACTCATGCGTCTCTTCATCGCAAACCTCGAAGGTATGCAACCCATAAGAAAACGCCGCCGGATCCACGGAAAAAGCTCCCTGAACATTCGAGGTATCCACCCAAGCCGAGTCGTTTACACTATCACTGATGGAAGTATTTCCATCAGCCGTTACTTCAGAAACTTGAAGTTTGGAATTGGGTTCCCCAAAAATGTCAAATTGAAGCCGATTCCCCGCTACTTTGCTGTTATTGGAAATATTGGTAAAAATCGGAACGGAATTCATGACAATATCCACCGCAGTTGATTGCCCGCCAACAATAGACACCCCTTCTTTTTTTCCACGACGAATCACCAATCCATTAGGGTTGATCGCTTCGATCAATAGGGTTCGATCGGTTCCGGTTGGCACCCCCAGCATTTGTGCCGATTCGGCACTGCCATCAAATTTCGCGACAAAAGGGGTTGCCAAATCGGCGGCGGTTAAAGTCATTTGGTAATAACTGATTTGACCACTCGGTATGTTAGGGTTGAAAGAGCGAGAACCGGAAACAGTCAGAGAAAGATTTTTTCCATTGACCCTCGCCCCACCCCCGCCCGATCCGGAACAGGCTATTAAAAAAGCAAAACTAAACAGAATAATAATAAAACGAGATTGCATAAATAACTCCTTTACCGAAATTGAATATCCACTCCCCCCACACCACCACTATCACTGTTATCATCCCCGCGCGTCAGTAGAATGCCGGCTGTTGTTCCAATCGCTCCGCCGATAACCAATCCGGTCAACGTGTAAAAAACAGGGGTTTTATAAAAAGGAAGTTTACGTCTCAACACTTTGATATCCCCCGTGTGCGGGTTAATAAATTGTTCGGGATTGCTCAACACATTCACACGCGCTTGGCTATCCAACTCGTCGGCAATAGTGGCCACCGCGCGCGTTTTGTCTTGCAACAAATCGGAAAAGGGCATCCCGACCGGGTTGTAAGCCACCTTCAGCGAGGTGTCGATAGTTCGAACCGCCACATAGGCTTTTCCATTTTTCTTTTCTGACGAAACCAAAATGACTTTATCTACTTTCAGCGTTTCACCAATTTTGGTCGCCATTTTGATTTCTTCTTCGATGGTCTCGGTATTTTTAACCGGCACCCCCAATTCTTCGCTCTTGGCTAACTCGTGGGTTCCCAGCCATTGAAGTTTGCGGGAAATAAACTGGGTCGTGTTGGCGGTCACCGTCACCGGCTCATTAATGGTTTGGTAATGGCTTCCTTCAACAGTTAACAAATAACTTCCTTCGGGAATTTGCGAAAGAGTCAGCGGGCTAACCCCTTTTTTAATTCCGTTGAGATAAAGAGCCGCCGCAGGAGGATCGGTCTTTATATCCAGCCCTCCCGACAAGCGTTCGACCACTTCCTTGCGCGTTGCATTGAAAGCACGGCGAGTCCGTCCCGAAAGAGCCAGCCCTTCGGTAGAGAGAGACGGGTCCACCGCCAACGCCTCTTTGAAAACAACGGTCGACTCGTCAAAACGTTTGGTTTCCTGGAGAATCATCGCCTTGGTCAAAAGGGCATCCACCAACAAATCCCCTTTCCCTTTTTGTTTCCGAAAACCATCGATCGCGGCATCGACAGTGGCTTCCGCTTCTTTATATTGACGGTCGAACCAGTGAGTCTTGGCCAACCCTAAATAACGTTCCGCTCCGGTCAGACCGCTGTCTTCATTAACCGTGTCGGCATGATAATGAATGAGGCTCGCCACCTGATCGGGACTGACAACATGAAAGAGAGGGTTATTTTCGAGACGCCCGCGAATAGAATCGGCAGTCTCTTCAATCAGTGATCGATCTTTCTGCGAAGAAGGATAAGGAACAATCGCCACCGATAAAGTGTGGGGATCAAAAATTTCTGCGTTCTTCGCCCACGAAACAGGCAAGATCTGAAAACAAAAAAATTCAAGCGCCAAAAAGAAACCAAAATGTCGAAAGACTCTTTTTTTCATACTTCCTCCTCGAGAAAGCAGTTATCGTGCCAAAGTTAGTCGCCACCCAAAATTAATCGATCTTTTTCTCGAAACCCCTATTTATCGAAGGATTTCAACTGAACAAAAAAACAAAATAAAATGTGATCTCGAACAAGATTGACTGACCGGGTAAGAACCATCCTTTTTTTGGACACGACCGTCCGAAAATCGGACGAACAAGGTAGCATTTCCATTTCCCTCCCCCTTAACCATTCACCACCTGACCTCTTAATTCACTGCGATACCATTGTCAAAATTAAAAAATAGCTAAATTTACGCGATGCGGCAATATTTTGGCCCCACTTTTGCTTATCGAACAGAAACACATAAGCTTGATGGACAACAAAAAAAGGATTTGCTAGAGAATATTTTCTTAATTTTAACCAACGAACAGGGAGAACATTTTATGAAAAAGATTTTTGCCATTGGTTTTGTTATTTTTTTACTCGCCCCGCTGACATCCGAGGCTAAAAAATCAACTAAAAAAGTAACAGAACAAGAGGTCAATAACTCCAAACTGATTTCTTCTATTTATTTTGAAGACGACAGCGCTGTGGTCACGGATAAGGCAACCATCGATAACAATGCCAAGTGGATTAAATCCCACGGCGATAAAGTAATCGTCCTTTCCGGCTACTGCGACGAACGAGGAAGCCCCGAATACAATCTAAACCTCGGCGACCGACGGGCCCGCAATGTCATGAAGGCTTTAATGGATGAAGGGGTTGTGGAAAAACAGTTGATCCTGATGAGCTACGGCAAGAACAAACCAAAAGTGGTCTCCCATAATCGCAATGGGTGGTCTGCCAACCGCCGTGTCGATTTTGTCATCCGTTAATGAAATTATTTTATTTTTTCATCTCACTGCTCTTCTTATTATCGGTGGCATCACTTACTTTCGCGGGACAAACCCTTCTTTTAACCCCTCTTCCCCTCAAAAACGGAGATGTGGAAAAAACCACCGATCTCCTCCGGCGTCTACAAACACTTTTTGAAAAAGAAAATTGGAAAGTGGTGGGAATGTCCAACACCACTCCTGCCAAAACGTTAGCGGCAGCGCTAGAAATAGCTCAAGAAGAACAATTTAATTTTAACAATAAGCGAGCGATCGAAATCATCCATCAAGCCCTCGACGCCATAGATCAATCTTCTCCTGCGCTTGTTGACTTACAAAAAGTGGCCGATGCTCAACTCTTCCTGGCCTATTGTTACAAAAACGAAGGGCAAACCGATCTGATGAACCGCGCCTTAAATGAGGCGGCCCGTTTTAATCCCAGCTTAGCCCCCAATGAAGTGCTCTTTCCCCCGTCGCTGATTCAATCTTTCGAAACCGCCAAAGATCACATCTGGGCTCAGGGACATTTTGGAACATTGATGATCGAATCCACGCCAACTGGCGCGGAAGTTTTTATTAATGGAACTTTTAAAGGAAAAACTCCCTTGCGTATCGACCGCTACCCGGTGGGAATCCATCATCTCTATTTACAATTGGGAGGAACCTCGGCCTACAAAAAAATAGAAATTGCCGAGGGAAATAACAGTTCTCTCAGGTTGAAGCTTTCGGGCGTGAGAGAAAAATCAACCTTCGCCACCTCATCCAAAACTTTTTCGTTATCGGATAAAAAAGGACAAACAACGTGGCTGCAACAACGCGCACAAGAGATGCATCAATCCCAATCGCTGGGCGTCGGTCTGGTTTCCAAAAAATCAGAAATCATGGTGGTGATTACCAGAAGCCAGGGAAAAGATTTTATCTTGAAAGTGCCGAAGTCCACATCCAATAATGCCCTCGTGGGAATGATTGCAGAGAAAATCAAATAACCTACACCACATAATCGGAAAACTTACGTTGCCATTTTTCGGAGAGGGAGACTTCGACAAAGACACCATTGGCATCAACGCGCGAACTAATCACCCGGCCATAGCTGTAGAGATTGGACAAAAGACCGCCGTAAGGATGCGGCAAAAAAAGTTTGATGAGAGCTTCGCGCTTGGCTAAAATTTCATCCATCGCACTCAACAAATTATCCAAACCCAAGTGACCCAACGCCGAAACGGGGAGGGTTTTGCCTCCGTTGGGGTGGAATTCGAACCCCGAATGATCCATTTTGTTCATCACGTTAATGAGAGGGATGTTGTCCAAAGACAACTCCTGTAAAACTTTGGAAACCACATCCATATGATGCCGAAAATTGGGATGCGCACCATCGACCACATGAAGCAAAAGATCGGAGCTGGAAATTTCTTCAAACGTCGACTGGAACGCTTCGACCAGTTGATGAGGAAGGTTGTGGATAAACCCAACGGTGTCGGTCAACAAAATTTCGCGCCCGGAAGGAAGTTTGAGTTTTTTGGTTTTAGGATCAAGCGTTGCAAAAAGTTTGTCTTCGACCATTTGGGTGGCATTCGCCAGAGCGTTGAAAAGAGTGGATTTGCCGGCGTTTGTGTATCCCACAAGAGTGACACCGAGTAACGGAATCGATTCTCTTTTTTTCCGGTGAATTTCGCGCGAAGAAGTCACCTTGGTTAATTCTTTTTTAATTTTTGTAATTTTGTCGCGCACACGACGGCGATCCACTTCCAATTGCGTTTCTCCGGGCCCTCGCAAACCAACTCCTCCACCTCTTTGACGCGAAAAGTGAGTCCACGTTCCCACCAATCTAGGATAAAGATATTCGTATTGCGCCAGCTCCACCTGAAGTTTTCCTTCCTTCGATTTGGCATGCTGCGAAAAGATATCGAGAATAAGCCCTGTGCGGTCGATAACGCGCACTCCCCACGCCTCTTCGAGATTTCGGTTTTGGCTTGGGGACAGTTCCACGTCGAAAATGACAAGATCGATTTCCTTTAAGGCCAATTCGAGCTTCAGACTTTCTACTTTTCCTTTTCCAATAAAAGTGGCGGGAGTAATTTGACGCAAGAGAACCATGTTGGTTCCCGCAATGTCACAACCGGCAGTAGCCGCCAACGATTTGAGTTCTTCGAAAGAATCTTCGCATTCGTGAGTTGTTCGAGAATCGGAAACGACGCCAATAAGATAAGCTTTTTCTTTAGTATCCATACTCCACCACCCTTTCTTTAAAAAGAGCGTTGACTCGTGAAGTCAGGATATCTGTGTCATTCAAGCGAATCCCGGTGGGAAGCTCCAGCACCGTTTCCGCCTCGCCAGGCATAATGACATGCAAATAACCGCGGCACGAGCCGGAAAATTCTTTTAAAATTTGATGAAAATTGCTCAGCCGCTCTTCAGTCAAAAGAGGGGCAGGAACTTTAAAGTGAATACTGCGCGTTTTTTGGCTGAGAAATTCCGTAAGTAAGTGAACCTCCTTAACCAATAGTTTAGCACCTTCTTCGGTTCGGTCAATCCCTCCTTGCACCACCAGAGGGGCATCTTGCGTTAACAGATCGGCGCATTTTTGAAAAACATCGGGGAAAAAAATAGCCTCGAGCGATCCTTTGAGATCTTCCAACGTGGCAAAGGCCATGCGGCTCCCTTTTTTTGTGGTGATCACGCGGCTTTTGGTAATAATTCCTATCATGGTCACTTCCGTCTCACTGGAAAGCGTTTGACACAATTGCGAGTCGGTGGTTGAGACGCGACTGATTTCGGATTCGTAACTTTTCAGCGGATGTCCCGAAAAATAAAATCCCATCGACTCTTTTTCAAAAGCCAACTTTTCGTTGTCGTACCACTCCTCCGTTTGAGGAACGGAAATGCCGACGCGGGCACTACCAGCCGACTCGATAGAGCCAAACAAACTCCCCTGTCCGCTCTTTTCTTCTTGCTGGCGTTTGGCAACCCAATCCATCACGGTATCGATGATTTGAAAAAGAGCTTTACGGGTGAAGCCAAATAAATCCAAACCCCCCGACTTGATAAGCGACTCGATCACTCGCCGATTGATTTTGTGAGTATCGAGCGATTCGAAAAAATGAAAACAGGATTTGAATTTTCCACCGACCGCTTCTCTCGTTTTAACCATCGCCTCAATAGCCCCTTCTCCCGCACCTTTGAGGGCTCCCAAGCCATAGCGAATTGTTTTTTCATCGATGACTGAAAATCCATGAAAGCTTTCGTTAATATCAGGCGGAAGAATTGTGATGCCATGGTTTTTGGCATCCTGAATATAGAAAAGAATTTTGTCAGTGTCGTGCATTTCGTGCGAAAGAATCGCGGCACTGTACTCCACAGTATAGTGGGCTTTCAAATAAGCGGTTTGATAGGAGACCAAAGCGTAGGCGGCACTGTGCGATTTGTTGAAACCATATTCGGCAAACTTGGCCATCAGGTCGAATATTTTTTCCGCTTTGGGAAGAGGAATTTTTAGGTCAGCCGCTCCTTTAAGAAAACGGACTTTTTGCGACGCCATTTCATCCGCTTTCTTTTTTCCCATAGCACGGCGCAAAAGATCAGCTTCTCCCAAAGTGTACCCCGCTAACAGCGATGAAATCTGCATCACCTGTTCTTGGTAAACAATGACGCCGTAAGTGTCTTCCAAAATCGGTTTGAGTTGCGGGAGATCGTAGAGAATCGGCGTTTTTCCCTGTTTGCGATTAATAAAATCATCCACCATTCCAGAACCGAGAGGACCTGGGCGGTACAGAGCGACAAGCGCAATGAGATCTTCGAAAGTCGATGGCTTCATCCGGACCATGAGGTCTTTCATCCCATCACTTTCAAGCTGAAACACGCCGTTCGTGTCGCCACGAGAGAGAAGTTCGAAAACAATTTTGTCGGTTAAAGAAATATCCAGGATTTGCAGCTGCACTTGTCGCGTCCGTTTGATAATTTTTAACGCCGCTTGAATAATAGTCAACGTTTTCAACCCCAAAAAATCAAACTTGATCAGTCCAATTTTTTCGACCGCCTTCATGTCAAACTGGGTGACAATATCGTCGTTCCCCCCTTTGTAGAGAGGAAGAAAATCGGTGAGTGGTTTGTCGGAAATCACGACACCAGCGGCATGCGTGGAAGCATGACGATTTAATCCTTCCAACCGTCTGGCAATACTCAAAAGTCGATGAACGGTCAGATCGTTGTCTTCCATTTCTTTGAGTCGCGGTTCCTGTTTGAGAGCTTCTTCGAGAGTGATGTTGAGAGTCGTAGGAACCAGCTTGGCAATTTTGTCGACCTGTTCGTAGGGAATATCCAGCACGCGCCCTACATCGCGGAGAACCGCACGGGCCTTCATTTTCCCGTAGGTTATAATTTGAGAGACGTTTCCATATTTTTTAGCCACATATTCCAAAACAAGATTTCGCTTGTTCATGCAGAAATCGATATCAACGTCCGGCATACTGATTCGCTCGGGATTGAGAAAACGTTCGAACAGAAGTTTGTAGGGAATGGGATCGATGTCGGTGATTTGGATACAGTAAGCGACCAGAGAACCGGCGGACGACCCGCGCCCGGGGCCCACAGGAATATCGTTATTTTTGGCGTAGCGGATGAAATCGGAAACGATGAGAAAGTAACCGGAGAACCCGGTTTTTTGGACAATCCCCAACTCTTCTTCCAAACGGGCTTTGTATTGAGATTTCAAATTTTGTTGAACCAACTTGGACGGATAATTTCTAAGAATCTCCGGCCATCGTTCCTCAAGCCCTTCAAGCGCTTCTTCTCTTAAAAACTCATCGAGAGTTTTGCCTTTAGGTGGGTCAAATTTTGGAAAATAATAATTTTTAAGATCGAATTCAAACTGACAAAGCTCGGCTATCCGTGCCGTTTCGGCCAATGCCTTAGGCGCGTATTCGAAATCGACAATCATTTCCTCGGGACTTTTGAAAAAATAACCGTCGCTGGAAAATTTTAAATGATCGCGCGCCCCGTGAAGAGTTCCGCCGGTTTGAATACATTGAAGCACTTCAAACGCTTCGGAATCATCCCGTTCCAGATAATGACAATTGTTGGTGGCGACAACGGGCAGATTTAATTCTTTCGCAATTTCCAAAAGCTCCAAATTGATGGAATGTTGCCCCTCGACTCCATTTTCCTGAAGCTCCAGATAAAATCGCCCGGGAAAAAGTGCGGCATAAGTACGAGCCAGCTCTAGCGCCTTCGCTTTCTGCCCTTCAAAAATATGATGATTAATTCCTCCATCCCAACCACCAGACAAAGCAATCAACCCTTCCTGATATTCCGCCAAAAGTGCCGTATCCGCTCGCGGCTTGTAATAGAAACCTTCCAAAAAACTCCGCGTCAAAAGCTGGCAAAGATTTTTATACCCGATTTTGTTGGTGATGAGTAAAACGATTTGATAAAGATGATCCACCCCGCGGCGTTGAACACGCAGCGTGTGCTGATCGTGAGAGGGAAGAAAAACAGTCGCGCCAATAATCGGCTTCAATCCTGCTTTTTTAGCTTCGGTAAAAAAATCAACCGCCCCAAAAATATTTCCATAATCGGTAATCGCCACCGCCGACATGCCATATTGCTTGCTCCTGGCGATCAGATCAGGAATGCGGATCGCCCCATTGAGAAGACTATATTCGGTATGATTGTGAAGATGAATAAAGGACATGCGACCTGTTTCCCTTATTCTCTATCGCTTCTGGGGAATTGGTCAAGAAGAAGTACAAAAATAAGAAACTATTCAAGAATCCTAGAAATTTTAAGGGAAAGAATTTTCTTGTGGGCTTTTTTATCCGCCGTGAGCCATATTCCCCCTATAAGCTGGGCATTAGCCGCATAAATCGCATCATATCCTGATAAATTAAAGGTTTTAGCGAGAGTAACGGCTGTGCTCAAAGTTTCTCTACCATTGTCCAAACGGATAAACCCTAAATCTTGCAATTCGTTGACATATTCTTTCGTCTCGTTTGCATGATGGGATAAGCGGCATAACACCGAGAGCATTTCATTGAAAAACAATTCGGGAACTGCAAACCGATCGGGCTGGTTTCTGATCTGATCAAGGACTTGCAAAGCTTCGAACCTAAGAGGTTCGTTTTCGACGTACCATTTAATGGCAACTGAAGCATCGATAAGGGTGATCATGAAGAACGAAGATCTCGAATGAGATCAAGGGAAGTTTTTCCTTTAGGAAGCTTAAGTTTTGCCTGCTTTATTTTCTGGACAATCTGATCTCTCTGAGCATCCGCTTCAACATCAACAAACCTTTTTTTATAGTCATCCAAACTGATTAAAGCGGCAACCGGCTTGCGGTTCTGTTCCACTAAAACAGGTTTTCCTTTCCTGGCCAGCTTTTTGAGTACGCTACCCAGATTTTTGCGCATTTGAAGGGCGTTTGTCTTTTCCATACTTTAACTATGACACATGATGTGTCATGTTTCAAGGGCAAATTAACAGGGTCATTCCCACTCAATCGTCGCCGGAGGTTTTGAGGAAATATCATAGACAACACGGTTGATCCCTTTAATTTCGTTGATAATGCGATTGGAAATTCGGCCGAGAACTTCGTGCGGGATATCGGCCCAATCGGCGGTCATGCCATCGAGACTGGTAACCATTCGAAGGGCACAGACACTTTCGTAGGTGCGTTCGTCTCCCATCACGCCAACCGACTTGATGGGAAGGAGTACCGCGAACGATTGCCACAATTTATTGTAAAGACCGTTCGCTTTAATTTCGGCCATGACGATGGAATCAGCTTCCTGCAAAATGGCAATCCGTTTAGGGGTAACTTCGCCGACAATACGAATGGCCAAACCGGGGCCTGGAAACGGATGCCGGTTAATAATTTCGTCTGGCATTCCGAGTTCTTTGCCGACAGTTCTTACTTCATCCTTGAAGAGTTCGCGGAACGGTTCGATCAACTTGAGTCCCATTTTTTTGGGCAACCCCCCTACATTGTGATGACTCTTGATCACCGCCGACGGCCCTTTAAACGAGACACTTTCGATGACGTCGGGATAGAGTGTTCCCTGCCCCAAAAACTTGGCCCCTTTAATTTTTTTGGCTTCTGCCTCAAAGACTTCGATAAAAACTCGACCGATAATTTTTCGTTTCTTTTCGGGATCGACTACTTTTCTGAGAGCTTTCAAAAATTTTTGTGAGGCATCCACATACCGAAGACGGATATGATAAAATTGTTTGAAAAGTTGTTGAACCCGCTTCTCTTCGTTCTTTCGAAGCAATCCGTTGTTGATAAAAATACAGGTCAGTTGATTTCCAATCGCCTGATGCAACAAAACCGCCGCAACGGTGGAATCTACCCCTCCCGATAAACCCAAAATCACCTTATCTTTATTAACTTTGTCTCTTATTTCTTTAACTGATCGATGAATGAACGAACCCATCGACCAATCGGGGCGAAGGCCACTGATTTTGAACAAAAAGTTGCGAAGAATTTCACGCCCCTGTTCGGTATGAACCACCTCGGGATGGAATTGTAGGGCGTACATTTTTTGCTGAGGATTGGCAATGGCGGCGATGATTCCATTTTCGGTTTCTCCGATAATTTCGAAACCATCAGGCAGAGCGGCAATGGAATCGCCATGGCTCATCCAGACGGTGGAGGCACTATTCAAACCCTCCATCAAATCATGCGCGCCCCCCAGCTTGAGCGTCGCCTTTCCATACTCCCGCTTCTTGCTGGATATCACTTTCCCCCCCAACAAATAGGTCATCAGTTGCATTCCATAACAAATTCCCAAAAGAGGGAGCCCCATTTCAAAAACACGTTTATCCACCATCGGCGCCCCTTTGCCCAAAACGCTGGCTGGCCCGCCCGATAAAATAATCGCCTGCGGTTTGAAATTTTGAATTTCTTCGAAAGAAAAATTGCAGGGATGAATTTCGCAGTAGATCCGTTCTTCACGGATACGACGAGCAATCAGTTGTGTGTATTGGGAACCGAAATCGAGAATGAGAATTTTGTTCATTAACCTAAATTATAATTCGGGGCTTCTTTGGTGATAATCACATCGTGAACGTGCGATTCTTTCAAACCGGCCTGCGTGATGCGGACAAACTGCGATTTTTGGTGCATCTCTTCGATGGTGGCGGCACCAAGATAGCCCATGCCCGAGCGAATCCCACCGACAATTTGATAAATGCTTTCGGCCAACGGCCCTTTGTACGGCACACGCCCTTCAATTCCTTCCGGCACAAACTTCGCTTCTTCTTCAATTTCCGACTGAAAATACCGTTCCTTCCCCCCTTTTTTCATGGCCGGAATCGAACCCATTCCCCGATAAACTTTGTAACTTCGTCCTTGATATAAAACCACTTCGCCCGGCGCTTCGTCGGTGCCAGCAAATAAAGAGCCGATCATCACCGAGTCGGCACCAGCCGCCAGCGCTTTGACCACATCTCCCGAATATTTAATCCCGCCGTCGGCGATAATAGGAACCCCCCCTTTTCGCGCCGCTTCCACACAATTTTGAATGGCGGTAATTTGCGGAACTCCAACGCCGGTGACAATTCGCGTGGTGCAAATGGAACCGGGACCCACACCGATTTTGATGCCATCGGCCCCGGCGGCAATCAGCGCTGTGGCCGCATCCCCTGTGGCAATGTTGCCGGCAATGACCTCACACCCCTTTAAATTCTTTTTGATGGCTCTGACCGTATCCAGCACCATTTCCTGATGCCCATGGGCCGTATCGACCACCACCACATCAACACCGGCCGCAAATAACGCTCGCGCCCGCTTCAACCCTTCTTCAGCTACCGAGACGGCGGCCCCCACTCTCAAACGCCCGAGACTATCTTTATTGGCCTGCGGAAATTTTTCGGTTTTTTCGATATCCTTAACGGTAATCAGTCCCTTGAGGTGATAATTTTTATCGATGACCAGAAGTTTTTCAATGCGATGTTTTTGCAAAAGTTCTTTGGCTTCGTCGAGACTCACTTTTTCCGTCACTGTGACCAAATTTTTAGCCGTCATCACCTCGGAGACTTTCAGTTTTAGATTTTTTAAGAAACGGAGATCGCGGTTGGTCAAAATTCCTACTAATTTCCCTTTTTTGGTCACCGGCAATCCGGAAATATTATAGCGCTTCATCACGCTCAGCGCTTCAGCAATGGTTTGTTCCGGCTCGAGTGTGACCGG
>Ga0209515_10004857_pt1 | contig 17839 bp, 25 predicted proteins | sample Subgroupgradi54m_FD_187454 | JGI IMG/M metagenome (GOLD analysis project Ga0209515, IMG submission 187454) | Subsurface groundwater microbial communities from S. Glens Falls, New York, USA - GMW60B uncontaminated upgradient, 5.4 m (SPAdes)... ...
CGGATTTCTGTATTGCAAGATTACGGCGGCGCTCATCCTTTAGTCATGGACGCCCTAGCGGAAATGTCCGAGGCTCAAATGCATCGTGCTTACCCCAGCGTGTGCGAGTACACACACGCTTTGCCCACCCGTGCGCGCACGAAGAAGACTCCCTTAATTTAAATACTGACAGGAACCAAACTTTTTGGAAAAATCATCACTTCTCTGCCTATTTTAGATTCATACGCGTTGTGTTGAATAGCAAATCCTTTAGTATGCATTGTTGCGTATAGGTTTTTAATATAGGGAACATCATCGTAAGTCATAATCCACTTTTTGAAAGATGATTTTTCCAAGAACTCAGATAAATCCTCATGTTCTTTATTGGTATAGTGGTTGAGATACAATGATTGTCCTTTTTGGAAATATGGAGGATCCAGAAATATAAAAAGTTGGTTCTTATCTTTGCGTTTCTCCAGTTTTTTTAATAACTCTATACCATCGCAATTACTTACCTCTATTTTATTATGAAAATCTTTAATTTTTTTCAGACGCTCAATGATTGTTTTTTTAGTGAAACGAGCATTAATTTTCCATTTCCCAGATTGGTCCATGCCGCCAATCGGCCCGCCATTCATAATCCCCGAGCGGTTGGTTCTATTTAAAAACAGGGTGGCAAACGCAAGTTTGTGATCATTTTTTGTTGAATTATAAATTGCTTTTTGCTTTTTCCACTCCTGAATATTAATCTCGGTTCGCCGTATCTTTTTGATTAAATAATCAGTATCAGAAACAGCTATTTTCCAAAAAATAAAAATTGCTCTATCTAAATCGTTTATAATAATTTTTTCCACTTTTCCGGCAAAGAGTAGGGCAAGTGAGGCTCCCGCACCGCCAGCATAAGGCTCCACCAAAACAACCTTTCCCCTTCCGATAAAGTTTTTTTCTATAGCTTCGAGTAGCTTATTTGCCAGACGAGTTTTTCCACCAGGATAACGAAGCGGACTTGAGAAACCAGAAATTATTTTAGTGTTTTGACCTTTCATTTTTTGATGTGTGTAATGTTTAGCATAGCACCAATAATGATGGACATAGCAACGGTCTGTTCAAAATTTGCTGAGTTCGTATAATTGTGTGCTCCGGATTGCAACAACTGAATTAGGCTTTTAGCACCACTGATACTGTTATTTGATAATGTTGTCTTCTGGTCTTGCGTTAATTGTTTTTTCGCATTATCGAAATTGGTATTTACATAGTCCGCAATACCTTTTGTTTTTGCTACTGCTGATTCAACAAGTAGTCGCAAGGACATTCTGATCAGTGCGGGGAAATTTTTTGATAACCTTGGTTCACTTTTTTGGCTATCTTTCACATAAAAATCGTACAAATCCAAAACATCCTGATAGATGTTATTCGTGTCTCCTTTTTTCAATACCAAGTTCTGCTCAAACAATGCTTGTGCTTTATTTTTCTCTCTCGCCGTTTTTCTTTGAGAAAGTGGTGTGCTCAGTTTAGCTTGCTTCTTTTCTTCTTCGGTGCTTTTCTTGCTCACAGAAAAGCTAGGGTCTACTTTTGAAAAGACATTTTCAACTAGCCACTCTTGCGTAGCTTGGGCTGGTACTTTTTGCGGATCAGTAATATAAGGCACTAACAGCTTTAGTTTTTTGTCTGATTTACCTCGATTTGTGAATGTTATGTCTCCTTTGTTGTCCGTTGAGTAATCCAAAAGCTTCTTACCATTTGTACTGAGAATCAAGCGGTCTATTTTGTTAAAACCAGAATTGAGTAACTCTTCCTCGTCCTTGTCTGTTCTGATTTGTTCTAAGATTTGCTCGTAGAAAAATAGCTTCTCAAGCTCTTTCTTAAACTGTGCAGATGCTACACCATATTCGGAAGAAGCAGAATCAATATCGTACTCCCCAGAATCTATCAGATTCTTATACATACGAAGTTTCTGTAACACTTGCCATGGTTTTAGCAGTTGATTGACATGTATATCCCAGATCTCTTTTTCCGCTTCCTTACGAGAAGGAGCAATAGCAATTTTTACTTTTTTAAGTTCCTGTTTATCCGTAATTTTATTCAGTGCTTCAAGTTCCTTTTTGTCGCGAGCATTTGTTGCCAGTTCCGGCTTAAGCAATAGCTGGCATGCCGCCAGTCGGCGGTTCCCATCCAAAACTATAGTTCTACCATTTTCTTTGCAGACAATAGCAACAGCGCTGCGGTGATAGCCGTTATTTGCAATATTTCTCGCAATTCTCAGTACATCCTCTTTGTCTAGAAGATAGTTTCTGATTTGAGTAATGTCATTTTGATCCCGGACATGTTTTGGTAGACGTGGATTCTGCAAATCCAGTTCCAAAGTTGTTACGTCCACGATATCGTCTTTCCAATTTTTTCTTGTTTTTGCCATAAGTTATTTTTGAAACACAAAAAGATGTTCGTGCATAATTAGCAAAAAGTTTGATTCTTTTGATTTTGTAACCCAAAAACCTGTTGCCTTGCAATTAAACTGTCTTTTTATTATGTCCTCTTTTAAAACAAAACCGACCTTCAAAAATCTATCCATAACCTTAAATGCGAGAGGTTGATACATTTTATTTCTGCGCGTATCTCCCATTAAAATTGCACAGTATTTCCCTTTCTTTAAAACACGAAATAACTCTTTGGCAACTTTCTCTATTTCATCAACAAAAGCATCTATATCGTGTATTCCTGATAAATCTTCTTTAATTTTGCCGTCACTGTATTTTATAATGTCTGCGTAGGGAGGATGAGTTAAAATAAAATCAATTTCATTGTCTTTAATAAAGTTCATATCTCTCGCATCGCATTTCATGATCCGTTGTTTCGCTTTATTATCAACTTCAAATTCAAGAGATTTTTTTGTTCTTTCTAACGCTTCCTCATTAACATCAATACAAGTAATGTGGCGATTTAAAATTTTGGCTTCTATCGCCGTAGTGCCTCCGCCAATCATGCAGTCAAGCAAGTGATCTTTTTCTTTTGAATAACGCAAAATAAGATTGCGAGCTACTTCTGGTGACCAGTTTCCACGCCAATCAGATTTATGCGTAGCCCAATTACCACGACGAGGAAAAGCCCATACGGTTGTACATTCTAGTTCAAATTCATCGGGATGAAGCTTTAGGTCTTTTGTGAGCATGCAAATATGTTAAATTATTTTATATTTTTTAGACTTAACTAATTTAATAGAATCGTAATTATTTTTATCTGTAAACTTATACTGCCAAATTAAATATTCATCAATTCTTTTCTCAAAAAATAATAGGAAGACTTCTTTTTTTGTATGTTCTGTCCATTGCCTGTATGGATAGTATAGTTGCCTAATTATTGTGTTTTTTGTAGAAGAATTTTTAGCTTCTATTAGAACAATTTTATTTTTCCCTTCATAACCGGCATCAACTTCTGTTTGGACTCCTTTCGTTTCAATTGTGGTATTACCAATTTTATAACTAAACTCAGGCGTATACTTTCTCCCTCTGATTGTTAGTACAAGCGAAGGATCGTCCATGAATGTTCTGATGAGACTTGAAGCATAGGCAAAATCAAGATGTTGCATCTCAGAATTTCCAATTTTTGCCGTGTCTAAATCAAAATCGAGCTTGGTATTATAAATTTCAGCTTCACTTTTAATTTCAGGAATATCAACATATCCCTCAGCTTTTACAAGAACATATTGACCATTTTTTACTGGCAATAAGACTAGTCCATTTTCTTTCATTATTGCTGGAACGCTTTCTCTTGTATCCATCTTGCATAAAATCCGAACCTCTTTTTCTGTTGTACTTTTAAAATTTTGAACTGATTTTTTAATATCTTTTGCAGATAAATAAAATGGTGATTTAGAAAAATCATGTTCTACAATTTTATTATCTTTAAATATCTTTATCCAAGAATTATTGTTAGCCATAAATTTAATAGTTAGTTACCAATACCTCTGTAATTTTTCCTCTTTTAGAAGCATCGGAGTTAATGGCACGACCCGCTTGTACTTTTGTAATACGGACACCTTTAATCTCGGAATAAATTTTGTTGATAAATGGAGTGTCAGAATTTGAAAGCATAACAAAACAACCTCGTTTGTGTAGTTCTACAAATGTATCTCTTAGTTTGGTTTGCTCTTTATCTAAAAATACCTCGCTAGTGTAAGAAGTAAATGAAGCTGTTTTGCTTACTGGATAATATGGCGGATCAAAATAAACAAAATCTCCCTTTTTTGCTTTTTTAAGCACTTCTTTATAATCCTGTTTCTTTATTTCAACATTTTTCAATGCTTTTGATGCTTTCCTAAGATTATTTTCGTCGCAAATAAGAGGATTTGTATATTTACCTAATGGGACATTAAACCCACCCTTACTGTTCACGCGATACATACCATTGAAACAAGTTCTATTCAGATAGATAAAACGAGAAGCAGTATTTAAATCAGAAAGCTTTTCTGGATTTTCTGCTCGTATTTTTAGAAAGTATTCCTTGTCCAATTTGTGTTTTTTAAGTGATTTTATTAGATTTTCAACATCATTCTTAATTACATTATAAGTAATGACAAGTTCATTGTTTAAATCAGAAAGATAGGCTGTCTCAGGAAGCAGATCAAAGAATACTGCACCTCCGCCGACAAATGGTTCAAAATACTTTCCGCTTTTTGGATTAAATTTTTCTGGCGGATAAAGATTCATTAAACGAAATTGTGCAAGAAGTTGTCTTTTTCCGCCAACCCACTTAACAAAAGGTTTTGGTTTTTCTGAAATAATACGAGAGGAGTCTTCCATAAGGTTTGTCTTGTCTGCAAGCGAAAAAACCCTATGAGCATAAATTGCATTTATGTTAAAAGTTTCTGTAATTTCTAAAATTGCTTGGTCTTTTGTCATATATCTATTTTAACAATTCATCACTCGAAACACCAAGTGCCTTGGCAATATTGGTAATGGTTGAAAGTGTTGGATTTGTCTTTCCATTTTCAATATTGCTTATAAAACTTCGGCTAACGCCGAGGTTTCGGACAATATCGCCTTGTGTAATGCCTTTCTCTGTTCGGATACGCTTTAGATTCTTGCCTAATTTTGCAGACTCACTTTTCATATCCACAGTATAGCACTAACATTTACATTATACACCAATATTATAGTATAATGTAATAGTATGATGTCCGCCCCGAATTCCGCCAAAACAAAAAGAGGAGCAAATGGAAAATTCCTCCCCAAACCCCTCCTTTTCCATTTGCGACATCCGAATTCAAAAACAAATGAGCCGAAGTTTTGGCAAATCCATTCCCCAAAAAATAGCTTTGCCAAAACTTCGTCCGCATTGTTCCGCCACCTGCCCGAGACCTTGAGGGCAGAACACCAAAGAAAAATGTCCTTTCCACTTTCAAGAAAAATTTCACCCCCGCCAAATCAAGAAAGCAAGAGACATTTTTCTTTGGTGTTGCCGAGTGAAGCGAGGCAGTGGCGGAACGATTCATTCCACATCGGGATTTTGCTCAAAATGCGTTCGGATTTCGTCGTACAGAGGGAGCGGTATTGTGCGCTTCGATAAGTATCCTTTTTGTTTTTGACACCTTGTCCGTTTTCACCTACCATGGCGTATAGGCCGAAATCATTCGGCACAACGCAGCACTCTTGAAAGGAGAAAACTCGTGGAGAGAATCGACTTCCCCAAATGGCTCGCAAAGCATCTCGAAACAGCGGTGCGGCGCCACCACCTCACCGAAACTGAGGAGGAGTGTGTCGTCGTCGCATTCAACAACGCCAAAACCCTCTGGGAGAAAAGGAAAGCCGAGGGTGCCTCTGCTTCGCAAGATGAAATCGCGGAAGCGATCGGCCTGGGCATCCAGGACCAACCTCGCCAGGACCTGATCATTCAGGCCTTTTCCGAAGTTTTCATCCGCTTTGCCCTCGAGCTGTTCACCACGGGGTTCAGTCGGGCGTCCTAGCCTCAAGGGTAGCGGTCTACACTCTGTAACACCGCTGCCCTCCCACCTAAGCTCATTACATCGTAGTGAATTTAGGCGAGAGAAATTTTAATTCTTTGAATATAACCTCCACTCTACAAGTTCTGAACTTATCCAAATAGGGGGGAGCCATCGATTTGACAAAATAGCACAGAGGTGCTATCTTGGTTTCAGTTATTTGATAAACCGATTCTCCACAACAGCCAAGAGTCCCTCGACTAAACTCGGGATTGCTGGTTGTTGTGGAGTTTAATTTCCGAGACGGAGGCAACCGATGAGCAAGGGAAGCAAGGAACGCAGGAAACAGCTTCGGAGGGAACGGGGAGACACTACTGCTGTCACGGCTCGAGAAATTCCCACTCAGAACGTTCCAAAGTGTCCGGTCTCTCCGGAACACACCGTCGAGCTGCTGGTACGAGGAACAACGTCGCACTGGTGCCAGGACTGCTAGGATGTCCTCTTCACGCAAGCAGACGGGTCCGTCATACTCTTCAACCAACGGAGGGACAGAATCGACGCCATCCTAAGGATCACCGCCGCGTAGAATCACCGCGGCACGTGCAACACACAACTCACCAAGGAGGTTACTCGAAACACCCTTTCGGCACAGAACTTTCGTTAACCTGATTCCCACCCTGATAGAGGTGAAACATGGCGGCGAATGGTTACATTCTGACCAGCCTGAAGGGGAAACACCTGGACCGCAAAGGCAAGTGGCGAAAGCACAAGGCGTTGTGCGAGGCCTATGTGCACGCCGCCGAAACGGTCCTTCAAGGAGGACCATGGGTCGCGGTGGTGAAAATGGTGATCCCCGCGGAGTACGATCCCGGCATGGACACTGCGAGGACCACGGGGACGCCCAAGTCCTACGCGCTCTTCCTCGTGGAAGATGTCGCCGCGGCTATCGCTGTCGTCACCGACCGGGTGAAAGCTTAGGACGCCGCTCTATGAGACGCCGACGCCGACGGTGTAAGTTCTGCAGCAAACATCAGCAGTGCCGCCGCAAGGTGGAATACTGCAGGTGGTGCACCGGGATGATGTTCGACGAGTACGAAGCGAGAGAACTCCTCCGGAGAGGAAGGAGAACTACTCACTTCAACAAGTCGAACGTGCTCGCGACCTAAAGGGGGCTTGCTCCGACGCCAGCCCCTCTGCTCGGAAATCCAAAAATGAGCCATCGGCTCCGCAAGGGAACCCACTGCACCTCGTGCAGGCGTCAGGGTTCCCATTTTATTTTATACGAAACTCAATGTTCTCAACTCTTCCGCAACTCTCCCCTATCCTATGGTTCTACTTCGAGCAACTCAGGACAGATGAGTGCGTCCGTTTTGACGAACCAACACTTTGGTGCTATTTTGTTTTTAGTTCTTTGAAAACTCATTCTGTAGCACTCACGAGAAATGCGACTCATTTTTGGTGAGTGTTACAGAGTAAATCTCGAGGGAAGAAAGGTAACGAGAGATGTCTCGAAAAATGTCGGCAGACAAGTGGTTGTACATAATATTCATTTTGCCGCTCATTCTTACGGCTGGCACCCTCGCGGTGTTCGCCCTCCAAGGAGTCCCACCTCCGTGGGTTTTCTTGGGGAGAGTCGCAAAGGAGTTCGGGAAAGCATGCGTGTTGCTCCTTAGAAGTTAGACCTCTAGCTGCCCGACAAGGGAGGTGATAAAATCATCACCTATCGGGCTTCACCTAAGTTTGGTACGTTGTAATAAATTTAGGCGAGAATGATTCTAATAACGGGCGAAGCGTAAAAATGCTATCATCAAGATAATAAGATTTATATGGAACAGGGGCCTGAACAACTGAATATCGATTACGGAAAAGGAACAAAGATGTATCCGGAAATCCAGGAGAAAGACGAGTGTCAGTATTGCGGGAATGCATTCGAAAGCCCCGGCAGCTGCAGAGTGTGCGCGAGTAATAAGCAGAAACGAGATTTTCTCGCTTCTTCGAAAGACAAAAAAGATACGCGATAATTTTTGAGGCGCGGCTGAACGTGTCCAACAGGTCCCAGCCACCGATTTGATGAAATAGCACTGATGTGCTATTTTTGTTTCAGTTCCTTGAGAATATATTTCCGTGCGACACGGCAGGGCATGAACCTTTCAGCTTTGCCGTGTCGCACGGAAACGCCAACCACCTCGAACGAAAACAAAGGAGAGACGATCATGAATCTGGAAGAGGAGGCGAGAATGTTATCAACGTCATCTGCACCGGGAACCGCACCGCGCACCATCGCATTTGCGAGCGGCAAAGGAGGAACGGGAACATCAGTCCTCGCGCTCAATGTGGCAATCCTTCTCGCCAAACGCGGGGAGCGGGTTGTCATCCTTGACGGGAACTTCGGGCTGGGGAACCTCAATCAGCTGCTGGGACCGTCGCCACGATACGACCTGCGACACGTGCTGGCAGGCGAGAGGCGATTGCGGGACATCCTGCTCCGCGGCCCGCACGGTCTCCTCATCATCCCCGCCGGCTCCGGCGTCGCCGAATTGGCGAACCTCGACGAGTCCGGGCGAGAAATGCTCCTCGAACAGCTCGAGGAGATAGAGCAGGGAGTGGATTTTCTCCTCATCGACGCCGGGGCCGGCATCAGCGACACCGTGCTCAATTTGATCATGGCCAGCGACGAAACCATCGTGGTGACACGACAGGAACCAACCGCCCTCACCAATGCCTACGCGCTGATGAAGGTCATTGTCCAGCATCGGCCGACCTACCCGTTCCATCTCCTCATCAACCTGGTCAAGAACGCCGCGCAGGCCCAACTGATTTACGACTCGCTCGCTCAGATCCTGATAAAGTTTCTCGGCTACCGGCCCGGTTACGCAGGGTTCGTGGTAGGCGACGCGAACGTGAGACGGTCAGTGATGAGGCAGGTTCCATTCGTGTTGGAAGCCCCGTGGTCGCCGGCAGCCAAATGCCTTTCGGCGTTCGTCGAAAAGCTGGCTCCCCGCAAGAAGGGACTCGGCATCAAGAGCCAAAGCGCGCGCCCGTGGTGGAAGCGAAAGCTCAGTTGGCGACCGAAATAAAATAGTTCTTGCGAGTTCAAGCCTCGCACAGTCAAGTCAAACACGGCTTCATTGTGTGGGGCTTTTCTGTTTCTTAAATAACAAATAGGTTCTTATATCGTTCCCTCTAGAGGCGGGCAGGCACGGCGCGGAGACGGTTGGCTTGCCTTTTTCTAAAAAATAAGATAGAAAGTAATGAGCAGCAAATATCGGCGAGAGGAGAATAGCCTTGGCGGACTTGATTGAGAGAATTACTAGTATCGCCGTAGCTTCGCTCGATAAAGGCCACGACTTCTCGGTTGCCGTAAGGGGAGCAATGCAGGTCTGTGGCGTTCAAAGCCCTGAATGGACAGCTACGTATCGGAAGGTCTGCAGCCGGCTCGCGATGCGGCGAGTCGAGAGGCAGAGAGCAAAAACCGCGGTCGGGCAGATGTCCCTCCGCTTCCCCTCGCCTGGCAAACGCTAGGCGAGGGTTCGTTCTTTTTAACGTCGAAAATTGGGGGAAGTGAGGATTGATTTTAGAACTGATGTACGCTATTATTAGGTCATGGTGAAAGAGAAAAATAACGAACTAAAACTTAACGAAATCAAAACATCTCTTTTGACTTTTATGGAGTCGTACAACAAAAGCATTCCGGTCAGTTTCCCTCATGCATCGGTAAAAATATTGAAACAATTTCAGACACTGCATCCTATACTTTTCAGACAGAGTGGCGAGTGGTCAATCGACAGGCATCGCAAAAGAGTCATGGATTGGCTTCCCTCGTATTCCGGTATTTTATGAAGTTGCTGGAAGAAAACAGGTTCTTATATCATTTAGTGTTCGGAGTCAGGAAAAGACAGTGGAAATAATTGACACTCTTTCGTGCCTCCTATAGATTTATAGTCAGACGAACTTGTCACATTCCACAAGAAAGGGAGGATAATCATGGCTAGAAGGCATGAGAGTCCGCTAGAGATGATCTGGGCTTTTGCGGTAAGAGCGTTCTGGCGTACGCTCGACCTATTCGAAAGAACGTCGGCTCCGATCGACTTCAAAATCCTCGAAGGAGTGCCGCCTGGCACTCAGCTGAGGATGGTCTTACGCCGAGATGCAACCAGGGGAGCCCTCGTCAGTCTTTCCCTGACGGACAGAGGTATTCTCGAACTCGACGAGCGCTCTCGGGAGAAGCTCATGGCGGTTATCGGGAACCACTACAAATGGCCGAACCCCCGGTATCGCTCCTTCACCATGCGCACGCTCCAGGGCTTTACCAGGGCCGAATTTCTCCGGCGGAAGCTGCTGATTGGCGGCCTCAAGAAGCTTGAGGTAACGATCCAGCCGCGAGGGAAGTTCGGAGTAGGTCTTCGCCTCGTCGTGTCCCGCTGAGACAGCAACCGGGCGCGTAGCAGTTCCCACGCTACCGCCCCTCACCTAAACTCGTTACAACGTAGTGAATTTAGGCGAGAGTAATTCCAAGAGTTCACCGCAAGCTGGCTCAAGACAAGTGAACGCGTCCAGCAACAGCGACAATTTTTGTCTGAACGAAGAAGAGGTACCGGGCCGAAGCCCAGTACCTCTTGTCGCTGGAGGAGGGATGAACGCAGGATAGTCACTCGGTGGGCTTCTTGGGCTTGGGCTCTGGCCACTCGATTCGGAGCCGCGGTTTCCTGAGGGGCCAGACTAAGTAGGCAACCACGCCGAAAGCGATGCCGATGAGCATATCCTCGTAACCCTCTTTGCGTAACCAGACATAGAAGAGGGCATCTTCTCTTGTACTGGTAGAAATTGGCCCCAAGCCGTGCACAACCAAGAAGTAGGCGCTCCCGAACGGGTCGGAAAAGAGCCACAGGAATCCTCCAAAAGGGAAGACCGCTATGGCTACGAGACCGAGAACCCCGGTGATACCTACCCTTGCCACGATCCATGCCATTCTGGCAAACCGCCGCAACCTTTCCATCGTCCCCTCCTCTTTCGAACTGTTTTGCTGCTTTTAAGAGAGTAGACCCTTTCTCGTTATCTTGCAAATCCCCTCATTTATTTGCCCAAAGAAGACCCCAAGCGCCATCGAAATGGTATACTAAGATTGCATGCCAGGTAGTGAAAATGCGATTTAGGCAACCTCTATTATTTTATACGCCACTATGAACAAACCGAATATAAGCAGAGGTCATTATTTAACCATCCAATCATGCGGTTGCCTTACATAACGTTGCTATCGCATTTCTACTGCCTGGCATGAGGAAACTCGGTTTTAGTTTGTTATTTTTTCTAGTATTACTTTCTTCGTATATTATTTGGAGTTATTTTGCGAACCCGGTTTCTGATACAGTAGTCACGCAAACTTCCCAAAAGGAACCTTACGGACATCAGCTTTCCCCAAGCAATACAACCGACCAAAACTTTCAAGAGGAGCTTTTCGATTCCGGAAAAAAGAAAATCGATTCAGCGAAATCCTTCGCAGAACAAATTCCGGGAGCCGCCCATCGTACGTTTAACGACCTGCTTGTTCGGGCAAAAAATATTACGAGGGAAAAAATAGATGCTATTTTAGAAACCCCGACGCTCCGGGAGGCCGGACCTGCCTCATCGCCCGCTTTTTCTGCGACTCCCGGAAATACTGCCGGCAACAGCACTCCCTCTCAAAACTCTTCAACAGAACTGCAGGTATGTTTTATTGTCCAAAAAGGAACGCTTGTGGACTACAGTATTGACCAACCATTCCCCGGCGTACAAGAAGCGCTCTATACGGTTGCGTGGGGAGATGGAGAAACTATCCATGGATTATTTCATAGCGGCGACCAACACATCGTTGTCTCCCATACATACGCACAGCAAGGCACCTACGCCATTATTTTCCAACTTAAGAATAGTTCTACTACCCTTACGATATCGCGCTCGGTATGTGTAAAGGGATAGGGCGCATAGTACATCAGACAAAGCAAAATATTTGCATAAATAATAAATAAAGAGTATTATCGAGAATAGCACCAGTCCGGATTCCTGTTGCTAAAGGAGTCCGGCAAGGAGGTGATAGGATTGGGTTACTATTCGTTGGAGCGCGCCGGTCGTCCGATGAAGCGCGAGGTTCGGCAGGTCTCGGAAGACGGAACTCGTGGGTGGTGGGCCGAGGCGATCGCATCGCGCTGGGGCGGAGGAGACGCGACGGAGTTCGCTCTCGCCGCCCTCGGGAACATGAAAGCTCGAAGTAAGTAGCTCCAGCTCGAACCCTCGCTTCACATCCGTAGTCGGCTCGTCCCACTGGCACTTGATGCAGTGGGGCGGGCTCAATTTTTTTTGCGCTTATACAAAACTTAACCTAATTTAAACCTCTTTCAATCCCCTAAAAGAACTCTGACGGCCGCGCGCTGCGTGTCGGAAATCGCGCCGCCGCTCACGTGCTGGTGATTGTCCTCAATCCGTATTTTCTGGCTGTCTTGCGTATGATAGATATAATCCCCTTCAAGATACGCGAGCTTATGGCCGTCCCGGTTAAAAACATGACTGCCGTCCACAAAGCCCACTTTCTTTCCGTCGTGCGAAAAAATATCGTTATTTTGAATGTAGCCGATTTTTTGCCCTCCCCGAAAAAGATCGTGGCCCGAAACGTTTATCATATCTATACTATATCATATTAGTTTTGCTATGGCGAATTCAAGACAATTCTCGTATAATTGAAAAGTAGTTTCGTCGGCAAGAATAAAATATCCTCATATGTCAGAAGAAAAAATTGAACCGCCAGCCGAGTCAGACGGCGAAGAAAAAGACGGAGAAAAAAAGGAAACCCCGAAAGGGAGAATAATCTGCTCGTGGTGCAAAAAGGTTTTGGGAACCAAAGAGATGGAAGGAGATTCCCATACTATTTGTGTTGATTGCAGAGAAAAATATTTCTCTGATTTCCCGAAACGAAAATAATTCTAACGATAGAGTAGAGATGGTTAAATTTTAATCACCTCTTCCCAAGGCAGGCCGGGTCTCCCGAAGTGGCCGTACGCCGCGGTCTGCCGGAAAATCGGCCTGCGGAGATTCAACCGCTCAATGATTGCGAGCGGTTTGAAATCAAACTTCTTTTTCACGAGAGCGCTCAAATCCTTTCCCGCTTCATCTGCGGCTTCTATCATCAGCGGCTCGGCGCGTCCGATAGCATACGCGACGGATACGAGACAACTTTTTGCGAGTCCGTTCGCGACGATATTTTTAGCGGCAAAGCGCGCCATATAGGCGGCGGAGCGGTCTACTTTTGTGGGGTCTTTTCCCGAAAAACAGCCGCCGCCGTGCGGCAAAAGTCCGCCGTAAGTGTCCACCATAATTTTTCTGCCGGTAAGACCGGTGTCCGCGTCAAAACCGCCTTGCACGAATTTACCCGTCGGGTTCACGAGAATTTCTATGCCGGTCAAATCGCCGATTATCGGACCGAATAATTTTTCGATCAATCTGGTCCGGATGAAATCCTGTTCCACCGCCGCGTCGTGCTGAACGCTCACCAGCAATGTTTTTATCCTCCCGTCTTCAACGGTAATCTGGCTTTTTCCGTCGGGTCTGAGCCAGCTTTCTCCGGCGCGGCGGAGATTTTCCAATCCTTTCGCAAGAGCATGAACTTGAACCAGAACTTTCGGCAAAAATTCCGGAGTGTCCGCGCTCGCGTAGCCGTACATTATCCCCTGGTCCCCCGCGCCGCCGGTATCCACGCCCTGCGCGATGTCCGGCGATTGCTGAACGATGTTCGTAATAATTTTGAGTTCTGCGGTATAGCCGATGTCTCTGTAGACCTCGCGCGCGATTTCAACCGCGTCAAACTTCGCGCTGCTTGTTATCTCGCCTCCTACTACCAAGAGACCGTGCCCGCCGAACGATTCCACCGCAACCCGGCTCTTCGCGTCCTGCCGCAAACACTCGTCCAAAATCGCGTCTGAAATCTGGTCGCAAATTTTGTCCGGATGGCCGGAGGTCACGCTTTCAACGGTATAGGTACGTGATTGTAAAAACATAATGGTATGAAAAATGTTGCGGCGCGTAAGATTATACAAGTATTGCAAAAAAGATAATTGTTGTCAAAAAGATTTATACCCACAAGAAGAAAGGGGCCGTTCAGGCTCTGAAGAGCCTTCAGGCTCGATGAGCTGTGGGCATTGGGATGACCGAGCCACACTCAATATGCCAGGTAGTGAAAATGCGATTGCCGCTCTGCGGCTGACTACGAAACATATCGCATTTCTACTACCTGGTATGGTATACTATTATGCATAAGTAAAGGTCGGTTAGCCAAGAATATACTATCTTAAAAACAATGAAAGGTCTTCACATGGTAACGTTTATTCTTCTCGTAATCGGCGGATTGAACTGGCTGCTGGTGGGTCTCGGCGTCTGGGATATCGGAAATCTCTTTGGCGGGCAGACCGCGGCTGTTTCGAAACTCATCTACGTACTGGTCGGCTTGTCCGCAGTAGTTGAGCTCGCGACGCACAAGAAGAATTGCAAATGCTGCAACAGCGGCCAGACGGGAATGTAACGGAAGTTTTCTCTACACTACCCGGCACCTATTATTATGTAGATGCGAGGGCGCACTAAAAACGACTCATGAGGGGTCGTTTTTAGTTTTTCTGGAAAGTTGACATTTGAAATAAATTTTGCTTTGATTGTATTAGCATAGGAACAAAATCGCAATATGAGCTGACAAGGAGGTGAACCTGATGGACGAAAGCAAAGTGTCGGAGTGCAAACACAACATCAACGCCACAATCTGCGTCGACTGTCGAGGGAGTGCCGTAACAAAAAAAGAGGAAGTGCGGCCGAGCGAACCCGTACTAGGCCCTCCGGAAATTCCCCGGGGCTCAATCGTCACAATTCTTCTTGACCGGGTGGCGAAGAAAAAAGGTTCTAGGTTGCAAGTAGTCGGCCTTCCCTGGCAGGAAACTATCCCGCTCCCGCCGCCGCTTGAATCGCCACGCACCGAAGTGCCCTCGGGAAGGAAGAAAAAATCCGGACCAGATGATCCCCCTGCCGAAACCCGACCCGACGAATATACGCATCCTCGAAAACGAAGTCCTTTGGAGTGCCGGCCGGCCTACAAGGTTTCGCTCACGAAGTTTCAAGAGGGCGGAGCGGGCGGCCGTACCTTTGTCAGCGTCGAAAAGAGATGGGAATGAGCAGGCGAGAAGCGGAAGCTTCTCGCCTGCTCACCCGAAATACGCTTCAGCTTTTCATTTTTGAGAATCGCGGTTCGCTCGCTCCAGCGACTCGCGCCCGCTGCCTCTCGGCACTCGCAATCCTTCGGATACCAAGCTGCGAGCGCCTCCGAGAGCTTCTCAAAAATGAAAAGTTTCCGCAGTTGAAATTTTCTTCAGCTAAATCACAATTAAAAAATAAAATGATTACGTTCCCCCAAAACATTCTTGATTTTTTGAAAGAGCCGAATTTTATGGCGCTCGGGACTATCCGGAAAGACGGGAGTGTCCAGATGACCATTGTCTGGTTTGAATACGAAAACGGAGTATTCAAAATCAGCACTACGACCCCGCGGATAAAATATAAAAATATTGTAAGCGACCCGCGCGCGACCATGCTTATTTATGACCGTGGCAATCCGTACCGCTATCTTCAAATCCAAGGGAAGGTTTCGGATATCACAAAAGAAGGCGCGCACGATTTCATCGACAAGCTGAGCGGCCGCTATACGGGCAACGCGAAATACAAAAACGACCCGGACAGAAAAGAAGACCGCGTCATAATTTCCATCGAACCGCTCCGCTACAGTTCGGTCGGGTTCGCTGGAATCTAGCGAAAAATGCTTGACACGATATCCCAAATAGTGATTTTTACGTTTGGAACGCTCTCCATCATTCTTATCGGGCGGAAAAACCGCTGGGGATTCGTGGCGGCACTTATTACGCAACCCTTCTGGCTTTATACCAGCTACGCTCACGGCCAGTGGGGAATCTTTGCGGCAAGCTGCGTGTACGCAGCAAGCTGGCTCTACGGATTTTACGAATGGTTTATTAAAAAAGAAAAGTAAATCCCGATGCCGAAATTGATTTACGCGGGCACAAAGAACCGCGACATTTTCTACGCGCTCAAGCTCGAGATTTCCGACCCGATATTTTTCATCGAGACCGATTCGAAAAAATACGTTTTTCTCGACTATCGGGAAATAGATTTTTTCAAGGAGAAAAACAAAAACCCGAATATTGAGGCAATACTCTTAAATCCCATTCTTGAAGAAGCCGCGAAAGCTGGCGACACGACAAAAACCAGCCATAAACTCGTGCTTTTTCTTATCGAAAAGTACGTTAAAGAAACCGCCGTGCTCGAAGTTCCTTCTGATTTTCCTTTGGATATGGCTGATTTTTTAAGAACCAAAGGAATCAATGTTCTGCCGAAAAATCCTTTTTATCCGGAACGGGCAATAAAGACGGAAGAGGAAATTTCGCTAATGAAAGAAACTGCACAACGGACGCTGAACGTTTTCAAAAAAATAGAAGAAATTTTGAGAGAAGCAACAATCGAGGGCGAATATATAAAACATAACGGTGAGATACTCACCAGCGAATTTCTGAAAAAAGAAGCGGGCGTTGAAATGGCGCGGCAAGAACTCATTGACAGCGAAGGCATCATCATTTCTTCGGGAAGCCATTCGGCTATCCCCCATCATCCGGGAACCGGCCCCATCAAAGCAAATCAACCGATTGTCTGCGATATTTTTCCGAAAAGCAGAACTTCCGGATATTTCAGCGACATTACAAGAACCTACGTCAAGGGCGTTCCTTCGGAAGAAATCAGCAAAATGTTTGACGCGGTTCTGTGGGCACAAGAAAACGGTGTTTCGATGGTCAAAGCCGGAGTACAGGCGAAAGAAATCCACAATGCGTGCGCCGCTTCGCTCAAGAAATCAGGATTTGAAACATCGGAAGGCCACGGTTTTGTACATTCAACCGGCCATGGCGTGGGTCTCGAAGTCCATGAACGACCAACAATCGGGCCGAATTCAGAAGCCATTCTTGAATCCGGCAATGTGATTACCGTCGAACCCGGGCTCTACTACCACGAAATAGGCGGCGTCAGAATCGAAGATATGTTTTTGGTGACCGAAACCGGAACGGTTTGCCTTACGGAGTATCCGAGGAAGTTGGTTGTGGAGTAGATTTAGCAAATTTGTTATCTCTACTTTTGACGACACTCCTAATTTTTCAAGTCCCACTCAACTAATACAAAGTTTTTTATAGTTAATCCGATTTCCAAGGCGGCTTTCAGAAAAATGCGCTGGGAATCCTGAATTTTATCTTTCTTATTCCTTTTCAATTCAAGAAATAAAAATTGATTATCCTTCCATACGAACACATCCCAACAACCGCCCAATCTACCGGTTCTACTTTTTATCGACTCGATAATTCTCTCTTGTTCTGACGACAATCGTACTGGTTCAACGACTCCCGGCAAACCGGCTCTGAATTTCCGCCTATATGAATCAACCCAAACCCCGTCCCAAGCATTCGATTGAAACAATCTTAAAACGGCAAGCTCGGCGAACACTGGCTCGCCATTAAAATTGATAACAGTTTTATTGCCGTAGCTATCCGGTACTGGTTTACCATTCCATTTCTTAAATTTTAAGAAATATTTAGTTATGGCAACTTTCTTTCCCGAACTAAGATATAACGTTTCCTGCTCATGCAAATAAGGATTAAAAAATGGAAGACGATTTAACATAAAAATTTTCTTTCGCTCCGTCGTTAATGTTTACACTGAGCGAGCGAAGCGAGTCGAAGTGTGGAATTATACAACTCTGCTCGAACATTTTTTGACAGGAACTCCTGACTGATTGCCGCGCTTCGCGCGGCTGGAACGAACCCTGACGCTCGGGCGCGGCGGAATTCCCCCCACACCCCCCTTCCG
>Ga0209515_10004859_pt1 | contig 17835 bp, 21 predicted proteins | sample Subgroupgradi54m_FD_187454 | JGI IMG/M metagenome (GOLD analysis project Ga0209515, IMG submission 187454) | Subsurface groundwater microbial communities from S. Glens Falls, New York, USA - GMW60B uncontaminated upgradient, 5.4 m (SPAdes)... ...
GCATCATCAATAAATTTTAAATAATCTGAATACTCTTTAACCATGGGGCTCACCTCTTTTCGTTCTTCAGAACTTAAGAGGGCTAATGAGCCCTATATATTTAAAATTATAGGAATGCACCAACACACGTTTACTATTTTTTAACTTTTAATTTTTCAATAATAGCTTTATCAGAGATAATAGCAGAATTTCCATTAGGATCGTCAATCACAATTGTAATAGGTATATCACCACATTCAACCTTCCATATCTTCTTAAGAAGGTTCTTTGCACTTTTTCTTGTTCCATCATCTTCTGCAGCATCCCTTTCTCCTTCAACTACCTTCTTAAATCTCTGGATAACACCTTCAACATTTGAAATATATCCTTCAGAACTTGAACCTGGTGTAACAGACATTCTTAATTCAGGTATCTTAACTGTTGCTGTAGAAGATTTAACAATCCTTACATCCAGATCTTTTTTATTTACCACTTTAAATGTATACTTAACAGGATTTTTTTGCTCAACAGCTTCAACATCTGATAAGTAATAATCACAAACACTACATTTCATAGAAAAGACATAGGTTTTACCAAAATAGGGAACATCAATTTCATCTTCCATTAAAGTAAGCTCTTTCTTACCGCATACAGGACAAGGCTGTTTTTCTAACTTTTCCATTGCCGAAAACATAGTAAGAAAATTTATAAATCTTTTTAAACGAGAGAACTGCATGGGCGCGTAGATCAGCTCGGTAGATCGCTCCCTCGGCATGGGAGATTTAAAACCCAAAAGGCCTCGGGTTCAAATCCCGACGCGTCCATATAAAAATATATAAACAAGTTTAAGTTTTCAAGATTATAAATGTATAAAGTATTCACAAATTTTGCTGAATTTAATAGGGAAGTTAAAGAAGCGGGGTTAAAGGTAAATCTAAAAGAGTTAACGCTTCTTGATTATAATTTTCTTCAAACCTATGATAATTTTACTATAATAAATATTCGAGACTACGATAAAGAACCAAATAATCTAATTATTCTTTCTCCAAAAAAGACCTTTTTTTATGGTGGAAAAGATTTTGTCAATGGTAATTTAAGACAATTTAGCAACATATTAAATAAAAAATATGGTGAAAGTACAGCTATAACCTTTTTAGTTCTAGAAGCGGTACTTACAAACTACACAACAGAATTTGAAAGCCTGAGAAAAGAGCTTGTTGAATTAGAACAAAATCTAAACATAGATAGAATAGAAGAAGAAGGAAGAAGATTAAGAAAATTAATAGATAGATTAGAGGACTTTTTTGATATTTTAATAAGACTAGAAGAAAGAAAATTAGCAGAATTTGACAGTAAGTTGATAAGTTATGACTATAATATTCTAACCTCAGAAGCAAAATATTGGTTAGAAAGATGTAGAAGCAATATGTATAGAATAGCAAGTTTAAGAACAAAATGTGATATTAAAAGTAACTCTGAATTAAGTGAAAGGATTACAAAATTAACAATAATTATGACCTTCTTAACTATTATCAGTATAGTCGTTACTATACCTGGAACAGTGGGTGCAATATTTGGGATCCCTGCTTTATCAGATGCTTATTTTAAAGGTCATAATAGATTCTTATTGGAATCTTTAGTTATTTCTACTTTATTATCAGTTGTTCTTGGTTATGTTTATTGGAAAAAATTAGATCTTAAGGTGTAATACAAAAAGCTTTTATAGAATATTTCTGTCTAATTCTTGGGCTCGTAGCTCAGTCCGGTAGAGTGATCCCTTCGCATGGGATAGGCCCCGAGTTCAAATCTTTGAAAATCTCGGCGAGTCCACATAAAAAATGAAGATAATATTTGCAACATCAAATAAGCATAAAGTTGAAGAAGCATCTGCTATTTTAAAAGAATATAACATTAGAATTGAACACCTAAATATAAGGTACAACGAAGCAAGAGCAGAAATAGTTGAAGAAGTAGTAAAAGAATCGGTTTCTAAATTATCAAATGACCTAAACTTAGAATTAATAATAGAAGATACAGGAATATTTTTTAAAGCATATAATAATTTTCCAGGACCATATCCAAAGATGGTTTTTGAAAAATTAGGGTATGATGGAATTTTTAATTTATTAAAAGATAAAAATAAAGAGGCTTATTTTAAAACAATAGTTGGCTACTGCAAACCTGGAAAAGAACCATTACTGTTTGAAGGCGTATTTGAAGGTATAATCGCAAATGAGGTTTTTGATACTGATAAGAATGTAATGCCTTATGAAAGAATATTTATTCCAAATGGTTACAGTGTTTCACTTTCAAACATAACTAGAGAAGAGAAAAATAAAATATCCCACCGTGCCAAGGCTTTTAGAAAATTTGGAGAATATTATACCTCTAAAGCAGATTTTAATGACTTAAATGAGGTTATTTATAGATTAAGAAGAGAGTGTCCTTGGGATAAAGAACAAACAATAGGAACATTGAAAGAGTACCTTGAAAGGGAGATAAGAGAGGTTAAAGAGGCAATAAACACAGCTGATTATGAAAACCTCAAAGAAGAACTAGGTGATTTATTAGTTAATATTCTATTTATTTCTATAATAGCTGAAGAACTATGCAAGTTTAATATAAGTGATGTCCTAGGTACTTCTTATGCAAAGATGATAAGAAGACACCCCCATGTTTTCGGGGAATTAAAATTATCAACAACAGAAGAAGCAATAATTCAATGGGATAAAATTAAAAAGGAGGAGAAAGGTGGCTGATTGTATTTTCTGCAAGATTGCAAATGGTGAAATCCCTTCATATAAAATATATGAAGATAAGGATTATTTAGCCTTTCTTGACGTATCCCCTTCATCAAAAGGACAAGCATTAGTTATACCAAAGAAACATGATGGTTATATTTTTGATCTAAACGATAAAGAATACTCTGACTTATTTATTAAGGGCAAAAAAATAGCTAAGGCAATAGATAATGCCTTAAATCCAATAAGAACATGTATAGTTGTTGAAGGTTTTATGGTTGATCACGTACATATCAGATTACATCCTTGTTATGAAAGACATTTAGACTTTGAAAAAATACCACAGCCGAGCAAAGAGGAATTTGAAGTTATAGTTGATAAAATAAAAAGGTTTTTATAACTAGCTTCAAACCAGATTCTAAGGCCTCTGTAGCTTAGCCCGGTAGAGCGCTGGTTTCATAATCCAGATGTCCGGGGTTCAAATCCCCGCAGAGGCAGTTTAAAGGTGAGGAAAAATGGAAAAAGAAGAAAAAACAGAAATTCAAGGACAGTTAGATTTTAGTAAAGAAGCATTTTATGCAAATGGCTTAGCTGTTTCGCATAGTAAGAATAATTTCTTTTTGGAATTCAGGCAGGTTTTAACAAGGTATAGTGAAGGCGGGGTTGCTTTACTTCCTATAAAACATGATTTAGTTATGATTGATAAGGATTTTCTTAAGGTTGTAATAAAAATATTACAGCAGAATCTTGAACTTTATGAGAAGAAATTCGGTAAATTGGAAGAACCTAAATTTGAAAAGAAGAAAAAAATAATACCAATAAACGTACAAGAGAAATCATCAACAAGTTACATTGGATGAATACGCTTTTATGAAACCAAAGAAATTGCACGCGGACTTTGAATACCAATTTCATAAGCTCTCCTAGTATCATAATTTACACCTCTTAAGTTAGCAACTGCATTTATTTTGTATTTTCTATGATCAACTAAATCTTCTGCAGCCAACCAATAGCCTTCTGACGAAACTCTTATAGCTCGCCATAACCCAACATGCTTATTATTCCTTTGAACTACCATCTCAATGCCATTTTCTAATTGGATTTTTTTCTCTGTAATTGTCTCCCCATGTGATTCGGGAACATCAAAGATTGGCAAATACTCTTCTATATCATCCACAGAATACCCAAAAATAACTTTAATTGGGGTTTTTACATTAGCCTTTTGTAAATTGCATACGAATCTCATAACTTCTTCACGATTAACGTTAAATAGATCAGGAGCAGATGCCCTATTTTTATAGAGTCCTAAAGAAAAATTAGCAACCCCATACTTGGAATTCAATTCCTCCATCATAGTAACCATACTTGAGGCATTTGCATTACAAAGGGTTGGAACCACCCATAATTTATCCGCAAATAATCGAGAAACCCAACCTAAATTGCGCTCGAGAAGAGAATAAGCCCCTTTGCCCCTAATCAAATCATTGAATTCTTTCGGGCCGTCAATACTTATATCCATCCAATCTAAAGAAATTCTTTCTAGTTTGTCTCTATATTTATGAATAAGCGTACCGTTTGTTATCACACCAACCTCTGTTATCCTATAAGAACCTTGTATTTTATCCCTTATCTCAATGGCATCAAATAAAATGTTGGCGCTTTCTTCTTCTGCAAAAACTTCTTTTCCAACAAAAGTTAAGGCCTGTGGTTGTAAGTCTCTGAAAAGTGAATGGAATACCTTACGCCATTCCTCTCTATCTAGTGGATTCTTTTCCAACATTGACTCTAAATAACATGTTTTACATCGTAAATTACAAAAATCATTAAGCAAAATGCTTACTATTGCTGGAGAACCAACTATTTCACTGTACAGCTTTCCTTGAAGAGAACCATTCATTATGTTGGGCATCTTTATTCATACATTAATACGCATTTTTTCTTTATAAAATAAATAGGTTATAATTTTTAATTATTAGAGAAAAATTTATAAATAAAGATCAATAATAAAAAATATGGCAATAAAAGCACAGAGAGATAAGCCAATTAAACTTGATGCAATTGACAAGAAGATCTTCTATTATCTCAGTGTTAATTATAGAATACAGAGAAATAAACTCGCAAAATTAGTACGAATATCGCCACAAAGGCTCAATCATAGAATAAAACAATTGGAAAAACAAATATTAGCACCATATATATGTTTGAACTACCCGTTATTAGGAATTAAATCTTACCTCTTGTTCTATAAACACCTTAGTGAAGAAGAAATAAAAGCAATTTCTGAAGCAGAGAATACGTATTATTTACTCAAGTTAATAGGGAAATATCAGTATCTGGCGATTGTTTTAACTACGAACATTATCGAATTCTGTGGCAAAAATACACGGAATTTAATTCCAGAGATTTTTCCATTAACAAACTATTTTCCAGATAAATGGGATGGTTTTGAAGTTCAAAGACTAAAAGAAAGACAGAAGAAATATAAAGAATACTCTTTGGATGCTAAAGATTATAGAATTTTAGCATGTTTATGCGAAGAACCTTCAGCCTCACAATTTGATTTAAGTAGAAAAATTAAAATGAGCAGACAAACAATTGCAAAAAGAATGAGATTAATGGAAGAAGCAGATATTATTCAAGGGTATAGGTTCTCTGTTAATATTCCAAAAATAGGAATTCTAACCTATATGATAATTTTAACTTGCAGACCTTCTGAATTAGAAAAAATAAAATCCATTATCCAAAATAGTAGATATTCTGGTTTTCTCTTTCAATCTTATAATCATTTAATTTTTCCCTATATTGTTTTCAATCATAATCAATTATTTGATTTCCTGGAAGAAATAGAGACTAAAACTAATTGTCTTATCGATATTGCACAAAACACTGGTAACTATATAGTCGAACCTGTACCTAGATATGTTAAGGGGACTCTCAAAAAATTGCTTACTGGTTATATTGGTTAACTATAATATATCCCTTTCATAACTTAACGATTTGATTAAACTATCCTTATAGATTTTACCCCATTTCTTTATGTCTTTATCATTCAAATGAGTTAGGTAGTCTGAAATCTTTTGACCCGCCAATAATTCCGGTAGAACAACAAAATCTGCCCCTTTTTTATAAAGATTAATTGCTTCAAATACAGAAGATGATCTTACTATAACAAGACAATTTTTATGCTCTTTTCTTATCATTTCAATTAATAACATATTATCCATTGTACTCGGTATAGTGGAAATTACCATCTTGGCTTTTTTGAAGTTTAAATGTTTTAAAATATCAACGTTACTTACATCACCATATATGCAGTTTATATTCATCCTAATTAGTTTCTTGATAATTTCTGGATTAAAATCAATAATAACAAAGTTTTCCTTCTTTTCTCGCAAAGTTTTTATGATATTAAATCCCATCCTATGTGCACCAACTAATATTATATGTGCTGATATTTCTTTTGGCAATCTCATTAATTCTTTAGAATTATATCTTTCCAGAGGGACTAGAAAATCTGCAAATAACCTATAAATCTTTTTATCATACTGTACTATGTAGGATGTTAATGTTATTGTAAATATAGAAATTAAGATTATAAGAGTAAACATTTCGTTGGTTATATGTCCATATAGCTGTCCCATTGTTGCAATTATTAAGGAAAATTCACTAATCTGGGCTAAGTAAATTGCAGAGAAAAATGAGGTATTATTTCCATATCTAAAGAATTTTAATGTTAAGAAGATTATTAATGGCTTTAATAAAACTATAGAAATAACCAAGGCTATTAATAATGGAATATTAAAATTTAATCCATTTAAATTAAGCTGGCTTCCCAAAGTAACGAAGAACACTATAATGAAAAAATCTTTTAGGGATTTTATTCTGCCAATTATTTCTAAGTTATATGGAAATGACGCTAATGCAACACCCGCTATAAATGCCCCTATGGTTATTGAAAAACCTAGAATACCAGCAAATGAAGCAAATATAAAACAGATTGCAAGCGCTGTAACAAAAAGCAATTCTGGTATTTTCGCTGTGGCTTTTAATACAGAATAGAATACATATTTGCTCATCAAAAACGCAAATAGGATTAAACCAAGTCCTTTCAACAAAGCTATTGCTAATAAACTATAAGAGAAATTACTTAAGGTTGGAAGCAGTGGTAAAATAATAACCGCAACTATATCCTGTATTAATAATATACCAAGAACCATTCTTCCATGTAATGTATCTAATTGGCCTTTATCTGATACTAATTTAATAACAACCATTGTACTTGAGAATGCAACAATTAAGCCGAGATAGATCGACTGGGTAAAATTAAACCATATTGAAGCTATTAAAAACCCTGCAACTAACGTTAAGAAAACCTGCAATAAACCTGCAATAATTATAGTATTGCTTACCTCTTTTAATCGTTTAAAGTCTAATTCCATTCCTACTATAAATAATAAAAATGCTATACCTATCTCAGAAAGCGTTCCTAAATACTCTGGATTTTGTATAAAGGATAAGAAACTAGGACCTATTAATAAGCCGGCAAGAACATAGCCCAAGATTAATGGTTGCTTAAAGAATCTTACAATATTAGCTAATAGGGCAGCGAATACTATTATAATTACAATGTCAAAAAATATTGATACCTGCATCTATTACCTCTTTTTTATAGAATAAATAAAATTTATTTCTTTTTTAAAGTTATCTCTATGCTGCTAACCCTGATATCTCTGCCTTCTTTATTTTTAAAGTCTTCAGAATCTATTCTTATTTCTTTGACATCTAATGAATTCTCTAAAAATCTTTTTCTTACTACTTCTGATACATCTACTGCCCTACTGATAAATCTACCTCGTGCTTTTACTATTACTTCACTTGTATTCTGAACAGTAAACTGCATAACAACGCTTGTTACATAACTGATGTTATAGTAGCCGTAACTACCATAATTTCATAAAGGGTTTATCCCCTATGAACACAACGTTGCTATTTGGTCTCTCAGTAACCTCTGTCATTTTAGTAACCTCCAATAATTAAAGCTTATTAGATTGTACTCCACGTTTAACTAACCGAGTAATATAGCCAGCAAGAACATTTTTTATTTTCTTTGATCTTATCTCTGCAAATTTAACTACCTGATTTTTATTATATGCAAAATCCTGACTAAAATTTTCCCTATATCCCTTAAGTATTTTATTTGCAGATCTCTTTATCAACATTGTTTTTATTCTTCCCATAGAATTAAAGCCTTGCTTACCTTTTTTAAGCTTTGTGGTTAATGGGCTCTGTTGTCTTATCCCGAAATAAGTTTACCACTCCACTGATTGATTCATAGTTACTCAATATTATAAAAGAAATAATTATATAACTACAAAATTAAATTTTCTTTATGAATAAAGTAATTTTTCCTATAGTGATTTTTTTTCTTATAATCTCCTTAGTTAATGCCACAGAAATACCTATAATAAAATCATATGTTACAGATAATGCTGGTATACTTTCAGAATCTTCTAAAGCTGGGCTAGAAAAAACATTAAGAGATTTAGAAAAATCTACTGGCGGTGTTCAGTATGTTGTTTATATAGAAAAAGAATATCCAAAAGAATTTTCTTTAGAAGAGTACACATTAAGGATTGCAGAATTAAATAAAATAGGTAAAAGAGGTAATGATAATGGTATACTTTTGTACATAGCAATTAATGATAAAAAATATAGGTGGGAAGTGGGTTATGGTGTTGAGGGAACGCTTAATTCACCTTTGCTTGGAAGAATCTCTAGAGAATATTTAGTTCCAAATTTCATCAATGGTAATTATGAAGAAGGAATAATTAAAGTTGTAGATATAAGCACCAAAATATTGCAGGGTTCAAACGATCCAGATATTGTTAAATTAAAAAATTCAAATGAAACGAACACAAACCAAACTATAATTTATTCTGCAATTTTCTTGGTAATTGCTGTTTTTATAATAATATTACGCTTTGTTGCGATGCTAAGAACTTCTAAAAAAAATATTAAAAGTAGGGATAGTAATGACAGTTTTTATCATGGGGCTGCATGGGGCTTGTTTGTAGGGGGCTTTGGCAGAGGCGGTTTTGGAGGCTCAAGCGGTTTTGGTGGTTTTTCAGGGGGCGGAGGAGGATTTGGTGGTGGGGGATTTGGGGGAAAATGGTAAACTTTAAAAAAACCAAAATAAAGAAAATACTAATGGATAAATATATTAAATGCCCTAGATGCTCAAATTTATTTAATAGAAAGCTAATGCGAAAGATTAATCATCCATCTGGAGCGGTATTAGATGTTTGTGATAACTGTGGAGGAATGTGGCTAGATAAGGATGAAGTAAAACTACTTTATAACTTTTCAAAGAAATGGAAGGTACGAAAATGAAGAATAAATGGGTTATTTTTAGTATAATTGGTCTGGTTGTATTACTTATATTTTGGTATGCTGCAACATATAATTCTTTAGTTAAATTAAATGAAGATACAAATAATAAATGGGCGCAAGTCGAGACTCAATACCAAAGAAGGGTAGATTTAATTCCCAATTTGGTTTCTACTGTAAAGGGTGCTGCAAAATTTGAATCCTCTACTTTGGAAGAAATAACAAGATTAAGAAGCCAATGGCAAAGTGCATCAAATATAGAAGATAAGGTTCAAACAGCAAACCAGATAGAATCAACACTTTCAAAATTATTGGTGATTGCAGAAAATTATCCCGCATTAAAAGCAACGCAAAACTTTATTGCATTGCAGGATGAATTGAGTAACACTGAGAATAAGATTGCAGTTGAAAGGGGGAGATATAATGATGCTGTAAGAAATTACAATGCTAAAATTAAAACATTCCCAAGTAATATTGTAGCTAAGAAATTTGGATTTATTGAGAAAACCTATTTTAATGCTAAACCAGGTGCTGAAAATATCCCAGAAGTTAAATTTTAAGCATTAGAAAGTATATAAATTTCTCTTTCAATATTCCCTTCTCTTTTTCTGTATATAATAGGCATTTTTATCTTTTCAAAGGGGGTTATAATTTTAAACCCTATTCCTTTAATTATCTTATCAAAATCTAATCTTATCAAAGTGTTATCTGAAGTAACAAACCTAGGTACAATAAAAACTATGGTTTTAACACCTATTTTTTTAAGTTGGTTTAAAACATTATAATACAAAGGCTCAACCTCTTTCACCACCCTTAAGGCTTCTTTAGTTGTAGGTAATCTTCTAAAGAACATACCCATATATGGTTCTGTTGCAACAACATTTGGTTTTTCTTTTAAAAAATTAGACAAACCCCTTGAATCGTAATCATAAACCTTCCACTTTGCATTAAACTTGAAATTTTTTTCAAACCATTTAAGATTAGTTACTGTTGCATTTACTGCCTGTTCATCATTATCAACACCAATAGTATTTATGTTCATTAAAAGAGCTTCTTGCATAATAGAACCAATTCCACAAAAAGGATCAAGCAATAAACTTCCTTCTTTAGCACCACTTAAGTTAACTAAAATCTTTGCTAATCTTGGAGAGGTTAATTTCTTTTCATCCATAACAGGTCTTTTATCCCTAAATTCATATTCTAATGGATTTGAAGTAGCAATTGTAATTCCTAAAAAATAAGAGTAAACATTAAATTCAATACCTTTTTCAAGAAGTTTTACAGACTCTGTTGGCATTAAATATGTGTTTCTTTTAGGTGGCTTATGATAGACCTTTCTATAACCCAAAGACTTAAGCCTTTGTTTAATTAAATTATTTAACTTTAAAAGATCTATCCTAGGTTGGCCATAATAACTTATTGAATAATCTATTTTATCAGAATTTATTTTAGGTTCTATATTAATTGAGCCTGGTAATCTTTCAGATATAACCTCACAAATTTTAAGAGTTCCCCCTAATTGTCTTATTGTCTTTTCAAAATCAAGCTTTTCAAGATCTAGAACTAAAGCATAATTAGAAAAATCAATTACCTCATAGTTTATATTATACCTCTTTAAGTAAGAAATAACCTCCAGTATGCTTAATTCTGGATCCCTTCCTAATATAAAAATATATTTCATTCTAGCTTTTTGAACATAAAATAGCCCTTTAAATTACTATTTATATAATCCTCTGCTTTTTTAGTTATGTTTCCTGTACCCAGAAGAAGCATAGGTAGCTTGCCAGATTGTGCTTCACTATTATATATAATAATATCAGAATCTGTAAATTTTACTTTATCCTTAATCTTAACTAAATAATTTAATCTACCTATTTCTGATGGTATTTCAACAATATAATTCATTTCTTTATTCTTCTTAATTATATTACTACTTATTACTTTTATTTTATTCTTTTCAAAGAATTCAAATGCAAGACTTAGAATATCTTTTGATGTTTTTTTAGTTCTTTTTTTCTTCTCTTTCTTCTCTTCTTTTATTGATTCCTTTTCTACTCTTAATTGTTCTCTTACAGCCTCTTTAATTAGTTCATGTTGTTCTTGTTTTGCTTCTATAGTTACCTCCGGCTCAACTACCTCTTGAATAACTTCTTGTTTTGCTTCTTCTATCAATCCCCCTATAATCTTTTTTGCTTCTTCTTCATCTAAAAGATACCACTTCCAGAATGTTTCTATACTTTCATCATCATGCTTAACAGTCATCTGAAAGGCAAAATCTTTAATTTCCCTTAAAGCTACCCTTTCCCATGCTTCACATTCATGATCCCTTATTATCTTTTTTTCTTGTAGATCCAAGCATGCCTTCTTTGGTTTTTCACCTAAATGATTCATAAAAGATTGCAGCTTTACTTCCTGTCCTTTAACATAGTATAGAGGACTTCCCCCAACCTTCATATTAGTAAAAACAACATGACCTGTTGCAACTAATTCAGAAAGAACAGCAGCACTAAAGAGAATATTACTTCCTACACTCTTAGAAGCCTGCACTGGTAAAATGGGTCCATTAAGCTTTACAAAACTCAATATCTTTTCCCTTAGTTCTTTAGCGTCTACCATAGAAATAAATCTATAACCAGAATATAAAAGATTTGTTGTAGTTTAATATACAAATATTGTCTAAAGTATAGGTACTAACCCCCCCATTATACTCTAATGAATAAATTTCTTTAAAATTACAGAATATTTTTTCTTTACCTCTAAAAGAAGTCATATCTCCTTTACAATGATCACTATAAAAATACCTATCATTTATTTTCAAAGGAAAAGAACCTCTTCTGAATGGCCTATCCTTGGGAAACATTCGCAAAGCAACCTTTAAAACATCAAATAATTCTAGTGCAAGAGTTTTTTCCTTATATTTATTGTCAGTAATTCCACCACCATAATCTCTTTTCCATATTAACCCGTCATCTAGTGTAATTGCTTCTCTGCCATGAAATTGCTCAAAACCCTCATACCTATCAATATAAGTTAATGAACCATTGGTGTATGGCCCTATAATTCTCATTCCATCCTGCAAAACAGTTTCTTTGGCTTCTCCTATAATTTCATAACCAGATTCTTCTCTTGCTCTTCTAAGGAATTCGATTAATTGTTTTATATTCATATTAAGGTCTTCTCCATTGAATCTCATAATATGTTATATCATTCTCATCATCAACTATACCAAGAAGCAAGCGTTTTCTAGTACTATGAGCTACCCTATTTTTAGCTGCAAACTCATACCACGTTAAGTTTTCACCCTCGTGAACAGGATAAAGAACCCATTTTGCATGATCTTCTCCTGGTTTAATGCCCCTATCATAAATTCTAAAATCAGCACCAAACTTCAAAGCTGTCTTAACAACATATCCCCTGTTTCTCATATCTCTAAAAACAACGTATCTTATCCAGAAATCGGGCTCTAATTTCCTAGCCTTTTTAACAAAGTCATCAAACTTTAGCTTCTTATTTTTACTATCATAAACATCCATTCTTTTCTTTTCAAGTAAATATAAGCCTTCAACTAAAGAATACTGGAGCTTGCCTTCTTCCCCTATTTCTACAATCTCTCCTAATCTGCTCTGGTCATAGAGTTCTTTAGCTGAATCTTTATTATCAGCAACTACCCGCTCTCTTGAAAAATAAGCCTTAATCTTTGGCTTCTTATCCTCAGCTTTCTCTTCTTGAGGCTGTTTTTCTTGTTTCTTTGTCATTCTTAGCTTCTAAATCTTATTTTCAAAGGAAAAACTATTTAAAAACCTTTTCAAAATCCTAATTAATGAAAATTGTATTTCTAGGCACGGGATCAATGGTTCCATCTAAAGAAAGGAATCACACTAGTATATTGCTTAACTATAATGAGGAAAATATACTCATAGATTGTGGTGAAGGAACTCAAAGGCAACTAAGGCATGCAGGAATTTCAGCTACAAAGATAACCAGATTACTTATAACGCACTGGCATGGTGATCATATACTTGGAATTCCAGGATTAATACAAACCTTAGGCGCAAGCAATTATAATAAAACGCTCTATATTTATGGTCCCTTAGGTACAAAAAAATACCTTCATGGTTTATTTTCCAGCTTCATAAATAATATTGGTATTAAAATAGAAGTAAAAGAAATAAATTCTGGAAGAGTGCTTGAAACCGAAAGATTTTATTTTGAAGCTAAACCAATGAACCATAATTGTTTATGTTTGGGTTATTCATTTATTGAAAAGGATAAAAGAAATATTAATGTTAATTATATAAAGAAATTTGGCTTAAAACAACACCCCATATTAAAAGAACTTCAGAATGGAAAGGATATATTATGGAATGGAAAGAAGATTAAGGCAAGTAAGGCCTTAAAGATAACCAAAGGTAAAAAAATAACATTTATACTTGATACTTATTTAACAAATAATGCAGTAAAATTAGCAAAGAATTCTGATTTATTAATATGTGAATCTACATTAGCTGATGACTTAAAGGAAAATGCTAAAGAATACAAACATTTAACAAATAAAATGGCCGCCGGCATAGCAAAAAAGGCAAAAGCTTCTAGATTAATATTAACCCATTTTAGTCAGAGATATACAAACGTTAAGGACTTAGAAAAAGAAGCTAAACAAGTTTTTAAAAATACTTTATGTGCATATGACTTTATGGTTGTTAATATATAGTTTTCTTGAGCTTGAAATTATAAAATAAAAATATATCCTTCCATATCATAAATGCTGTATTAATCAAAAGATTAAGTAGTATTACAAATATTGTTATAAATAAAATTAAAGAATCGCCACCTATTAAAGAAGCATTTAGATCAGATATAGTCGAGATTAAAGCTGTTAAAAAAGAAAGTAATATCGCGGTTAAAAACAATATTAAAGCCACTATAACAATATGTTTTTTATTATTCTTTGTATAGAATAAAGATTCAGTTAATGTTACAACTGCATTTTTATTATTGAGGAACATTACTGGATACCTGAATAATATTGAAAGAGAAAACATTATGGCAAGTAAGACAAATATCAAAACAGCCAGGAGGATTAACCATTTGCTTAGGTTCATATAATTTACAAGATTTATCAAGCTTAATCCAAAAAATAATATTATTAAATATATTAAGAATACCAATACTTTTAGCCTTACTATCCTCGAAAAGAATTCTTTACCATAACTTAATCTAAATTTTATTTTTTTACTGTTTATAATATCCCTAATCATTGCAAATTTCATTGCTGTTGTAGATACACCAACAACAAATGTTACTATGAAAAAGAAGACTAATGAAGATAAAACCTTGAATAAATTAGTTTTTAAGAAGTTTACAAATAATTCAGGAAAGGCCTCTGTTTGAATAATTGTCCAATAATTCATTAAAAATTGTAGAACCCCGCTTGTCAAAAGTGTTATTATTAAGATTAATATGGTTGTTAAAAGGAATAATATCTCTGGAACAAATAAAACGGGCTTAAAAGAATACAGGCTTTTTCTTATAACCTCTTTATACATAAAAAATTAGAAAGGAAACTATACTTAAATAATTTACTAATCTTTCTTTTTTACTTTTTCTTTAATATTCAGCTTCTTAATTAATTCTTTATATCTATTCCTAATTGTAACTTCAGTAACCCCAGCTATATCTGCTACTTCTCTTTGTGTTCTCTTTTCATTATTAATTAAAGCAGCAACATATAATGAAGCAGCTGCTATTCCTGTTGGTCCTCTTCCAGAAGTTAACTCAGAATTTTGTGCCTGTTCAAGGATATTAACTGCCTTACTTTGCGTATCTGCAGATAATTTAAGAGCAGAAGCAAACCTTGGGATATAATCTACTGGATTACTAGGAAGTATTCTTATTCCTAATTCCCTTGTAACAAATCTATATGTTCTTCCTATTTCCTTTTTATCAATACCAGAAGCCTCGCTTAATTCATCTAATGTTCTTGGAACTTCATGTCTTCTACAAGCAGCATATAAAGCACCTGCAACAACACTCTCCATAGAACGTCCTCTTACTAATCCTCTTTGAACAGCCATTGTATAAATTCTAGCAGATTCTTCTTCTACAGACTTGGGTAATTTCAGGAAACTTGCTACTCTTCTTAATTCAGCTAAAGCTAATTTTAAATTTCTTTCAATAGCTGTACTTACTCGATATTGCCATTTTCTTAATCTAAAAAACTTGCTTCTTTCCTTACCTTCTAACTGATATATATCTCCTTTCTGACCAATATCTGTTCCTAATCCACGATCAAACTTTGTATTATGTAAGAATATTGCTCCCCTTCCACCTACAAAATTTTCATAACCTGGAACTGTAACATCATAAGCATAAGGTGAAATAGACTTAACTCTTCTAATTTTCTTGACTCTTAAATATAAAAACGGTGCTTTAGCTAATTTTTCTAACTTCTCATCTTTATATTTTTCAGCAATTTTTAATGCTAAAGCTCTTTCTATTCTAATTCTCTTTCTAGACTTCCATTCTTTTTTATATTCTTGTGGGGCAGGAACAAAATTTTCTATAGCCCCTTTACCTAGATTTTTAGAAGGTTTATTCTCAAGAAATCCTAAATCGAATGCTGTATCAGGATTTTTAATATAAGCTCTTCTTGAAACAGTATCGCTAATAAATTGTCCTGTTTTTTCCATAATCCTACCTTTAATAAAAGCTTCCTGATAATTTGCATGTATACCTAGTTGTGAATATAAATATAAAATATCATTTGTTAACTCTTCACTTACTGAATTTGTTGAAATGCAAACTTCTGGTCTAAATCCTTCATGTTGTTTAACAATAACACTTCCATCACCTTCAAGATAAGAAGTTAAGAATTCTTTTTTTAATTCTGAAGGAGCCATATAAACTATTTCTGGAACCCTTTTACTTTTTGCATTAGAGCCTGTTTTTAATACCTCTTTAAATAGGATAGTCAATAGCTTACTATTGAATTGAATCTGAATAGCTGAAGTTTCTTTATGATATAAATTATAGGAAACATCAAACCTTTTTGTTAAGGTATTAATAACCTCGTCAATTAAGTTCTTTTCATTAATTCCAAAAGAAAAGACAATATTATTTTCGTTGGCGGTACCTTCAGCAATAAATAATCCAAGTAATCTTGATATACCCTTATCGAATTTAAGCTTTAAGGGTAATGAAGATCTACCACTATAAACACCTATTCTACAATTTTCTAGATTATAATTATAAATATTAATATCCCTAGAGAATTCATTTAAAACCCATAAGGGTAATGTTTTATGTCTTACCCAATTCTTTACTCTTCCTTTTAGGATATTATATTTCTTTTCTAAAATCTTTAATTTAGCAAAGGCTTCTTCATTATCAAAATTTCTCAAATATAAAAGAGGATATTTTTTACCTAATATTATAAATTTATCTAATAGACTAATTTCTTTAACCTCTTCGACTAAAGGAATCTCTTTTGGGGCTACTAAAAACTGTCCTTCTTTAAGTTTTTCTACTTGAATTGGTATAACTTCACTATCTTCTACAGTAAATACGCTATGGCTTCCTGTTACTTTTACTTTTTTACCAGATTCTAATGATATCTCATAAAAATTATCTGCAGAATGTCGGGAAACCTCACTTATTTTTCTAAAAGCAATATCATAATTTTTATCAAAAGAAACACATTCTAGGTCTGTAACTGGAACATATTCTATTATTCCCTCTTTCTTAATAAAAGAAGCCCTTTCTGCTAAAATTGTATCGATAAATTTACCTATCTTAACAATCTTGATTTTACCATTTTGCTTTACAATGATTGGTTCTGAAAACTCGACTGAATACGTCATAGGAGCCCCTGTCCTACGCATCTTGTCTGCTTGGTCATGATCGAATTCTCGCCATTCCTGTTCGAAATCAATCATCTTTTCTTCTATAACCAAACCACAGTCTTTACAAATTACTTCACCCTTGTCTTTGTTAAGAATTAGATTTATGCCACCACATTCCGGGCATTTTTTGATAAAGCTGACCATGTCTACTCCTAAAATTTGTTACTTTGAAATAGGTTCTTAATGAAAATATTTATATAATAGTACAACAATCACTATATAAATTTATCGTTTTTGGTTTGCTTTTTACCCAATGGTTTATAAATTAAGAAATCAAAACAGCATTAATCGTATTTTCTTGACCTGGTCTATTTGTAACCTTTGCTTTTCCTAAATCAGTATCTATAATAGTCCCTTTAGTCATTATATTTCTTCTAACGAAGTGTCTATTTGCTGGATTTTCAAGAACTGTTTTAATCTTTATCTGAGAATATTTTTTTGTTTTAGGATCAAAAACATTTGCTATATTATGGGAAAGTAATCTTAATTTTTTGCTCCCTCCCCTAGTTCTTAATTCTAAAACTTTTTTATCTTTTAATTCTGTAAAAGAAGGTAATTTACCTAGTTCAAAATTTTTCTTCTTTCTAAAAGCAATATACCTACCACCGGTTGCTTTTCTCTTAGCCCTTGATTGTACTATTGCCATAACCTAATTTTATTAAAATGATGATTTATAAAGCTTTTTACCAATAAAAATAGCTGTCTTATCCCGAATTAACTTCCTCTCTAGAAAAAAGATAAGCCTTGCTGAAAAGCAAGGTTATATGAAGAAACTAAATAAAAAGAAGATAGAATGGATAATAAGAGAAGTAAGTAAAGGGGAATTA
>Ga0209515_10004860_pt1 | contig 17828 bp, 19 predicted proteins | sample Subgroupgradi54m_FD_187454 | JGI IMG/M metagenome (GOLD analysis project Ga0209515, IMG submission 187454) | Subsurface groundwater microbial communities from S. Glens Falls, New York, USA - GMW60B uncontaminated upgradient, 5.4 m (SPAdes)... ...
TATTAAATACTAGTCTTGGTGTTACATTTTCGATAAGTGATTTTTCTCTTTTTAATTCCTTAGGATCAGTATCTTTAAGATACATTGATGAAGCAAGACCTAAAGACCAAATTGTTGCAGTAGCATAGGTTGCTGTAGCAATCATAGGTCCCTGATTAAAAATTTCATTCATCGTAGAATAGACTAAATAACAACCTAAGGAAATAAGAGGGAAACGAACTGCGCTTTGAATTTGTTGGTCTTTAAAATTTCTTAAATCTAGTGCACTTGAACCATTTTTTTGTTTATAATCCTTGAGAAGTCTTATTGTATAAAAAAGATCATTTGCGTGAATGTTTCCTAAAAAAAGGCCAATAAAAATTTCAGGTGAAAAAATATTGAATTCAAATTCAGGATAAGATTGTGCTAGGGAATATAGGGGAAATAAATTAAACATACTTCCTGCGCTTGTAATATTACAATAAAGTGCTAATTTATTTACGTTCTTTCCTTGTTCTTCCCACCAGAGTGCAATTTTTGTATATTGTCTAAGAATCTGTTCATCAGTCCACTTCAAGGGAAATAATAAGTCTTCTAAAACCATTTGATCAATGAATTATAAACCTAAAATTTAAGCTTTTCTTTTTGAATCCTTAGTTTGTGTTACTTTTTAATAGTAAATTGTTGAGAAAGCTTAATATATTTTTGTCTTTTTATTTTACTATGTCTGGAGATGGTTGTACACTTAGGCTTGTTGAGGATACTTCTTTTAAATTAGGTTTGAGAAGAACTTTACTAGGTAAATATTTATCTAGCTCTCAACATCTTGGTTCTGGAAACTACGGTGATGTCTATCAATTTGATACTTTTGAAAACATTTCTTCTCCTGTTGCTCTTAAATTTTCTTTAATTAACCAGCAAGATATGTTTGTTCGTCCCCTTATTCAATCTTATTCTCTCTTTTTAGATTACTTGGGGGGAAGAACTTTTAAGATAACAGATACTCTTGATTCTTGTAAACTTTCTTTATCAGATTCTGAACTTGCTAAACTTCAAATTGCAGTTACTTCGTCTCAACTTATGTCTAAAATTAATTTTCTAGGTATAAAACATGTTCCTAAAATTTATGATACGAGATATTTTGGTTTAGATGGACATTTATTCTTTGTTAATATCATGGAATTTATTGAGGGTAAAACATTATCAGAATTTATCCAGGAAGATAAATTACCTTCTTTTTATAAATTTAAAATTTTGGATGATCTTGTTGATTTTTTAGAAGAATTTCATCATTTTGGTTTTGTTCATGGAGATCTTAAACCTACAAATATCCTTACAAATCTAGAACAAACAACTGTTATTGATTTTGATACGGTTAAATCTTCACATCTTGAAAATAGTATTGATACTAATTTTAAAGGTACGTCTCATTTTCTTCATTATCTTTCTCAAAAACCAAAAATTTCTTTTTTTACTCCAAATTATATGTCTCCTGAACATCTTGATTCTTCTAAACTTGTTCCAGAAAGTGATTGGTTTTCTTATGGGATTATTGCTTCTTATTTTCTTACAAGTTCTTCATCTTTAATTAATCAAGACCCCCTCATTCGCGACTTTTCTTGTGTAAGAGATTCAATTATTTATTCTCTTAAAAATAAAGGATATTCTGAAGATCTTGCTGAAGGTGTTGGTTCTCTTTTGTATAAAGATCCTGCTTTAAGACAAATTCTCCCTCTTAAAGAAGTTCTTAAAACTCTTTTACATAAAGAAGATAACTTTTTTGAAGAAATTGATGATAAACAAATTATAAGTTCTTATCCTCATTATCAGTTTCTTACTACTGATCTCTTTCTTTCTTAAACTTATGTTTTAATTGGAAAGAAATTTTTTTTTAAAAAATTAAATTAGGAGTAAAGTATTTAAAGCAGGATATTGCGTTAAACACAAATTCATCTTAGGATGAGGGGGTTAAAATGAGTATTGTATCTATTGAACAAACAGATGTTGAAGGGTTCTTACCTTTATCAGGTGTAGAAAAAGACGATGATTTTCTTGGTCCTGAAGACGATGAGGATGATGAGGACGATGATCTAGCTTTAGATGATGACGATGATGTGGATGATGAAGATGATGCAGACGATGATGAAACAGGAACAACAGAAGGAGACGGGGATAGTTAATTTTTTCTTTGTTTGCTAGACTTTAAGGTCTGGCAAATATTCTTTTAATTATTAAATTCTTTTCCTATTTGAATTAACTTTCCTTCTTCTAAATAATTTGAGATAACCATCATACCCACTGGTAAATCTTTTGTAAATCCTACTGGAATACTTGCATGAGGTAATCCTGCTAAATTTGGACCAACAGTCATAATATCTAACATATAATTTTGTAAGGGTGTTAAATTTTTTAATTCACTAAACTCTGGAGGAAGTAAAGGCATTGTTGGCGAAATTAAAACATCAACATCTTTTAATGCATTTTTATACTCTTCAATAATTAATGTTCTTACTTTTGCTGCTTTGATATAATAAGCGTCTCTGAATCCAGACATTCTTGTAAATGTTCCAAGCATAATTCTTCTTTTTGCTTCTTTTCCAAAATTTTTGCTTCTTACTTTTGTAAAATATTCATCAAAATTGCCTTTCAGTTCTTCAGTTGTTCCATAACGCATTCCACAATATTTTGCGAGATTTGTAGATGCTTCTGCTGTTGCTAAAATATAATATGTTGGAATTCCATATTTCATTGTTAAGGGTAATGAAACTTCTTTAATTGTGCATCCTTTTTTTTCTAATTTTTTAATTGCATTCAAAACTGTTTCTTTTACTTGAGGATCAATCCCTTCACCAAATGCTTCTTTTATTATTCCAATTTTAAAACCTTTTACTTCTTTTTTTAAATAATTTGTATAACTTTCTGTTTTTTTATTTAAGGAGGTTGCATCTTTTGGATCAAATCCTGCAATTACTTCTAACATGAGTGCACAATCATCACTACTTTTTCCTAGAGGTCCTAGTTTATCGAAAGAGTTTCCATAGTCAATTAATCCATATCTTGAAACCCTCCCATAACTTGGAACTAGTCCAAATACACTACAAAAACTTGCAGGACTTTCAATACTTCCTCCAGTACATTCTCCTAGTGCAATGTGTGGAAAAGAAGCTTTTTGGGTTATTCCTCCTGCACCACCAGAAGAACCTCCTGTTGCTCTTTTTTTATCGAAAGGATTAAGTGGAATTTGAAAATCAAGACCTACGTTCACCGCAAATCCTCCAAAACCAAATTCATCTTGAGCAGTTTTTCCTATTATTATTGCTCCTTCATTTATTGCTTTTTCCACCGCAGTTGCGTGGAAAATAGGTTTATATCCTCTTAATATTTTTGAACCTGCAGTACTTTCAATATCTTTTACACATATTGAATCTTTGACTGAAATAAAAACTCCTGCTAATTTTCCTTTTGGATTTTTACTTAATGCTTTTGCTTGAGTTAATGCTAAATCTTCAGAAATTGTATTAAAATAATGATATTCTTTATTTATCTTTTTACATTCTTCTAACACTTTTTTTGTGTATTCTATAATATCAATTTCTTTATTCTGTACTTTTTTGATATATTCTTGAAGATTCATAGTGCTTTTGGACCTAAAAAATAATTATCTTTTTTATGCTTTGAATTCTTTAAAATTTCTTCTTCTGAAAGAGATTCTCTTATAATATCTTCTCTTACATTATTTCTTATTTCTCCTGGTTGAAAACTTGGTTTAATATTTTCTGTTTTTAATTTGTCTAATTGTGAGAATGCATTTAATACTTCTTTAAACTGAGGAATAAATTCTTGTATTTCTTGTTCGCTTAAATTTAATCTTGCGTTTTTTGCTACTTTGAGAATTAACTCTTTATTTATCTCCATTTATTTATAGAACTTTCTTTCCTATAATAAGTTTTCCGTTCTAAAATTTTATATTGGCTTTTAATTTTACGGTCTTTCTGAAAATACTAAAGATATTCCACCACCGAGTTCTATAATTTCTGTATTTGCTTTTTCTCTAAAACCATAAGCATTTATTTTTATTCCAACGGTGTTTTTCGGTATACAAGGAAAATATATTGAACCTTGAGCACCTAATGTTTCTCCAAGTGCAAGACTTACTTCTGTTTCTATTCCACTTTTTTGACCTTTATATCCTAAGTTTAAGATTCCGAAAGTTGTACTGTTTCTATAGATGTTATTTCTTGTATGTGCAATTCTTGCTCCTAAACTTATATCTTGAAAATCTCTTGAAATTCCTCCATTGAGATGATAATTATTATTTTTTGCATCATCGAACATTATTTTTATCTTTCCTTCAGCAGTTATTGCCAAAACTTCATTTAAAGGAATTCTTCCTGAAAGAAGTACTTCTAAGGAACTCTTATCTTGACCTGTTCTTTCACGCAAGGTTGAATCTGTTGAATTAAATATTGATTCGAAATATACCCTTCCTTTTAAAAAGGAAATATTTGGACCTAAACTTAGAGAACTATATCTTTCTTCATTTCCTTCTCTTGTACTCTTTAAAACATTTGCTGATCCTGTTATTCCTAAATTTATATCTTCATTTAAACTATATCTTGCTTGTATTGGAAAAATAAGTCCTTGTGTGGAACTTTTTTCTCCTTCTTGTGTATTATCTCTGAAATACCCTTCTCCCCCAATATTTATTTCTAAATTTGGATTTTTTGTATTAACAGGTTCTTCTATGACTGGAGGAATTACTGGTTGAACTACTGGTGGTTGAGGAGGTTGCACTTGTCTTGATCTTTGAGGAACTAAAGGAACTCTTTCTGCATAAGCGTTTTCATTAGGTATTCCTAAACCCAAGATTAGTGCCATTGTTGGAATTATCCTATTTTTCATATTATCTCTATTTTTAAAATCTATATAAATCTTTCTGTTTGTAGTTACTTATTGGTAGTTATTAATTCTTGACTTCTTCTAGAAATCTTTAAATATCCTTAGCTTTACTTTCATTTATGAGGTTACGTTATTTTTATTTGTTTATTTTCTCTCTCTTCTTCTTTTTAATTAGTTGTACTTCTAGTGATTTCTATCACCTTTATGATAATGGTATTTATTCTTATCAGTGGCCTGTTAATTTTACTGAAGTTAGTATTGCTAATAATGATATTGGGTTTAAAGATGAAGGTACTGGAATTTTATTAACTTCTAAATATTCACCTGCTTCACTTGAAACTTTAGATCCACTTTATACTGAATTTAAAACAAGTTTACTTGGTATTTCTGGTGCACAACTTTTAGATTCTAAATCTTATACTCAAGATGCAAAAGAGATTCGTAAAATTGTTATGACTTATCCTTTAGAGGAGCGCGTTGTAAAACATACTCTTTTTTTTATTTATTCTAATAATAAAATTGTTATGCTTGCTCTGATTGGATCTCTTGATAAACATGATGCACAATATGAAGTTTTAGAACATGCTTTATCTACCTTAAAAATTAATTAGATTCTTTATAATTTTTTACTTACGTAAACTCCGTCTTTTTCATATCCTAATTTTTTATAATATTCTTTTACTCCAATTCCAGAAATGACAATTAATTTATCACACTTCCATTCTTCTCTTGCTATTTTTTCTGCTTGAAGCATTAATTTTTTTCCATATCCTTTATGTTGTGTTACTCCTTCTTCTCCTAAAGGTGTCGCAAGGCCATAGATATGCAGTTCTCTTATTCCTGCTGAATCTTTTGTTATTTCTGGTCTAAAAGGTTTGTAAGGTTTTCTCAATCTACAAAACCCAATTAAAATATTATTTTTTGTATCTTCTATCGAGATGAATACTTCTTTTCCGCCAGAAGAGTCATAATAATACTTTTTTATTTCTATTGCGTTGTATTCTATTTCTTTATTCATAGGTTCTCTACATCGAATACATTTACAATTTATTCCTTTTTCTTTAACTTTAACTTCGACAATCTGTCTTAGATTTGTATTCATGACTCCATCTTTAATTACTGTATTAGGAATGTCTCTATTTATTCTCATTATCCTACAATATTCTGGAACAAAAGTTTTACATTCTGCAATTACTTCTGCTGCTTCTTCTGTTGTTAAAGGAGTAAATTCTCCTTTTTTGTATTGTTCGTATAAAGGCGTTCCAGGCATGACAAGACAAGGATAAATTTTTAGAGAATCAGGTTTATAATCTTCATTTTCAAATAATTCTTTAAACATTTTTATGTCTTCTTCTTTTGTTGTTTTTGGAAGGCCTGGCATCATATGGAATGTTGTTTTTAGAAAGGAATCTTTTAATAAATGGATTGCTTCTTTTGTATCTTTTAACGTATGACCTCTATTTGTAATTTTTAATACTTCTTCTTTTAATGTTTGAATTCCTATCTCTACTCTTGTTGTTCCTAATCTTAAAACTTCATTTATTTCTTCTTCCTTACACCAGTCTGGTTTTGTTTCTATTACTAATGCTACTGAACGTATTTTTGCTGTTTCGTTTCTTACTTGTTCTTTTTCTAAACTTGTTTCTCCTTTTAATTTTAATAATTTTTCCTGAATTCTCACTGTTCTTTCTTTATCTTTAACTTGTCCTGGTAACTCGAAGAATTCCTTGAACTTTTCAAAATCTAATTTTCCTTCTTTAAAAAATATTTCAGAAAAATCATTCATTGCTTTTAAGGTATACTTGATTACTTCTTCTTGATACTCTTTTGGAAAACTACAAAATGTTCCTCCTTGGATAATTACTTCTGTTTTTTCAGGAATTTGATTTAATAAAAAATATTGTTCTAAACGATTAAATACAATTAAATAAGAATCATAATTTGCTCTTACTGCCCGCATTGAAGAAGGTTCGTTTCCTGTGTAACTTTGTGGAACATCTCCAAAGAAAGATCCAGGACCTCCTGCACAGAACGTACATTTTCCATGTTTACAAGCAATGGGTTTTGTCATCACGGCTAATGGAGCTACTCCTGAAAGGGTTCTTACTGGTTTAGTGATAAGAAAATTTTTATAGAGTGCTTTTTCTTCTTCGTTCAATTCTTCTAAAATTTCTATATTTGAGGGATACTTTGAGAGTTTATACTTTGTTGCTATTTCTCTTTTTACTTTTTGAAGATTTACTCCTGGTTTTAATTTTGTTAATAGCTCTTGAATTTCAGGTTTCATAGATTACTTGAATTGAGGAAGTTTTATATATATTTCAGTTTTTATCTTTCTTAAATGACTCCTGTTAAATCTGCTAAACTTGTTAATCATTCTGTTCCTGCAGTTTTTTGGAAAAGATTTTTAGCTTATTTTTTTGATGTATTTCTTGTTAATCTTTTAGTACTTTTACCCTTTATGGGATATCTTCAAAAATTTACAAACAATCCTCTCGAATTACTTACGACACAAGATAAATCTCTTATGATCCTTGGATTTTTTATCTCTCTTTCTGTTTTTCTTTATTTCATTATTTTAGAATATACTTTAAAACAGACTTTAGGAAAAATGCTCTTTAAGCTCCATATTGTTTCTCTAAAAGGGAAAACTCTTACTTTTAAACAAGTGATTCTTAGTAATCTTACAGTGCCTTTTTCTTTTGTTCTCCTTATAGATGTTTGTTATATGTTCTTTAAAGGAGGACATCAGAGATTATTTGAAGTTTTTAGTGGTGTTGCTGTTGTTGAAAAGGAGTTGACTGTACAATGAATAAATGGTGGATTCTTGTTTTTGTTTTAGTTGGAATTTATGTTCTTGGAACTGTTGTTGCTTTTTTTACTTTACAAAAAGAAGATAAGAGTTCAAGTTATAAGATGATTATCTTTCCTTTAGAAGGTGCGATTTCTAGTGGTGGATCTAAAGATGGGTTTTTTGATACTTCTGGAATTTCTGCAACTGAGACTGTTAAGGATCTTAAAGAATTAGGAAAAGATTCTTCTGTAAAAGGAATTATTTTTGTGATCAATAGCCCTGGTGGAACTGTTGTTGCTAGTCAAGAGATTGGAGATGCAATAAAAAAATTAAATATGACAACTTATTCAGTTATTCGAGATGTTGGTGCTTCCGGTGGATACTGGATTGCTAGTACGACAGATAAGATTTTTGCTCAACCTATGAGTATTACTGGAAGTATTGGGGTATTAGGAAGTTATTTAGAATTTAGTAAATTTTTTGAAACTTATGGTATTGGCTATGAACGATTAAATGGGGGGGAGTATAAAGATTTAGGAACCCCTTATAAATCTTTAACTAGTGAAGAGAAAAAATTATTCCAACTTAAAATTGATAAAATCCATACTTACTTTATTGAAGAAGTTAGTCGTAATAGAAATATGGATGTTGCACTTGTGAGAAAAATTGCAACTGGTGAATTTTATTTGGGAACTGAAGCAAAAGATTTAGGATTAATTGATGCATTTGGAGACGAAGAACTTGCAATTGAAACAATGAAAAAACAATTAAATTTAACAGACATAGAAGTTGTGACTCATGAGAAAAAGGCAGGATTGTTTGATTTCTTCTTTACGAATCTTGCTTATCATATGGGGAAGGGGATTGGTGTTTCTTTACTTAACTTACGTTTAGATTCTTTGTCTCCAATTCGAGTTTGATTATCTTTTTTTAATTTCTTTTACTTTTTTAAGAAACTATTAAAGAAAAGATAGTTTTTTAAACTTTTTTTAATTCAAAGGATAATGCAACTTCCTACTTTAGATGAAACAACAAAAAAAGAATTAAATGATTTAACTAAAGCAGAAGTTAGTAGATCAATTAGTTTTGCTTATGAACATGAAATGCTTTGGTATGGAATTGATGCAGTTGCACATGTTTATTTAATGCGAATGGCTCGAGATATTTCTAAAGGAATATTAAAACAAGATGAATTTATAAGAAAGTATGAACTAGATTTTGGAAATCAAGAGTGTGGATTTGTTCTTTCATTAAACAAAATTGAATCTGATGGGCTTTTTATTCCACAACAAGCTTATTGTCCTGGTAATGGAAAAAGATTGGACAGAAAAATTCATTTTTTTAATGGGGATTATGATAATAGAGTTAGACATAAGGGTTGGGTTGATAAGGACTATGCAAATCAACTAATGGAAAGGAAATGGGAACCTTCAGATTTAGAAAATCCTGAATTAGTTGAACAAGGAGTTAAATTTGGAAGAGATATGTGGGGAACATGTGTTAAAGAATTTGAAATATCAAAGAGAGGCATTCTTAAAGAAATTTATAACGGAAAACGAATTTATAGTTTACCACAACCACAAAAAGTTACAGACTTAGGTGAAAAATTAATTACTTATTATTCAGCACTTATTTCTGAATAGGTTTCTTTTAAATAAAAGAGATTAATAATTCCTAAAGAAAACCTTTAAATTGTTTCTTAAATGGTTTTATATTGCAGGCTAGGCTGGAGGGTTCGTCCTCCTCTGTTAACACAAACGGGTGTATGGTGTAGCTGAAGCTTAAGGAGCGGTTTACCTTTTTGGTAAGGTCTTAGCAACTACGATGAGACTCTGTCCTAATTGGTTGGTATGCTTATGAACTGTGTCAGACCAGGAATGGAGCAGCACTAAGTAATTATACTGATGCTTTTGGGGTTGCGGAGTAGAGGAATGGCTGAGGTTCCCCTTGCTGGACTAGTTTATCCATCTTTAGGCATGCCTGCGTTATCTTTACAATGTATGACTTACTTATTAAAAAAATAAAAGAAAAAAAACCTTTAGATAGACTGGACGATTCTTTTGTTCTTTCTTATCTTACTTCTTTTTTTAAGTTGCATTCTCTTTTTTTTAAAAAATTTAAACTTGCTTCTTTAAAAAAACGTGATGTTGAAAAGATTGTAAAATGGGTAAGAAATGAACTCAATAAAGTTTATGGTCAATTTTGGCTTGAAAATTCTTTACAACCTTCTTCTCATAAATCTAGTAAAGAACGATTGGATTTTTATCATCGTCTTTATCCCTCACTTTTTAAAATTACAGGTATCCCCAAACGTATTTTAGATTTAGGTGCAGGTTTAAATCCTTTAAGTTACAAAGATATTCCTTGTTACAAAAATATTTACTTTTTTGCTGTAGAATTAACTTCTTATGATTGTACTGTTTTAAAAGAGTATTTTAAAAAAGAAGATATCCAAGGTGAAGTACTTCAAGTTGATTTAAAAAAGTCTTTTGATTTTCCAAACGTTGATGTTTGTTTTATGTTTAAATTGTTAGATACTTTAGAAGATAAAGGACATTTATTTGCTGAACACTTATTAAAAAATATTTCTGCTTCTTATTTCATTGTTAGTTTTTCTACTGCAACTATACGAGGTAAAAAAATGCATTATCCTAGGCGGGGGTGGCTAGAAATGATGCTTGCAAGATTAGCATTAAAGTATACGAAATATGAAGAAGCTAATGAAGTTTTTTATATTATTAAGAAATAAACTTATTTACTGTTTTGTTTTTCAGAAGTTTTAATTTTATGTATTAATTCATAGATATAGTGTTCTATTTTTGTTGGGTTTTTTATATAATTTAAATGGATGTCTTCTGTTTTATCTTCAGCAGTATGTAATATTAGATTTCCAGAGTTACATATTCGATCCCATAATGAAACTTTAAGTTGAATATTTACTATTTTATTATAAGGAACTGAATGTCTTTTTACAATAAATAGTTCAAATTCGGAAATTAAATGTCCATGATAAAAATAGTATTTTGTGTTATATAAAATTATTATTTTTATTATTAAAGGTATACATGCTATTACTAATGTTATAAAAATTATACTTAAAATTAACTTTGTTGTAATCTCAAATTGTTGGTCTATTAATTTAAATAAACTTGCAAGGTATATTCCACTGCTTAAAACTAAAATAATTATTGAAGAATAGAATGTGTTTTTAATAAGTGTTGGAAATAAAGCATTCATTAAGTTTGGTTTTAAAATTAAAGCTGGATTCTCCATTTTATTTTTTATTTACTTATCCCTCTTAATTCTGAAGCTAATGGGCCAATATTTTTTACAATTATTTCATACATCTTATTTATTGTAATTTCCAGTATTGCCTCTTTTAATGGCCCTGTGCAATAGTTATTAATATTTTCAAGATCTTTTACACTTTTATCTTTTAAAATTTCTTTAGTTATCACACAATTCATTTTTCTTCCTTCTAAATTGTTTTTTAATTCAACTATTTCGTTTTCTGAAAGTTTTAGAAGAGTAATTTCAATAAGACAATTATTTTTATTTTTTCCTAAAATTTCATAACTATAGGTATTATTTTCAGAAATTGTTACTTTTGCTTTTGAACATTTTAGTTCTGCTTGTCTAAAACAGTCATAATTAGTATTACATTTTTTTGGCATTGTAGAAAGAAAAATTAAGGCTATTAAAATAAGAATAATTCCTAAAATTATCACCTTCTTTTTATCTAGCCATTCTTCCATTTCTTTTTTTACTCTTTTTATCTTAAACTTTCTCTAGATCTTTTGGAATAAGTATTGCTACTTTTGTTTCGTTTGGTCTTAACTTTGAAGTTGTTCCAACAATGAAACTTACGTTACTCATTTCTGCAGCTTTTGCTATCTCTTTTGTGATGTTTCCATCTAATACTACTGCAAATGCATTGTTTACATTTCTTAAAGTTATTTCAAGTTCTCTTGTTGGTACTTTTCCTAAAATTTTGTAATCTTTATCTATTAATGATGCTCCTCTTGTTCCTACAAGATCATCCAGTAGTGTTTTAAAAATCTCCAAACCTTTTTTTTCTACAGTTGCTGTTGGCATTTGTTGTGGTGCTTGTGGTTGTTGTTCTCTATTCATTGGTCGAGCGTAGTTATTTTGTTGTTGTGGTGCTTGTGGTTGTTGTTCTCTATTCATTGGTCTTCTAAATGATTCTGTTGTTATTTGTTGTGGTTTTTTTGCACCACTTACTTCAAATTTAAATTGTTCTGTTGCAATTCTTGCTCTTAAACAAAGGTGAATTTCTTTCTTTGTTAATTCTTCTACTTCTTTTCCTGCTGGAGCTTTTGTTATGTAATCAACTTCTGTAGAGTCCATTAATTCTTTTAAAATAATGTCTCCTCCTCTATCCCCATCAACAAAGGCAGTTACTGTTTTTTGTTTACATAATCCTTTGATTGTTTCTGGAATGCTTGTTCCATTTATTGCAATTGCATTTTTAAACCCATTTTTTAATAAGGTTAATACATCTGCACGACCTTCTACAAGAATTATTTCTTCTGACTCTTCAACAGCCGGACCTGCTGGAAGATTTTCAGGTCCCCAGGATCCTATCTCTTGCATACGTACTGCTTGAGATACTTCTTCTGTTATTTCTTGAGAGTCTGGAAGAACGTTTGCTTGTAAATTTAATAATAGTTCTTTTGCTCTTGCAATTACAAATTCTCTTTTTGAAACTCTTACATCTTCTATTTTTTCTACTCTTACTTTAGAAACGCAAGGACCAATTCTTTCGATTGTTTCTAATGCAGCTGCAATTATTGCTGTTTCAGTTTTATCTAAACTACAAGGAATTATTATTTGACCAACGCTTTTTCCATTTATTGATTCTAACTTGACTTCAATTCTCCCTACTTTTCCTGATCTTTGAAGTTCTCTTAATTCAAGTTCTTGACCTAAAAAACCTTCTGTTTGACCAAAAATTGCTCCAATTACATCAGGTCTATCAACAGAACCTTCTATTCCTATTTCTGTATAAATTATATATTTTGTAGATACCGGACTTACTTTTCCCATTGTTTTTCCCCCGGATTAATATCTCTAGAACAAGTTTTATCTTAAATAGTTTTTATCTTTCTGACCTCTTTAATAAAAACCAATATAGGTATGAATATGAATTTTGATTATTCTTGTCCTTTATGATATTAATCTTTTAATTTTGAATGTTGCCTGACATTAACTCTCAAACATCATTGCCTGATAGTTAATATCGTCGCTCGCTTGAGCCTTTTCTCATGTCAGGCCTGAGATATTATATTTGTAATTGTTTATATACCTTTGGTTCTTCTAAAATTGTTTTTTCTTTAGAAAGTTATTTAAAGCATTTAATTTTTCTTTAACTATGCAAGGTAAAATAGTAAGCTTTAGAAGAGGTATTAAGACTCAACAAAAATATCAGATGATTGTGAAAGTTGATGGTATCCATAAAAAAGAAGAAGCTAAAGTTTTACTTAACAAATCAGTTATTTGGAAAAGCCCTGGCGGAAAAGAGATAAAAGGGGTTATTACTCAGGTTCATGGTAACTCTGGTGCTCTTAGAGTGCAATTTGAAAGGGGTTTACCTGGACAAAGTATTACAATGCATGTTGCAATAGCTTAATTATAGAGGTACACAAATGGTTGGATTAAGAAAAGGTTCTTGTTATAGGAGACTTGAAAGATCTTATACGAGGAGAAGTAAGTATAAATCTAGTGCATATATTAAATCATTTCCCCCTCATAAAATTAGTAAATTTGAAATGGGAGATAAACATAAAACTTACAAGTATAAAGTGAGTTTAGTTTCTCGAGATTCTTTACAATTAAGACATAATGCTATAGAAAGTGCGAGAATGGTTGTTAATAGAAGATTACAAACAGGACTCGGTATGGAATTTTTCTTAGCAGTAAATGTTTATCCTCATCATGGTTTAAGAGAAAATAGAATGCTTGGTGGAGCTCATGCTGATAGACTTCAGACAGGAATGGCGCATTCTTTTGGTAAAGTTATTAATAGTTGTGCACAAGTTAAAAAAGGTAAAACTTTATTTACTGCTTTTGTTAATGATAATGGTTTAGAACTTGCAAAAGAAGCTTTGAAAGCAGCTAATCCAAGATTACCTGGAAGATGTTTTGTTGAAATTGAAGATGTAGTTGTTTAGACTTCTTATTTTGTCTAAATAACTTTTTTTTAAAATTCTTTATCTATCTATTACTTCTATCTCTTTTATCTTTTTGAAATCTTTATCAAATGTTGCGATTTTTTTTATACCAAACTCTTTCATTAAACCTAAATTGGTACAATCTGTAAAACTAAAATTTATATTTTTCTTAAATATTTCCCAAGAAATTTCAAAAATTCTTTCTGTTACTTTTAGGATATTTACGTTTTCTAAGAGAAAATTTCCAAGGCTTATTGCTTCATCATGACTTTTCCTTAGAGAACAGACTGTTACTATTTCATCAAAGATATAATCTGAAATGATATATTCTCCAAAATTTCCTTCTGAAATTTTTTTGAATATTTCTAATGCTTCTTTATGTTTTGAATCATCTTCATTACGATATGAAATGAAGAGATTTGTATCTATAAGTATCATCTTTCGTAGATTATTTTATCAATTTCTGAACTTACTCTTTCAGTTCCCTTTCCCCAAGAAATTGGTTTTAATGATAACAAACTTAAGGTCTTTTTTGTTTTTTTTCTTGATAACCATTCACTCATTACTAAATTGAGTGCTTCTCCTAAATTGAGTCCTTCTTTTATTGTATAACTTTTAAATTCATTAAATAATTCTTTATCTAAATTTCTTATTGTTGTGGTCATATGTTTTACATGTATTACATGTATTTAAATCTTTCTTGAATTTATTTTTTCTATTTTCTTTTTTATTTTTTGTCCGATGTTTTTTAGTGTCTTTTTAGGAACCTTTAAGAATGAGGTTTCTTAGTCAACTAGAGAGGTGTTATGAGCGTAAAACCCATTATCTGGTTCTCAGAAATTAGAGAAAGAGATCTTTCACTTATAGGACAGAAAGCTTTAAGTTTAGGGTTAATGTATCACTCAAAATTTCCTATTTCTTCTGGATTTGTTCTTACTACTTCAGCTTATCTTTCTTTTCTTGAAGAAACAGGTCTAAAAAATAAAATTAATGAACTTTTGTCTTCTTTAAAACTTGAAGATTATGAACATTTAAAATCTGTTTCTCAACAATTACAAGAACTTATCTTAGATGCTAAAATGCCTTTTTTTATTAGGGATGCAATTACTGAAGCTTATAGTGATTTGAATGTTGATATGGCTGTTAGTAAAGTTGTTGGAAGAGATGTGCTCAACAGTTTAATTAAATCTGGAAGAGATTTACCTTTTGTTGCAATTAGAAGTAGTATTTATTCTTCTGAAGAAAATGTTTTGACTTGCGGACAATATCCTAGTTATTTAAATGTAAAAAATAAAGACGATGTTGTTTTAAATGTACAAAAATGCTGGGCTTCTTTATTTAATCCTCGAGCTCTTTATTATAGGCTTAAACAAGAAATTTCTCATGATTCTGTTCTTGTTGCAGTTATTATTCAAAGAATGGTTGATCCTCAAACTTCAGGAGTTCTTACTACTTTTAATCCTTTAACTTGCAATGATTCAGAAATAATGATTGAAGCTGCTTTTGGTTTTAGCGATGTTCTTATTCATGAAGGAATTAATTTAGAAACCTATCTTCTTGATAAACCTACTTTAACTCTTACTTCTAAAAAATCTGTACGACAAGATTATGGAATCTTTAGAGATCAGTATACTGGCAAAAATATTAAAAAAGAATTGACTGAACAAGAAGGGAGTAAACAAAAATTAATAGAAGAAGAAATGAATACTCTCGCTAAATATGCTAAAATATTAGAATCGGTTTATAAAAAAAGACTTCTTTTTGAGTGGATGATAGAACGAGGAAGAATTTATTTCTTGCAGTTTACTCCTCTTTTACATGAAGTTTCTTCTGAATTTGCTCTTCCTGAACATACAACTAAACTTCTTCAAGGCATTAGTAGCGGATCTTTTATTGTTAGTGGAAATCTTAAATTTGCTGAACATTTTTCTGAATTTTTAAATAATCCTTCAGCTATTTTCGTTGTTAAAACTTTGAGCAGTGCATGTTTTGATGCTCTTAAAAATGTTAAAGGAATTATTCTAGAAGAGGGCGGATTTACTTCTTATGCTGCTGTTGTTTGTAGAGAATTACATATTCCATGTATTGTTGGTGCTACTTCTGCACTACAAATTTTGCATGAAGGAGATTTTGTTACTTTAGATTGTGTTCATGGAATTGTTTATTCTGGAACATCAATTGTTGTTTCTGAACCTGAAACTTTATTTATTCCTTCTCCTCTTCAAAATAAATCTTCTTCTTTTTCTGAGGTTGGATCTGGAGAAGATTTAGCAGTTTTAGGAACAAAATTATTTTTACATTTAGAAGATCCCCGTTCTTTTCAAAAAATGCAACAACCTCTTTTTGAAGGAGTTTTTTTACCTCTAGATTTTATTATTGCTCATTTAATAGGAAAACATCCCCTTTATTTTATTCAATTAGGACAACAAGCAGATTATGTTTCTCTTTTAGTTGAACATATTTCTAAAATTGCAAATTTACTTGCTCCAAATCCTTTGATTGTTTTATTTTCTAATTTAAAGAGCGATCAATATCAACGTTTAATTGGAGGTATTCAATTTGAATCTAGTGAAGAAAATTCTCTTCTTGGTTTAAGGGGTTGTTCTCGTTATACTCATGAATCTTTTAAACAAGCTTTTGCTTTAGAAGTTAAAGCAATACAACAAGTGAGAGAACGTGGATTGAGAAATGTTCATGTTGGTTTGTCTTTTGTTAGGAATGTAGATGATGTGAGAAAATGTTTAAAAGTTTTAGAAGAACATCAATTATATCCTGGTTATGATTTTAAAACTTATTTAGTTGGTAGTGTCCCTTCTCTTGCTTTTTCTCCTGATGAATTTGCTTGTTTATCCTTATCTGGTTTAATTATTGATCTTGATTGTTTAACTCAAACTATTTTAGGAGTAGATTGTACTAATATTCATTTATCTTCTTTGAATTATCTTGATGAAAGAAATGCTGCAGTTTTAAAAGCTCTTTCTTCTCTTATCACTTCTTTTAAAAAACAAGATAAAAAAGTTGCAGTATATGGTAATAATTTTATTCATCATCATGATTTTTTTGAATTTTTAATTAGAACTGGTGTTGATACTTTTGCTGTACACTTTGATTCTTTATATCAAACAAGAAGACTTCTTGGTTCTTTAGAGAAAAGTATTTTATTACATAACTTTAGAAATTCATAAATCTTTTAAAAATAGAGGAATTATTGTTGTTGGATCCCTACTTATAATTGTCTCTTTTTTTACATCATGAATTATTTTATAGGTGTTTAATTCATCTGCAGTTTTATCATAATAATATCCCTTTCTTCTTTCTTTTACTTCTACTATCGGACTTTTTTTCATATCTGTTGATTTTTTTGTTACATCATATATTCTTTCTTCTGAACCTTCTTGAAGCAGATTCCAAACATGTCTTCCTCCATAATGGTTTCCTTTTTCAAGTTTTGCTTTTATTCCTACTATTTGAAGATACACTTGAGCTCTTACTGCCTCATGTCTACAGACTCCATATTCCTGACCTTTTGTGTTCCCTAAAACTATCGTTCTCTCTTGTGTTATTCTTGCCATTGCATTTACTTCTTTTAAATTATAAGGCATTATTCGCATTACTTCTTTTGCTATATATTCTAATAATTCTTTTTCTGATTTTTTATATATTATTTTCTCTCTTCTTAACAAGATTAATTCTTTTTTTAATTTGCTTTTTTCTACTCTAAATTTTTCTCTTCCATTTCTTACAACATCATTTTCTTCTTGACCCATATCAGTATATCCTTCCATAAGATAGGGAGGTATTCCTTTTTTTATTTCTCCTTTTCCTGAGGAAATTAACTTTTCTAAAATTATTTCTAAGTCTAATGAAGCGTCAATGTATCTTTCTACTCTTTTTATTTCTTCATGTTTTAAAATTTTTTTTATTGCATCATTCCATATTTTGTGTGTTTCAAATGGTTTTTCTTC
>Ga0209515_10004861_pt1 | contig 17827 bp, 13 predicted proteins | sample Subgroupgradi54m_FD_187454 | JGI IMG/M metagenome (GOLD analysis project Ga0209515, IMG submission 187454) | Subsurface groundwater microbial communities from S. Glens Falls, New York, USA - GMW60B uncontaminated upgradient, 5.4 m (SPAdes)... ...
ATCCGCATGCCCAAGGAGCGAGGACAATCGGTCCATGTACTGTTCAAAGCGCCGGAGAAGATCGGAAGCCATGCCATAAAATACCTCCACCAGCCTCTTTTTGCAAAATATTTGTGACACAGTAGAAATAATGGGGGTGACGCAAAGGGGCATACTGACTGCCCCCTTGGTGCCGACCACGACACCCAGGGGGCGACAAGTCCCATGGAAGGCTGGACTTACAGCCCGCCCCAAATTGGCTCTGGGGCCTGCGCGGCAATTCGGACTAGGCCTCGGCTGCACTGACTTTCCCTGAAATCTACTACTGTAGGCTACGTCAGTTTGCCTCGGCTTGTCCGATCCCCTGGCCGCCTTGGCCCCGTATTATCTGCCCCTGTGGTGCCTGGTCGTCTTTCTCCTCGGCCTGGTCGTGGGTCCGGCATCTCTTCGGTGGCTCCGCTTCGCCGGAGGGGGCGATCCCGGCCAAGTAACGCACAAGTTACCTCCTCGCTGCTTTTCCCCACTCCGCCCCTGACCGGCTCAAAAGGCTCCAGAGCGTTTAAGACCTTCCACGTTCGATGGATTTTCTCTGATGCTATGGACCATGGAAAGGTCCATTTTTAAGAGACATTCAGCCATTTAATCTCCGTTAATTCAACTTTTAGCGTTTAAGAATTTATCCATCCCGGGCGTAAAACCGCCTTCGCCCGCGGAACCTCCGCGCTACCTTAACCCCACCACCAGCCTTACCCGCGGACGCCATGACCTCGCCCAAAGCCAAACCCGTCGATGATGCGCTCTCCCCCGCCGCGAAAGCCAATGGGGAAAAAGTGAACGCCGGTGCCGAGGCACAAGCTGTCGTCCGGCCTGCCACGGTCAATCTCTACGAATATGCCGACTATCGCGCCTATCTCAAGGACTGGTACCGGCAGGAACAGAACTCCGATCGGAAAATCTCCTATCGCCGCCTGGCCGCGGACATCGGCTTCAAATCCCCGGGGCATTTCAGCCTGATCGTGAACGCCAAGGCCAACCTCTCGCTCAAGGTGCTCGACCGCTTCATCCGCTATCTGGGCCTGTCCAAAAAGGAGGCGGAATATTTCCAGGCCCTGGTGCTGTACAACCAGGCCAAGGCCCTGGACGAGAAGAAGCGCTATTTCGATCGCATGATGTCCTTCAAGCAATTCCGCATCCGCTCCATCGAGGCGACGCAGTACGAATTCCTGGAGAAATGGTATTACCTGGCCGTGCGCGAAGTTTTGGCCGTGCACGCCTTCAAGGGCGACTACGCCGCGCTGGCCCAGATGATCGAACCTACCATCTCCGTCGATGAAGCGCGCAAGGCCATCGACACCCTCAAGCGCCTGGGCCTGATCACCCGGGACGCGCAAGGCCGCTGGCAGCGCGTGGAAACCGTGTTGGCATCGGGGCCGGAGGCGCCGTCCATGGCCGTCAATGCCTTCCTGTCCCAAGCCATGGACCTGGCCAAGTCCGCCCTGGATCGCATCCCCAGGGAGGATCGCGTGCTCGCGGCCACGACGGTCTCCGTTTCGAAGGAAACCTTCGAGGAGATCCGCGAAGAGACGCGCAGCTTCCGCAAGCGCATCCTGGAAATGGCGCAACGGGATCCCCAGCCCGATCGCATCTACCAATTCCAGTTCCATGTCTTTCCGCTGTCGAAACCCGGTAGCGCTTCGCCGTCCGCCGGGAAAACGTCGCCTTCCACAGGGACTGCCGCATGAAGATATCGTTCCACATGCATCGGCTTTCGCAATCGCCCACTTTCCGCGCATCGCGCGGCTCCCGTGCGTCATGTGTCTCAATCGCAAGGCGCATCCTTTTCACTTTGATCGCTTTGATCTCCTTGTCGGCGTTGTGCGCCTGCTTCGACCCCGGCGAGGACCGCGTGGCCGGCGGCGGTGGCGTGGACGTCGAGGGCATCACCGTGGAAGGCGCCGCCATGCGCGCAGATCGCACACCGGTCATCTCCGCCCTGGTGCGCCTGCGGCAATGGGACTACCAGAAACCGGCCGGCGCTCCCAAGACATCCATCGATCACGGGGACACGCGCACGGATTCCCTGGGCCGCTTCCGCTTCCTGGACGTGGACACCGGCCGTTATGCCGTGGAGGTGGACGCGGGACCGGACGGCGCCACCGTGCTCGAAATCGACGCGGATGGATCGCAACGCGTGCTGACTTTGGAAGCGCAGGTGCGGCCCACGGGCGTGCTGGCCGGCGCCGTGCGGGATACCGGAGGCTCTCCGGTGGCCGGAACTTTGATCGGCATCCTGGGATTGGATCGCGAGACATTGACCGATGCCGGCGGAGCCTTCCGGCTGGCGGGATTGCCGCCCGGCGTCTACACGGTGCGCGTGTTGCCGCCCTCATCACTGTGGTCCTCGATCGAATTGCCGCAAATCGAAATCCGGGGCGGCGGCGAGACGCGCCTCGATTCCCTGGTTCTGCCCAACGCCGTGCCCGGCATCCTGGCGCATTGGCGCTTCGATGAAGGCAAGGGTTCCGTGGCCGGCGACGCGCAGGGATCCGCCGCGCGCGCCATTCTCCGCGGCGGCGCGGCCTGGGCGCCCGCCCACCAAGGCATGGGCCTATCCATCCCGGCCACCGGCCTCGACTTCGCGTTCGTGCCCAAGACCAAATCCGCCAGCCTGGATCGGCCGGCGGGAACGGACTTCACCTTGACCGCGTGGATCAAGATCGCCTTGCCCGGCGCGCGGGCGGGATTCTCCCGGCGCGTGGCGGACTCCCGCGCGGACTACGCCCCCAACGGCTACGCCCTGGGAGTATCCCCGGACGGCGGCGCGGAATTCCTCTTCCAGACCCTGGAGGAGAAATCCTCCACAAGCATCTCGGGCGGAACGCGGATGGACGACGGCGCCTGGCATTTGTTGGCAGCGGGACGGATCGGGTCGCGTTACTTTCTGTACGCGGACGGAGTCCTGCTGGGCGAGATCCAGGGATCCATCGACGCCATCGCCAAGGACAACGCCTTATACTTCGGCAGCCACGAAGGCAAGGTGGATTTCTTCCCCGGTCTCATCGACGACGTCCGCCTGTATTCGCGCGGCTTATCCGCCCAGGAAATCGCCGTGCAAGGCCCATAGCGGATCCCCCGCGCCCGAACGTCTTCTTCTTGAACGAGCTTCTTCTTCTTAAACGCACTTTGATGCAATGCCATATCGTGCCATATCGCGTTTTTTTTACCTTATCCGTGGGCAAGGACTTCTCAAATCATATTGAATCGATGCAGGCACCCTTGTATCCTGATCCCCAAGCGAGGCGACCCATCCCAATGCGAAACTCCCGAATCCTGACGGCACTCATGGCAACCTCGGCTCTGATCCTGTGCAGTGGCGGATACGCCGGCGCCGCCGAACATATCCAATCGCCTACCGGGGATTTGCGTTCGGCCGTGCTGACCGATCTCAAGCCCCATTCCAGCTCCAGCAAGACCTACAACGAGTTCTGGACCTACCAGCTTTTCCTGGACGGCAATATCCAGGCGGTCCTGAATTTCTCCCGCGTCAACCTGGGATCCTTCAAGGCGCCCGTATGCGGCGCGGATTTCACCCTGTTGGGATTCAAAGGCAGGAACTATTCCGTAGCCCGCGAATACGAGAAGAAGAATTTCGTCTTCACGGATTCCAATCAGCAATTGCGCGTGCATGAGAAGATCTGGTTTGAGGGCAAGCTGCCGGATTCCCACCACATCCACTTCGCCACCACCAAAAAGGAAGTCTCCTATTACCTGGATCTCACTTTCACCGATATCCTGCCCGGCAAGGTGTGGGGAGACGGCATGTTCAAGTTCGGCTCCACGGATCAGGTGGGCATATTCATGCACATTCCCTACGCCAAGGTTTCAGGACGCCTGGGAATAAACCAGGACACCACGGACGTATCCGGTACGGCCTACATGGACCATACCTTCCAGACCGATCTGGCCCCGGCCCTGGTGGGCGCGGGCTTCCGCTACGTCACCCAGACCCAGCCTTTGGAGGTGGGATACGTGATGGATCCGGTTAACAAATACTCGCAGGCACCCGTGGGCTATGGCTTGCGGAACGTGGATGGCAACCTCACCTTGCTCAAGCCTTCGTCCTTGAAGGTGGTCAGCTACAACAAGGCCATGGACGCCCACGTGGCGACGGTGCTGGAAATCAACTACCAGGACGGGCGCAAAACCGTGTTGAACCGCGGCGAGGACCGCCAGCAGCAATCCACCCTGAATGAATTCAGCGGGTTCACCAAGATGGCGATCAAGAGCTTCATGGGCGGGGAAATCATGACCTTCAAGGGCCTGGGCAAAATCAACGGCTCCCAGCCGATGGCCTACAACTACTTCTACGTAGAATAAGCGACGCTACTCGTCCTTGGGAATCCGCGTCATCTCCACGACGCCTTTCTGCGTGCCGAACCAGACGTCGGAATCCTTGCCCGTCATCACGCTGTACACGAATCGCGTCTGGATGCCGTTGGTGTTGTTCTTGTTGAACAGCGTCCAGGACGTGCCGTCGTAGCTGGCCGCGCCGCCCTTGGCGGACACCCAAAGCTTGCCGGACTTTTCCACCGTCAGGCTGTAGACCTGCTCCGAAGCGATTTCCCCGAGGTCCAACGCGCCCTTGTACGAAGTCCAGGCATTCGCGATCAGTTTGCCCACGCCCATCTGCGTGCCCACCCATTTGACGCCGTTGGGCGCGATGGAAAGGTAGGTGATGCTGTTATGCGGAAGGCCGCCGTTGGTGTTGTCCCGGGTGTAGGTGGTCCAATTCGATCCGGAGAATTTCACCAGACCGGCGATGGTGCCGATCCATTTGTCCCCCGAGGAATCCAGGGCGATGGCCGTGACCATCTTGTGGGGCAGGCGTCCGGAGATGCGGTCGGCGCCGTAGGTGGTCCAGGCGCCGCCGCGCAGCATGGCGAAGCCGCTTTTGGTTCCGAACCAGCGTTCATCGTGGCCGATGGCCATGGACGAAACGTAATTGTCCGGCAGCCCGCCCGAGGTATTCTCCTTGGTGAAGGTCTTCCAGGATCCGTTGGCGTACCAGCTCACGCCGCCTTCGGTGGCGACCCACAGTTCGCGGTTCTCGCCGATGGCCAGGGCGGTGATGACGTTGGAGACGAGGCCCTTGGACGTGTTCTCGGCGGTGAAGATCTGCCAATCGCCGAGTTGCGATAGGCGCGTGAGGCCTTTCTTGCCGGCGAACCATTTGTTGCCTTGGTCGTCCGAGACCATGGCGATGACTTCAGGATCGGGGAAGCGGCTGAGGTCCTGGAGCACCCAGCGGAAATCCCCTTCGTTGCCGGAAGCGGAAGCAAGGGAGGCCGTGGTATGGAAGACGGAGGCGAGGGCCAGGGCCAATGCCGGCAGGGCCCGGAAGGAGTTCAATCTCATGCATGCTAATGTAGCAAATTCGGACCCGCGGTTTTCCGTCGTGGGTTCCACCACTCGCGGAAATTGGCCAGGCAATAGCTCCCGGTGCCGGGATTGAGGACATACATGTTACCCTGCCCGTCGGAAAGGGCGATGCGGCCGCGCCAAGGCCGGAACGACTCCACCTGGAACAGGGGATTTTCAGCGTTCCCCAATCGCAGGAATCCCGCAAGGGCGGTAAGCGTTTTGTCCGGCTTATCCTCGGCATCCGCCCGGAACTTTTCCGACCGGGACTCTCCCACCCAAGGATAGGGAAACGGCAAGGTTACGACCGGGGACAAGGATGCCTCCTGCGCGGCATGCTCCTCATCCGCCTTCACGATGCCTTCGCGGGCGCCGTCATAGCGGGAATCCAATTGCAGGCGCGCGCCGGAAAAATCGACGTAGGTATAACGATGCGGACCCAAGGGCCAATGCGCCTTGGGGGAATTGGCCGCCAGGGTCTTGTCGCGCAGTTCCCCCAGCGAAGCCACCTTGCCCGTATCGATCACCTCTATCGTTCCACGCAGGTATTTCTGATAGCCCCATTTGAGATAGGTCCGGGACGGACGGAGGCGGCTCAGCACGATGTAGACTCCGGCGTCGGAACGGTCGAGGAAGCGGAATTCGAAATCGCGCGTGACCCAGGTCTTCCGGTCCGAAGGCCACCCCGCGGGCACCGCCTGCGGCCAATCGGTGCCGTTGTATTCTTCCACGGGCGTGTATCCGTACAGGAAGTTGCGGTGGATGGCCATGTTGTTGGAGCGCCATTGCGACCCGCGGAAGTGCAAGATGTCGCGGAGGGATTCCGGCCGATCCTTGCGCGGGGAGAGGATCAGGGATCCGGACCGGGTGATGACGTCATACACCCACGGCGCGTCGCTGAACCAATAGCGGTTGGTGGGGAAGTTCGGGCCTGCGTAGGTTTCATAGCGCCCGCCGGCGGAAAGCAGGAAGTTTCGGGATCCGTAATAGACTTCGGTTGGGCGCGCGCGCGAACCGTTGCCGGCGTAGGCGGAGCGGATCTCCGCGCGGTATTCCGCGGGCCTATCGCGCATGTAGGCCAGGATCGGATCCGGCACCCGGTATTTCAACACCACCGAATACAGGGCCATGGACGCATGCGGTTCCTGATTGCGCCAAAGGCCCCGGGGCGAGACCGGATCCCAGGCGTAGGCTCCGGACTGGGCCCCGAAGAAGCTGCAGGCCGCGTCCCGGTCTATCAGGCTGCTGTCGTCGTAGGCCTCGGAGGAGCGGCGGTATGGACCGTAGCGGATGGCGTCGAAACTCTGGAAGGCGAACACGGCGGAAAGATAGTCCAGCAGGCATCCGGCCCCGGCGGTCACGGTGGAATCGCCCGCGAAGGTGAACAGGTTGTCCAGGGCGTGGATGGTGAAGCGCTGGTAGATCTGCGCGTTGAATTCGAAGAAGCCCTTGCGCATGGCCTGTTGCATAACCTTGAGAAGCAGGCGCTTCAACATCCCCTGGCTGTTGTCGATCACCACGCCGGTGCGCACCAGGGAATCCCGCAGGGCCGTGAGCTGCGGAAGCCCGCGGCCGTTCTCCCAGATCAACTGGTTGGTCAGGTAGCGCGAGGACTCGGTCATGAAGAGATGGTTCTCCGTCTCCGGCACGCTGACGAAGACCACGTCGAAATACGCCTTGGGGGTCTGTCCCCAGGTGCGCGAAACGCTCTTGATCAAGTGCAGCAAGGTGGCGTCCGTCAGGAGCAGGCGATCGTTCCGGAACAGTTCCATCATGGTCGTGCATCCCAACAGGCTCATGTCGAAATCGCCCTGATCGTATCCGGGCACGGGCAGGCTGGTGCCGATGAAACCGAGAGGCTTGATGTTCCCGCCCACCACGTATTTCTGCAGGGCGAGGCCGGTCTTCTTCCGCAGCTCGGGAGTGCCTTCGCGCGCGAGGGTCATCAAAGCGATCCATTCCTGCCATACGCGCATCCCGTCATGCTGGCGGTTCCAGGGATGGACTCCATGGTTCTCGTCGACGCGGGATTTCCAGGCCTGGAGGATGAGCGGTAGATTCGCGCCGACCTGATTGGAGTCCGTAACCGGGTTCGCGACCGTACCGGAATCCGGAGCCACACTCTCGACCGCGCTAGAAGCCGCGCTCTCCGTTGCGGCCTGCGTTGACGTCGCCCCATCTACTGAAGGCGAGGCCTCCGCATCAACCGGGGCATGCGTCGCCAAATCGATCCCGGCCAATCCGACCGAAGCCGACCCCGCCGTCGCCGCGTTCCTGGAATGAACGGCATCATCTTTCCGCTCCGAGGAGGAGAGCAGCGGAGCAAGAATCAACAACCAGCGCAAGTGCATGATTTCCGGGGCCTTTCCCCTGGGTCGCGTATCCCCTTCATTATATCCGAGGCCGAGCCGTCCATCCAGTCGCATCCGTACTTGCGGTCTGCGAATCGGCCCCGCGTCGAGGCGGCGGAGGAACCCGCCCCTGGGAATAAAACACAAAATTTTTTCTACAATAGTCTGCGCCGGCATCCGCTCTTCAATCGCGTCCGGACGGGGCCCGGGCCGCTCAACGGTCGCGGTCCGGGAGGCGCCTTTGATCCCACATCACTTCCATCTCATCTGGATTGGGCGGAATTTCCCCTTTGTGAACCGCTTGGCGGTGGAATCCATCCTCCAGACCAATCCCGGCGCCAAGATCACCATCCATTTCGAGAATCCGCCCGCGAACGCGGACTGGCAGGCCTTGCGGTCAAAGGTGGAGTTTCGCGCCATCAATCTGCCCGAATTGCTTTCCACCCTGCCCCAATCCATGGCAGCGGTGGTCCCGGTGCTGGAAGGCATTTCCTCCGGCTATCTCGCGGGCCGGGCCAACATCCTCCGCTATCTGATCCTGTACAAGGAGGGCGGCATCTATATCGACTTCGACACCCTGACGGTGCGTGATTACCGCGCCTTGCTCTCCCAGCCAGCCTTCATCGGCGAAGAGGCGGTGTTCCGTTACGACGACGATCGCGTATCCGGCCGCTTCAAGCCCGGAATCATCCCCACCGGGATCGGGTTCGGGATGTCGTACTACCTCTCCTACTGGAATTGCAAATACCTGGGCGACTCCGCGCCCGTCAACCTCCTCAACCGCGCGCTGATGTCGCTGTGGAGCGATCGCAAACTGAACAACGCCGTGCTGGGCTGCGCTCCCGGCAACGCCTTCTTCGCCAAGGCCATCGCCCTGGTCCCCGAAACCGATCCCAAGATCAAATACGCCCTGGGCCCCATCCTCATGAACCGGACGTGGGACACCGAGGCTTCCGTGCACATGCGCCGCATGAACGCGGACCATTTCTATTTCATCCCCCCCAGCCAGACCTACCGCTTCTTCTACGGCCCGGCACCGGAGCTTCCCGCCGAGGCCTATTCCATGCATTGGTGTTCCAGCAATCACAAGAAACTGGCAGGCGGACTAACCTTGGAGAACCTCGGCAAGCCCTCGGCCAATCCCACCCTGTTCCATAAGCTGGCGCTGGAAATCATCCGCAAGGGAATTTAAAACCAATCGTTACGGATAATACAAAACCGTACGCTACGCCTGATTGAAAAGGAGGTCGGAACTGAACGCCTGTTCCCGATCCCGCATCACCCGCTTCAGCACGTTCCTGATGCTCGCCACGGTAATGTCATGGTCGAAATCAAAAGGATGCATGGCCACCCGCAGCACGTCCCGTCCGACCCAAAGACGCGCCAGGGTCGGGCAGACGATCAGGGATCCGTATTTGCGCAGGAAGGTCCGCGTGGCCCAGGTGATGACCGGGCTTTCCACGCTGATGCCGCGCTCCACGTCATAAATGCGCCGATGATCCTCGGTGAAGCGGAATCCCGCCTCCTTTAGGACCGGTTGCAGGGAGGCGTTGAACAGCCACGCGGGCGCTACGAAGCCTTGCGGATCGGAACCGACACAGGCGCGGAAGACTTCCCTGCCGTCACGAAGCTTTTGACGCTGCGACGCGGCATCCAAGGCCAGGAATTCACCTTCCCCCGCCGTCATGAATTTCCGTTTGAAAGCATCCGATGCGCTTCCGCTTTCCGAGTGGGCGCCGCTTTGGGTTTTTCCTGCGGAGCCATGCTCTTCCGTGCCTCCGGTTTCCCCGGGATTCGCATCCTTCACCGGCCACGTTTCCAGATGGTGGTACCCATGCAAATGCCAATCGACACGGAAGGATCGGGATCCCCGGCACCACGTTATGAATTCCGTCGAGGCCGCGCTGGGGTAACCGCCATGATACTCCGGGACGAGCAGATAAGTGATCTTGGAGATTCCGAGTTCGCGGAAGACGGCCTCGGCCCGTTGCATGCGTTCAAGATGGAACGGCGTCGCGTCGTGCAGGGAAATGACCAGCTTGCGGGAGCGGCCCGTGGCGGTCATAGCGGGCGGGCGCCCAGCCGCGCGGTGTAGCGCGAAACCATCCGGCCGATGGCGTCGTCCCAGGTTCCGTATTGCCGGGCAAGGGCGAAAGACCGCTCCATCTCCACGCTCCAATCGGCATTCATGGCGCGTCCCAAGGCGCGGAGGAATTCGTTTTCGTTGTCCGCTTCGAAGCGGAAGGGCGAACGCGCCTGGCGCAGCAACTCGCCGGTGCCGCCCTGATCCGGTCCCACCACCAACAATCCCCGCGCCATCGCCTCCAGGACGCCCAGGCCGAAGGTTTCGAAAGGTCCCGGCGCCATCAGGATTTGATGCCCATCGTAGATGTCGCGCATGCGCGCGGGATCATCGATGAAGCCCAGGTACTGGAAGCGGTCATGTTTGATTTCGGCGAAGCGCGGTCCCCGGCTGCCGCGACCGATGACGGTCACCTTTACATAGGAAAGCTTGAGCAGCTTGGGCAGCGCCGCGAGGATCAAGTCGATGCCCTTTTCCGGATCCAGACGGCCTGCATAGAGCAGACGGACCTCGCGGTGATCGACCGGTTCTTCCGCTTCGCCCCAACCCTTGGCGCGCATGCTCTCCTGCTGCTGCATCGCTTCCGGGCCCACCAGGCCCTGAGCTTCGGGACGGGAAGGGATGTCGGATAGGAAGAAGGCGGGCACACCGAACGGCAGATGGGCCACGGCGCGCACGCCTTTGGCCCGCAGGCGTTCCTCCATGGTTTTGGACGAAACCGAGGTCAGATCATAGCCGCGCTGTAGCCGGTAAAATAGGGCTCCGGCCACGGCCGCGAGCGGGCGTTTGAGCGCGCGGAAGGGACCGCGTTTGGCCCAGGGTTGGAAATAACTGGGGACGGGATCGCTGTGGTAGAAGGAGACGAGCAGGCCTTTGAAGAGCCCGAGCTTTTTGAGGAGCAGGCAGAAAATCCCGGTGAGCCAAGGATCCCCGGCCTCCAGCACGTCCGGTTGCAGACGGCGGATCAGGGCGAAGATGGGGATGAAATCGATGAGGAGACGGTAACCTGTGGGATCCTGGGTCAGGGCCGGCCCGTAACCTTCCACCAGGGTCACGTTGAGGGCATCCTTGGTTTCCTTGCGCAAGGGCCCGGGATGGACCAGATAATAGCCCACGCCGGGATGGTTCCTGAACCATTCGATTTTGGCCTGATGATAGGTGCGGATGCCGCCGGCCTTGGGCGAAAAGAAGGTGTTGATGTCCAGGAAGATCACCACCCTGTATTTAGCAATATTTTTATGTTTACATCCTCTACATGCATATGGACCCCAGCAGCGCAGTGATGGCGGGAAGCGAGACCCGGTTGGAGACGGAACTTCCGCAAGTGCGCCTGTACAGGCCCCACGGCTCCATGAGGCTGCCGGGAATCATCCGCTTCGTCTTCCTGTACCTCCATGAATTCGCGTCCAACCTCCCCGCCCTGTACGCATTGCGCTCCTTCTACCGGATGGCCAAGGCCGTCCCCGAAGCCGAACCCATGATAGCCTGCGTTGGCGAAAACCTCGACGAGGTGAACGGCATCGCCCTGACGTCGCGCATCATGCTGCGCGAACTCCGCAAAGCCGGGAAACGGGTCTTCATCTTCGGCACCGCCTTCCATGAAAAGCCGCCACGCAGCGAAGGCCCGGACGGGAGCGTGGTGATGGCGCCCGGACGTTACTCCATGGATCAGGCGGGTTACCCCGCCAGCGAAGTCGCCATGCTGCGCCTGGACAGCTTCATCCGCTTCCTGCGGGAGCATCCCGTCGACATCATCGAATTCCAGACCCCGGGCCCCGTTTCCGTGCAATGCCTGGTGGCCGCCAAGTTCGCCGGCATCAAGACCCTGAGCCATTACCGCACGGACATCATCACCTACTCCCGGCTGCTGGTCAAAAACCGGCTCGGCGTGTGGATCATCAACACCTGGACCACCTTGATGACGCGGTGGATGGGACCCGTCGTGGTGCCTTCCGAAGCCTACCGGAAAAAAGTCCGGGACATGGGCGTTCCGGACGGCCGCATCTACAAGCTGCCGCGCGGAGTCGATTTCAAGAATTTCCATCCGGACAAGGCCGGCAACGGCGCATGGCGGGAACAGGGTCTGCCCGGGGAAGGCATGAAGCTCCTGTACGTAGGACGCGTGTCCCGCGAGAAAAACCTCGACGCGCTGGCTGACGCCTTTCCGGCGCTGGCCGAAAAGGTGGCCGGCCTGAGTCTGACCATCGTGGGCGCGGGACCCTATCTGGAGGGCCTCAAAGCCCGGTTCGCCGGTCGGAGCGACGTCCATTTCACCGGCGTCATCCATGGGGAAAAACTTTCCGGGCTTTTCGCCTCCGCGGATCTTCTCGTATTCCCCAGCCTCACCGACACCTTCGGCAACAGCGTGGTGGAGGCCCTGGCCTCGGGCGTCCCCTGCGTCACCTCGGACGAGGGCGGACCGCGGGAGATCATCGTGGACGGGGAAAGCGGCCTCGTATTCGCGCATGCGGTTCCCGGCGACCTGGAGAAGAAAATCCTCTCCCTGGCCCTCGACCCCGCCCGGCTGCTTTCCTTCAAGGCCAAGGCCCGCGAACGTGCCATGCTCTTCACCTACGATCGCTCCGCCGAGGCCTTTTGGGATTTCTACACGCGCTTCCACCAAAACAAACTCTAAAGGGAAACACCATGCTCCTACATGCCGTCTATTTCTGGCTCAAGCCCGGCGTCGCCGCCGAAGACATCCGCCGCTTCGAGGAACTCTCCAACGCCATGGCGAAAATCCCCGGGGTCGTGCATCTCTGGGTGGGCAAGCCCGCCGACACCGATCGCCCCATAATCGACCGCAGCTATTCCTACGCCCTGGTCGTGGCCCTGCAGGATATGGCCGCCCATGACGTGTACCAGGAACATCCCATCCACGATACCTTCCGGGAAAAATGCTCCATGCTGTGGAACAAGGTCCAGATCTACGATTCGATTAATTGAAGATTGAAGAAGGTCTGGAGTCTGGGGATGGGAGTTAGCCTTTGGACCGGGCTTGGGCCCTCGGGGAAGCGGCAGCGAATGGTTTTCAGGCGGGCCATCAAGGCCTGCTGTTAGGTAAGACTGGCCGTTAGCCCCAGCCGCCCGTCCCGGTTTTCTCTTTACTCCGGACCCCAGACTCCAAACTCCAGACGTGGCGCCTCTAAGAGCGCCACGGCAAGGATTTCCCACGCTCCCCGTCAAAGCCCTCCTAATCCTTTTTCAGCTCAGCGCCGAACAAGTCGCCAGGAACCCGGCCTCGGCCAGTTCCGCCACGGTTCCCAGGGTCTGCACCGTCAGGCCCTCCATGCGGCCGTTGAGGAACCGATAGGCCGCAATCATCATCGTGAAATAGCCCGCGGTCATGAGGGCCGCGGCCTTCCATGGGAAAAGACCCATGGAGCACAACAACACCGCGGTGAACACCAAGGCGCGCTTCTGCCTGCGCCTGACGGCCGGATCGATCGGTCCTTGTGAGCTGTCCAGCCGGTGGCGGCTGAAAATGATCCCCAACGCCTGGGAACTGCGGCCCAGGATGGGCGTGAGCAGCACCGCGAAAGGCTGCCATTCCGGACGCATATGCGCCAATCCATTCGCCTTGATGAAGAAGAGCAGCGCCACGGCGGCGATGCCCCGCCAATGGTATTCCGGCTTGGGCGCGAATCCCGATCCGGGAAAGGTGCGGCGGCCGTCCATGAGCTCGGCCACGGCGCGCAGGTGGATGCCTCCGGTCATGGCCTCCAATGCGGCGATGGTGGCGATGCAGGCGAGATAGCCCGGCAAGAGGGCCCGCAGGGCCAGGAAGATCAGCACCAGGATGCTGCCCATCCCCGCCCCGACGAGCGGGAAGAAATGCACCGAGCGTTTGAGGGGGATGTGCTTCTTGAACGGGATGGGCAATACCGTGAGGTAGCCCAAGGCGTTGCTGAGGCTCATCAGGGACGGCCGAGAAAATCGAAGTCGACCTGCAGGGAGAAGGGATCGGAACGATCCAGCCTCACCTTGAGCTTGTCGCCCAATTCGAAGCGCTGGCGCGTGCGCTTGCCCACCAGATGCCCGGTGGTCTCGTCCTTCTCGTAGTAGTCGTCCCGCAGGCTGCGCACGGGGATAAGCCCCTCGCCATAGGGTTCCGTGATCGAAACGAAGATGCCGAAGTTCTCCAGGCCGCTGACCTCGCCGATGAAGGTCTCGCCGATATGCCCGCGCAGGACCCAGGCGGTGGCGCACTTCATGCCCTTGCGTTCCGTTTTCATGATCGCGACTTCGCGCTCCGAAATCCGTTCCGCCACGTCCTTGGCCAGCGCCTTCATGTTCTTGCCGACGCGCTCGCCGCGCACGTGGGCCTTGATGACGCGATGGGTCCACAAATCCGCGTAGCGGCGGATGGGCGAGGTGAAATGGGCGTAATACAACCAGCCCAGAGCGAAATGGCCCGAGGGTTCGGGGGAATACTGCGCCTTCTTCATGCTCTGCAGGATCTTGCGTTGCACCGCGGCGGGAAGCACTCCGCGATCCTGGCTAAGCAGGCGGATGAAGAAATTCTGGATGGCGGGATTCAGGTTGCCCCGGCTCTGATCGAGATCCTTGAAGGCCTCGGCCATGCCCTTGTCCTTGGCGACCATGCCTTGCGAGGTCCACAACTCCGAGACCACGTCCAGATCGGGCTGTTCGTGCACGCGGAAGAGGCCTGGCAGCTTGTGCTTGGTGAGGAACTTGGCCGTGGCCTGGTTGGCCAGCAGCATGCATTCCTCGATCCAGGAATGGGACGCCAGGCGCTTGCCCGGATAGATGCGGACGGGAATGCCGTTCTCGCATTCGACCTTGGGCTCCGGGAACTGGAAATCGATGAAGCCGTCCCTGCGGCGCTTGGCCAACAGCACCTGGGTGAACTCGTCGAGCTCCTTCAGGAAGGCGTCGCCTTCTTCCTTGGCCGCCTGGGCCTCTTCGTAGGAATAGAAATGCTCGACGCGGATGAAGGACTCGACGAAGTCGAAGGACTTGAGCTCCCCGTCCGGCTGGACCTCCATCACGCAGGTGAAGGCCAGGCGCTCACGGCCTTCCAGCAGGCTGCACAGGTCGGAGGAGAGGCGTTGGGGCAGCATGGGCGCGGCAATCCAGGGCAGATATTGGGTGAAGGCCCGTTCCACCGACTCGTTGTCCAGGCCTGAATCCGAAGTGACGTATTCGGCTACGTCGGCGATGTGCACGCCCAGCAGCCAATTGCCGTCCCGCTTGCGCTGGAGAGAGATGGCATCATCGTGATCCTTGGCCGTGGACGGATCGATGGTGATGATATGCGTGGACCGGAAGTCCTTGCGGCCCGGATAGTTCTCGAAAACGGGCTCGGGAAACTCACCCGCTTCCTGCAGCGCGCGTTTCGGATAGCCGTATGGTATGGCGTATTCCTTGAAGAAGTGCTTGGACACTTCGCTGAAGGAAATATCCTCTTCCAGGGTCGCGATGATCTTGCCGATGCGCTCCCCGTGCTCGTCGCCGGTGATGCGCGCGCTGACGATGTCACCAGGCCGCGCGGTACCCAGGTTGCGCCTGGGGATGAGCACCATGTTGTCTTCCTGGGGCCGGCCCCGTCCGACAGGGCCGGGAAGCACGAAGTGGAAACCGCCCTGGCGGATCAGCTTGCCCTTGATCAGATTCTTGTCGCCGCCGGTCTTGCTATCGGGAGCCGCGCTCGCATCCTCCCCGTCGATCACCAGGCCCTCTCCTCCGGAGGTGCGGTCATCCCTACGTCCGCTCCCGCCCCTTTTACGATCGTTGCGATCGTCCCGGCCGCCGCGATCGTCGCGACCGCTGCGGGCGCCTCTGGCGCCGCCGCCGCCCTTATCGTCGCGGGCGCCTTTGTCACGGAAGCCGCCCTTGGGCCCGCGCGGCAGGAACTTGCTCCCGCCGCCTTGCTTGCGCCCAGTATTCTTATTGCCCCGCGGCGCGCCAGGCCGGGTAGCGTCTTCGCGAGGGGAAGCGTCACGGGAAGATCCGCCGCGCGGAGCCGAGGTATCACGCGAGGGACGTCCCTCATCCGTTTCCTTGCGACCGGGACCTTTCGCAGCACCCGCCGCGCGCGCTTCGGCCGCCCTGGCCGCCGCCGCCTTGCGGTCCGCGGGGCTGAATCCCAACTCCTTATCGGAATCGAACATGACGGAGGCGTTCTTATCGAGCGGGATATCGATGGGCTCCACGGCGGGACCCGGCGCGCGCTTGAACTTGGATTCTTTTTTCGGCTTTCCTTTTTCCTGCTTGTGCTTGCGCGCGACCGCACCGTTCTCATCCTCGGCCACGAATTTGCGGCCCTTCACCCGACGTACCATTCCATCCTCCTCGAGTGTTTTCAGGATGCCCTGGAATTCCCGGGACTTTTCCCTGGGAACCTCGAACTGTTCTTCCAATCCGGGCAGGCTTTGGGGACGGCGGCCCTGGGAGCGCAGATGCGCCAACAGTTTGTCCTTATCGGGCAGCCCTTGGGGGCCGTGCGTCACTTGACTCCGGCCTTGCTGCGCTCATACTTCAATATGGGATCGCATTTTCCCGGGAACTTCGCCGTGATCTTGTCCGTGCAACCCGTCGCGCTCAGGAACGTACAGGTCTGGCAGACCTTTTCGAACCACTCCTCGGAAATTCCCGGAGGCGGTTGATTCGCCTTGGTTTTTCCGCCCGGGCCGCCGCCGGCTTCCAATTGGTCCAGCTTGGTGATGATGCCTTTGCAGACCATCACCAACTGGTTCACCGACGCCTGCGGCAATTGCATGCTCGCCTGCTGGAGATACATCTGCAAGGACTGGGCGATCAGGTCCTTTTCTTCTTCCGACAATACGGCCATGGGAATCCTCGATTGGTCCGCGTCCGGCCTTGCCCGGAACGGGTGCGGCGGGACGGAAATTCTTCCTTTAATTTAAAAAAAACGGGGACGAGGGACGGCCGGCAAGGAAGAGCCTGAGGCGGACAGGGTCAGGTGCAAGGGGTCCGGCAGTTGCACGGAAGCGATTGGACGGAAGGGGTCAGGCGGATTTACCGGCCAGGGATTCCCTGACCCGGTTTGCCAAAGCCGACATGTCGAATGGCTTCGCGAGCAGGCTGGCGTTGCGACGGGCGAGGACCGGGCCCATTTCATACTGGTGCTGGCGGCCGGTGCAGAACAGGATTTTAAGGTCCGGCCGGATGCGCCACAGCACCTCGGCCGTGTCCAGGCCGTTCATCACTGGCATGTCCACGTCCAGCACCACCAGATCGAAATGGATGCCGCTCTCCAGCATGCGAATGGCGGAGGCGCCGTCCGAGGCGGTGGCGGCGGTATAGCCGAGTTCGCCCATGATGCGCGCGGCGGTCCGGCGGATCACTTCGTCGTCGTCCACGAAGAGCACTTCGCCCTTGCCGGCCGGGGCTTCTGCATGGGCAATAGGCTCCGGGCCCACGGACTTGACCGCGGGCTGGAAAAACAGGCGGAAGTTGGTCCCGGATTTCTTGTCGCTCTCCACTTCCACGAAGCCCTTGTGCTGCTTCATGATGGAGTCGACGATGGTCAGGCCCAGGCCCGATCCGTTCTCGCGCTTGGTGGTGAAGAAGGGCTCGAAGATCTGATCCAGGTTGGTGAGGGGAATCCCCTCCCCCGTGTCCTTGATGGAAAGCATGATGAGTTCCGGCGACGTGCAGGAGCTGTGCCGTTGGCGGAACCCGTCGTCCACGGGAAAGCGTTTGAGGCTCAGGGTGAGCTGACCGCCGGATTTCATGGCGTCGCGCGCGTTCACGCAGATGTTGAGCACGGCCTGCTCCAGCTGGGAGCGGTCCGCCATGATCCAGGTCTCGTCCTTGGGCACGCGGGCCTGCACCTGGATGCGGCTTTCGAAGGAATGCCCGCACAGGGAGACCAGGCTCTTGACCACGGCGTTGAGATCCATCGGCTCCATGACCATGTCCGCGCGGCGGGACAGGGCCAATAGGCGTTTGACCATGGTGGAAGCCCGCGAAGCGCAGGACTCGATGACTTCAAGATCCTCCAGCAGCT
>Ga0209515_10004862_pt1 | contig 17822 bp, 21 predicted proteins | sample Subgroupgradi54m_FD_187454 | JGI IMG/M metagenome (GOLD analysis project Ga0209515, IMG submission 187454) | Subsurface groundwater microbial communities from S. Glens Falls, New York, USA - GMW60B uncontaminated upgradient, 5.4 m (SPAdes)... ...
CTTTTGGGCAAGATCGCCATCTGCCAAGTGCAGGAGGATGATACGGTTCTTATTGAACTCGGAGAACCGGATTATACGATTTTACCCGAGCCAGTGTAACGGGGAAAGTAATGAACAAACGGTCTTGAGTACGAGCGCTCAAGACCGATTTATTTTCTTACGATAAAAAAATAATCCTTCCGCCAGTTTATCAAAGGACTACGTTTTTTAAAAATTAGAATTTTGGCAATTTTGAAAAGAGGGGATTGTACATGTCGTCTTGCATGTCGATGTGCAGTTCTTTGCGGTGTATGTTATCACAAAATTCAATTGGCGCTTTTTTGATAATTGCCAAGGGACGGCGCTCATTGCTTTCACCCATGACGAAAACTGCTGCTGTGGCAAGGCTGTCGGCGACGTTTGTCTGTGAGAATTTAAATTTTCTTCCGAAGATATCAGGTGTCCCGCGATGATCTTTTATGCCGCGAAAGCCGGCATATCCGAGAGCAACGCCTGTCACACCGGCACGAAGGGGGGTAATGTTGCTGTCGGTAATCAAAACACCAAGATGCGTAACGCCGTATTTTTTTTGTAATTTTTTGCGAAGCAGACTTGCGATTTTAAAACTGTCTTTGGGTAAGAGTATGAGCTTGCCGTTTGCGTTTGATTCGTCGATTCCCGCGGAAGCCATAACGATATTATCCTTGATAGTGAGCCACACATATTTGGTGGGTATAGCAAGCTCGCTTTCTACGCGGATCAATCCTTCTTTGATTTGATCATTTTCGGCGATAGCCGTTCGTTTTTCCGCGAGAGCTGCAATTTTTGAGGTAACAACTATCACGGATTCTTCCTGAATCTTTTTAAAATAGTGCGTGATAAAAGAAAACAAGTCGTCACCTTCTTGAAAGATACGAGTCTTGATGGGTTTGATGATCATTTGGTGGACCTACGGGGAGTCGAACCCCGACTTGATCCATGCCATGGATCCGTGATGCCGCTTCACTATAGGCCCTAGCGAGGAATAAAATAAGTGCTTGTACTTATTTTTTCCGAATGACGGGTCTATATCGTTCTGGATATAGGCCCAAATACTATTTCTTTTGGATATTCTCTATAATTTGCTGAATTTGTGGTGCTAATAGCTTCGCATTATTGATAGCAAAATCGGGGGCTGATTGCAATCGGTTCTCGTGGAGCTTTTTGCGGATATGATACACGCGGATCGCCTCGGCCGCATTTTTGAATAATTCTTTTTTGGTGTAGCGCTTGTTTTTAAGACGGCGAAGGATGACTTCTCCGGGCGTATCAATGCGGATGAAAAAGAAATAAGCGCCGTATTTCTCGGCAATCTTTTTCAGTTCGCGCTGGCGGTGGGGGAGGACGGCATCAAAATCGGCGATAACGGATTTACCTTCTTTGAGCGCTTGGTCGCGGAGCTTGGCTGCAATGCGGGGAGCTGCGTCGTAGCTTTTGTCTTGTTGGCGAAGTTCTACGCGGATGTCGTCGGTACGCACGTGAACTGCTTTGAGTTTCTTTGCAAGAATTGCCGCGATATGGGATTTACCGGAGCCGACGGGGCCGGTAAGAGCGATGAGAAGTTTTTGTTGGATATGTTTAGCAGGGGTCTGAATCATTTTCAGTAAAATCTATCTAAATGAAGAAATAATATAAAACGATCAGAGCAAAAACGAATACAAGAAATTCAATGATTGCGTAAGGGTGCCATTTTAGATAAATGTTTTGTATCCATTTTTGGTCGCCGTAATATCTGTCCAAGCGATCGATATCTTCGTGTTTCCAAGAATAAAATGTTTGCTTGGGAGGTTTTCTCCCGTGAGGCGGTTCATATCTATAGAAGAAAGCATAGTGATTTTTTCTAAGAGGATAAAGCCATTGAATGCCCCAGCCGATTCCAATACTGTCATGAATGAAATGAAAGAGAAAACATATTGCGAACAACACCGCCCATGCGGCGCTGTATGGTAAAAGGATTATAATCCCAAAAGGAATAGAGAGCAGGGGATAATGCAACAGGTCTCTGTGCTTATGCGCGTTTCGGGTGCCCCCTTGTTTCCCTAAGTGGAAGATAAAATCAATATCTACAAGAAGGGAAAAGACGATTCCGGCGGCAATAAAAGACCATGTCAAAGGCATTAAAAATAATTTGGTTACTGCAATTGCTGTTAACACGCCCATGCCAATATCTAAAAACATAGTTTTCCCTATAATCAAAAAAGACCACCTTAGATTCTGCTTTTATGTATTGACGCAGTATTCTTAAATTAGTCCGAACGCATTTCGCCACCTATGGCGGCGAGGAAGTGCTCCCGCGAAAATTCGGAAAGGCGGCGCCTGCCCCCGCCGAAGCCTCGGCGCAGGCGGGGAGCCACACCGCTGATTCAGTGGAATCACCTACTGGGTGACAATTTCAAGTTTTTCTTTGGCGGCAACTAATTTTATGATTTTGATAGCCGATTGTAAATCAATGCAAATGAAGCACCAAGAATCCAAAAAGCCGATGCTTCAACTATCGTACCCAACGCAACATGAGTAAAACTGCTATCGAAATCCGTCACTTGAAGATGAAGACCGGCAACAAACAAATTCATCGTCCATTCGTACGAACGAGGTGCAACAGAAATCCACAAATGAAAAAGTGGGTGGAGTATCAAATCGATAATGGCGAAAGTATTTGCGAACGTGATAACGTTAAGCATGTGGGAGATTCTTTAGTAGTTCTTTTTAAAAAATCAATTATTGAAAGGTGATTCTGGCTATTACGTCCGGATAATAATTCCATGGCTCTAATGTTTTTCAAATGTGGCGCCCCCAGCAGGAATCGAACCCACATCTCTTCCTTAGGACGGAATTGCTCTATCCATTGAGCTATGGGGGCAGTGTGGCCGATTGCTCCACCAACGTAGCATAGAATTGCGTTGTTTTCCAGTTTGTCTGTATAATGGAGATATCCGCTACATCTAACTTTTTTTATATGAATCACGAAGAACAAATTATTGGGACAACGCGCCTGGCCATGCCTGCGGTAGCAAGTATTATCGTAGGCAAGGACTACGAAGAAATTTTGAAAGAACGACCCTATGAACTCATGATGCCGCATGAGGATCATGTGGATTTGCCGATTCCCGAAGAGGAATTGCCTCATACCAAGGGTGGTAAAGTGCGTGTGGGCGGGGGATCGGGTTTCGTGGTGGATCCGAGCGGACTTGTTTTGACTAATAAGCATGTGGTGATCGATCCGAAAGCTGAATATCTGGTGACGTTGCCAAATGAAGATACGTATCCGGCAAAAGTTCTTGCCCGCGATCCTATGAATGATGTTGCGGTGCTCAAGATCGAGGCAGAGGGTTTGCCGTATCTGGCGCTTGGAGATTCTGATACTATCGACCTTGGGCAATCAGTGCTCGCGATAGGTACCGCGCTAGGTGAATTTCAAAACACCGTTTCGTGCGGTATCGTATCAGGCCTTTCTCGTTTTATCAGCGCCATCACCGACCAGGAAGGGCATTCGCAGCGCTTGCGCGGACTTATTCAGACCGATGCGGCGATCAATCCGGGCAACTCCGGCGGGCCATTGGTAAACTTGCGCGGAGAGGTGATCGGTATTAACGCAGCCATTGTATTTGGCGCGCAGAATATCGGATTTGCTATTCCCATCAACAAAGCAAAGCGAGATTTGGTGGAGCTAAAAAAATACGGACGCATTCGCCGGCCGTTCTTGGGAATTCGTTATATTCTTTTGAATACCATGCTTGGCAAGCGATTCCGCTTGCCGCTTGAAAATGGAGCATTCGTGCTTCGGGAGGGGATTCCTGGCCATCCGGCGGTCATGCCGGGATCAGCCGCATTTAAGGCGGGCATTCGGGAGGCGGATGTTATACTTGAGCTGAACAATAAACAAATCACTGAAAAAGTAGCCATCGAGGATGCGCTTGAAGATATACCGATCGGAAGCACGGTTCCGATGAAAATATGGCGCAAAGGAGAGGTGAAAGAATTAAGCGTTGTCGCAGAAGAGCATACTCTCGAATAGATAACATACTATAAAATAAATATCCCCGAGAACGGGGATATTTATTTTGTCTTGTCCGAGGTTTATAATATCGCAGAAAGGAGGAGTACTTGGATCTTTCCAAGGATTTCTGGAAGAGAGTAGTTTGCTTTTACAAGATATTCTTGTACGCCCAGACGTTTTGCTTCTTCTTTGTCAGCGTCTTCTGCCATGTTAGAGAGTACCATGACTTTTACTTTGACTCCGTTAGGGAGGCGGCGAATCTCGCGAAGCACTTCGAATCCGTTTTTGTCGGGAAGGAGGAGGTCTAGCACTATGAGATCGGGCTGCAATTGGGCATATGCATCAATTGCTGCTTGTCCTGTCTGATAGCTGTACGTCTCAAGGCCTGCGTTCTTGAGCTCATTGCCCAAAAGTTCCACCATGAAGACATCGTCTTCAATAACAAATATTTTTGGTTTTTTGATTTCTTCGGGCATATAGAAGTATAATACATCAGATGAAGAAATTTTACTAATAGGATCAGAGCTTAGGGATTGATTTTGAACTATTGTGGCTAACTTTTCTCCTGTTCATAGTGATGCTTATTGCAATCATGACGACTCCGAGAAGGAAGGAAAGAAAAAATAGCCACTGGTGGATACCAAGAGCAGCACCACAAATATCCCAAAGTCCTTCATGGCAACGAGCACTGTCTAAGTCTTCTATTGCCATACTCCAGCGGAACCATTCATAAACCGAGAAGGCAAAAGAAATTATTGCTAGATTCAAATAAAACAAATAAGATTTTTTCATAAAGATACGATATTATTAAGGGCGGCTAACGGGAATCGGACCCGTGATAAAAGCTCCACAAGCTTCTGTGTTACCATTACACCATAGCCGCCGTATCTCTAGAAGAGTTTATCTCAATTATCCTAGCATGAAAATGAAGAAAATCAATAGTATTTATATATGCGCAGCAGTAGTTTCTTTGGGAGCTTTTTTTATAGCTGCTCCGGTTTCATTTGCCGCGACCACTCTTTTTGTTCCCTTTACTTCCCAGGCGCCGTTTGGAAATTGGGCTATGCCATGGCAGGAGTTTTGTGAAGAAGCTTCTGTGGTGATGTCGGTTCATTTTTTATTAGGTACTCCGTTAACAATGTCGCGCGCGGAAGCCGAGATGCAGATTATTAAGCAGTACGAACAGATTGTATTTAAGAAATATTATGATACGTCGGCCACCGAGACGGCATCTATTCTTAAGAATCTTTATGGATTTAAGAATATTAATACAGAGCGCATAAGTAGCGCATCTGATATCACTAAAGAATTATCGCAAGGCCACATAGTTGTCGTGCCTACCGCCGGCCGTTTATTAAAGAATCCAAATTTTACGCCGCCAGGGCCTTTGTATCATATGGTTGTAGTGAAGGGATTTGATAGCGCAAAGCGCACATTTATCGTGAACGATCCGGGAACGCGCAATGGCAATGGGTATATCTATGATCAGAGTGTGCTCATGAATGCTATTCATGATTGGAATGGAGGAGATGTATTGCACGGAGAAAAAATAGTGATAGTGGTAAGCAAATAAAAATCCCGCAATGAGTGGGATTTTTATTTGAGTTGCTTATTCTGCAGACTTAGATTTTTTGCTGAATTTATAGATATAGAGGATTTCGAGGATGCCGAGGGTGTTGATGACAAGAAGAGCTATAAACCATCCGGTATGTCCTTTGCGTGCCGCTTTCCAAAGGGCGGCGCCTTTCCATATGACAGACCAGGCGGCTAAGATAAAAAGAAAAAATCCCCAGATGAATCCGGAAAAAAATCCCCAGAACGGACTTCCAATCTGGCTATATTGAACATACGTCATCCAATGCATGGTTTCATCCTTTAGGACAATTTTTTTATGTTAGTTTTCTAATCGGGGATTACTTTGCTTATATCCAATGTCCGCCCAGTAGGATTCGAACCTACGACCGTTTGCTTAAGAGGCAACTGCTCTACCAGCTGAGCTATGGGCGGATACAACTAAACTAGAGAAATTGTATCTCAAAAAGAGAGGAATTACAATTCTCATAAGAACGTCTCCGGAGGGATTCGAACCCCCAATAACTGCTTCGAAGGCAGTCGTGATATCCGTTTCACTACGGAGACAAGTGGTTATTACATTATCATAAAAACGAAAAAAATCAAATGTTTGATTTTTGTCGTCCCCGCGAAAGCGGGGATCCAGTGTTTAATGCCGAAGATTATCTGGATTCCCACAAGTCTTTTATATGACAGATGGTGGAATCGAGAATAAAAAAAGCCCCTTTTTTTGGAAGGGGCGGGGGATGGGGGCCAGACGGATCTGGCTAGGTATACTTCACAACGATGGATTTAACGTTTCCTTTAACGAGTTTGACCTCGTAGGAGTAAACGTTAATCTCGGCGCAGCTGCCCATAAACTTCTGAAGGGCGGCGTTGATCTGTGCCTGGTTTTGGGCCACGCTTCCTTTGAGGTTCAGGGTGATTGTTTCAGTAGAAAGGTTGGCCGGGACGTTGGTTTTGGCAATGGCGGGCATGGCGGTCAAAGAGAGCATAATAGCCATAACGATGGTCAGGAATGCTGTTTTCATGGTCTTCTCCGTTCGTTGAGATTTTATTGTCCAAAGGGCTTAATATGGTCATTATATATCAAGTCGAGAAAATAGTCAAGGGCAACACGAATGTGGATAAATTGAGGACAAAATGATAAAAAATCCCTCGCAGCGCGGGTGCTGCGAGGGAAGGGGCGGAAACACTACCGAATTAGTGGCGCGTGCTCCAGTAAAAGGCTGCGATTAAGGCGCAGCGGACAAATCGTGTGTTCTGCCTATGGGCATTGAGAAACGTTCTTGCCGCTTGAGAATCCGGACCGTGGCCGGTGCCCAGTATTTCGATGTATGCAGTAAGTAGCGTATGGAGCATTTGCCTCTCCTTTAGGGAGTTTGTTTTGGTTCGTGTTTGACCCAAATGCCGTAGGTTAATGACCAAATATTATGATTCTCAATGTTGAACCATGTGACCCGGAGGGAAAATTGCCTCTCGAATGCTGCAAGCGCCATAAGAACATATTTCTGGTTCTCGCTTGGCATGCCGACTAAATTGAGCGGGATGTAGGAGAAGTTCCCCTCTGTTTTTACAAACTCCATATTCAGAGTAAAACCTTTTTCTCCTGCTTCCTTAATGACAACGCTCTCGATAATCGGGTGGTGCTTGGTGGGCGTGGGCGGCGTTGCGGCAGCCAGTGACACTATCAAGAATATAACCGACAGGCTGATGATAGAGGACAGTACGACCCGGAACACTTTCATAGGAAACTTCCTTGTTAAGTTATGTGAAGAACGTATTTTTATAATACATTAAACGTATAAAATGTCAATATTAAAAAATAAGCGTCCCATTCTGCTGGTTAGCAGTGCGGGACGCTATATGCTCTATGTGAGCAGGGATGTATTACGCTGATTTTTTCGCTACCATGATGAAAAATAATGGCGGAAGATTTCTTGGCTCGAAATGCCACTCTACGTTCGCAAAGTATTCACGGAGGTAGGGAAGCATCAGGCGGGAGAACTGGTAGACTACGAAGACTCCATTGGGGGCGAGCGCTTCGTAGGTTTGCTCTACTATGCGCAGACGTTCTTTCGGCTTGAAGAATGAAAACGGAATGCCGGAAATGGCTGCGTCTATTTTTTTTATGCCGGCCTTTCGTAAGTATTCATTGATGTGGAGCGCATCTCCTTCTTTGACGCAAAGGCGGCGATCACGGATGGTCATAAGTTCAAGGACGAAGTCCGGATTTCGTTCGACTGCGATCAGCTTGCCGGATTGGGGCATGCGCCTAAGGAGATGCTTGGTAATGACTCCGTCGCCAGGCCCGTATTCCACTACGGTCTGTGCGGTTACGGGGATATAGGGGAGCATGCGGGCAATGGCGTAGCGCGAAGTAGGAGCGACTGCTGCCACTTTTATATCATTGAGAAATGTGGTGGCGAAAGTGAGTGCCTTCATCTTTTCTCCCTGTGCTTTTGCGGGGCGTAGTGAATTCTAGTGTTTAAGAACGTAATTAATTTATAATATAATTTATATTTTTTGTCAAATAAAAAACAGCCCCGACAACGTATGTTGCCGGGGGCAGGGGGAGTTAGGCGTTGCCTTGCGGGATGAACCGCAGGAGTTCGCCTAACCCGTCACCATAGTCCACGCGGTGCCAGCGCGCAACGGCAAGCCGTTGCGGTTCCTCTTGGCCGTGCTCATCAAGATCGCAACGAGAAGTGAACTCGTCGTCAACCTCAATGGACTGGACGTCCTTGAGAGGCACCGTGATCCGCTCGCCTCCGCGGAAGCCATAGACATACGGTTTGAGTTCGAGAAATGCAACCTCGAATTCAACCTTATGATCATGGCCTTGCTCATCCTGGTACCGCAGCGTGATGCGCGGTTTGAGGAGATCAAGAGCGAGGCGGTCGGGGACCGGGGTGGTGGTACGGTACTGCATGGGACGCCTCCTTGCCCAAAGGCATAGAGGTTGCGGACTGCTCTGGGATTACCTATGCATCCACGTTGGATGTAAGGCGCCAGAGCGGGGAACGGTAGTTTTTTCAGTTCGTTTGAATAAAAGTCTTCTCGTAACTTTTCACAACCGTCTTTTTGTCCGCAAAGGGCAAAGAAGGGAGTCCCGTAAAGCTTGATATTATAGCATATTATTTTAAATAGCTTGATTAACAGTGTATAGTATTATCAAAAGTTTGTCAAGTCCCTCTATATAAGATATACTATATTACGTATGAAACGCGATACTATTAAAATCCCCCGTGAGGTGGAAGAAATCGTAGCCAAACTCGTAGATGCGGGCTTTGAGGCCTACCCGGTGGGCGGGTGCGTGCGTGATCTTTTGCGCAATGTAACGCCCTATGACTGGGATGTGACTACCTCGGCAAAGCCGGAGGAGATTTTGCATTTGTTTCCGGAAAGTTTTTATGAAAATGCTTTTTTGACCGTAACCGTCAAAACAGGCTCCGAAGATCCGGCGCTTAAAGAAATCGAAGTAACCACGTATCGCAACGAAGGCAAGTATACGGATAAGCGCCATCCCGACGAAGTGAATTATGCTAAAACTCTGGATGAAGATCTTTCTCGCCGCGACTTTACGATCAATGCGATGGCGCTCACCCTTACCGGGGATGTGATTGATCCGTTTGACGGACGCAGTGATCTGGAGAAAAAACTGATTCGATCAGTGGGCGATCCGATCAAGCGTTTTGACGAAGATGCGCTTCGCATGATGCGAGCGGTGCGCTTCACCGCACAGCTTGGTTTTGAAATTGAAGAAAAAACGAAACATGCCATTTCAAAACTTTCTCATACCATTGAGTTTATCGCTTCCGAGCGCATTCGTGATGAGTTTATCAAAATGGTGAAATCAACTGCCGGACGCGCGGTGATTGATCTCATGCAAGAGCTCGGACTTTTGAAACATATCATTCCTGAACTCGAGCAGGGGATCGGCATGGAAAACCGTCCGCGTATTTTTACGATCTATGATCACAATCTCAAGGCGTTTGATTACGGCGTAAAAGCCGACTTTCCATGGGACGTGCGTATTGCCGCTCTTTTGCACGACGTGGCAAAGCCCGCTACCCGCGGACCGAAGAAAAATGACGAGTGGACGTTTTACGGACATGACGTGGTGGGAGGCAAGATGGCGGCGCAGATTTTGGAGCGTATGCATTTTCCGCGCCATACCATTGAGAAGCTGGCCACGCTGATTCGCTGGCATTTGTTTAAATATGAATCCGAAGAAGAAACAACTGATTCTTCCATTCGCCGCCTTATTCGCAATGTGGGCGCGGATAATATGAACGACTTGGTGCGCGTGCGTATTTGCGACCGCATGGGCATGGATGTGCCGAAAGCCGTGCCGTATCGTCTGCGTCATTTCCAGTTTCGCGTAGAGAAAATTTTGCGCGAAGAAGAAGCGCCGACTCCGAAAATGCTGAAAGTAAAAGGCGAGGACATTATGCGTATCCTTGGCATTGCGCCGGGGCCTAAGATCGGCCGTATCATTGAAGTGTTGATGCAGGAGGTAATCGATAATCCTTCGCTTAATGCTCCGGACGTGCTGGAAGCGCGCGTTACAGAGCTTGGGAAATTGCCTGATGAAGAATTGGTGAAAATTGCCGAAGCTGCGGAAACAAAAGTGGAAATGACTGAAGACCAGCGCATTTCAGGAATGAAGGCGAAGTATTGGGTGAAGTAGAGATTAAAAACCCGCACAAGATTTGCGCGGGTTTTTGGTTTAATCATCATCGTCTGCTTGAGGCCAGAATTCCAGAAGAAGCGGGCCTATTATTTCTTTGGTCCGTCTTTTCCTTCGCGCGCACGCAAGGCAATTGCTCATCTCGTGTGCACGTACATATCTGAAGCTGGGCGGATTTTCTCCATGGCATTCTTCGAATTCTTGATACATAGCATTTACGCACCATCGGCAGTATTGCGGATCTTGCGGGGATGGGCATCCATGGTTTTGTTCACACCTAGATTCGGGGCATGTGAGATTTAAAAGAACATCGCAGCGAATACACCGATCTCCGGCAGCGGGCATACGTTCTCCTTTACTGGTAGGGAAATAATTACAGGCATTGTGCAGGAAAGATCCTCTTGTGTCCAGATAGGCGCGTTGGCTTGATTTTCTCTGTGCTAGACAGTATAAATAAGGAACGTTATTTCCATGCGTAAGGAAATATAACGGGCCGTAGTATACCGGTAGTACATGCGCTTCGGGTGCGTAGAGACCGGGTTCGATTCCCGGCGGCCCGATCAGTTTTCTTCTTATTTGAAAAAGTGACGTGATGGCGCATTTGGGCGTTAGTATTTTGTATGGAATCAACACTGAAGCATATTGCATTTATTCCCGACGGCAATCGCCGGTGGGCGCGGGAGCATGGATTAGTGCCATGGAAAGGGCATGAGAAGGGTGCTGCGCGCTTTTTTGAGATATCGGAGGAAGCATTCACGTCAGGCATTTCCTATGTTACGCTGTGGGCAGCATCAGCTGACAACCTTACTAAGCGCAGTGCTATTGAGATTAAATTTCTTTGTTCTATCATTCGCCGCGAGCTTGAGAGCAAGCGTACGATTGCGCGCTTCATGGACAACCATATCCGCGTGCGCTTTATCGGGCAGTGGAAGAAACTGGTGCCTGATCAGAAGCTTATTGCCGTCATTGAGCAGCGCCAAAAAGATACGCAACATTTCACCGAGCGCAATCTAACCGTGCTTTTCGGATATGACGGAAAGCGCGAGATGATGGAAGCGATCAAGAAGCTGCGCAAATCGCCGGAAACCCCGATTGATTACGAATCGGTCAAAGAAAATTTGTGGACGCACGAATTGCCGCCGGTAGACCTCGTGGTGCGCACAGGAGGGGAGCCGCATTGGTCTGCAGGATTTATGATGTGGCATACGGCAGATTCCCAGTTTTATTTCACGCAAAAATTTTGGCCGGACTTTGATGGCAAAGAATTACAGAAAGCATTGGCTGATTACGCGCGGAGGGAAAGGAGATTTGGGAAGTAGTGTACCTTTTCTGTCATTCCCGCGAAGGCGGGAATCCAGTATCTTAATATCGAAAAGGGATGGATTCCCGCCTTCGCGGGAATGACAAGAGGGAAGATAACGTTTTATACGGGCCCATAGTAAAGTGGTATTACATCACATTCGCATTGTGGAGGCGCGAGTTCGATTCTCGCTGGGTCCACTACGATGAAAATCATAGTTCAAAATCTGGCAACCGAATATCAGGATAATGGTGCGGGAAAGATTATACTTTTTTTGCATGGGTGGCGGGATGATCTTCGTACGTTTGATTCTCTTGTACCGGTTTTATCTTCGACGTACAGATGTGTCAGGCTTGATCTTCCGGGGTTTGGTCAGACTGAATTGCCCCGAGAGGCGTGGGATGTAGGCCGCTATGTGCAGTTTGTGAAGAGTTTTATTCAGAAATTAAATATCGAGGTTGATATACTTGTTGGTCATTCATTTGGAGGGCGAATCGCTATTAAAGGTACTGCCACAAAAAGTCTCCAGCCTCATAAAATTATACTTATTGGATCTGCGGGCATAGCGAAAAGCCGAACTGTTCATAATTCGATCTTGAAAGTTGCTGCAAAGATTGGAGGACTTATAACGTATGTGCCGCCGCTGCTTTTTTGGAGAAGAGAATTGCGTAAAAAGATGTACGGATATATAGGAAGCGATTACGGAAATGCCGGAGCATTGAGAGAAACGTTTCTTAAGATTATCTCTGAAGACCTTAGTGAGAATGCAAAGCAGATTACTGTGCCTACGCTTTTGATTTGGGGAGCTGATGATACAGAGACTCCGTTGTCTGATGGGGAGCAGCTATCGCGATTGATTCCGGGTTCTCGGTTGAAAGTAGTACACGGGGCTGGGCACTTTGTTCATAGGGAAAGATCGGAGGAAGTGATAAAACTAGTACAAGAATTTATATAATGAAAAACTTTCTCTCCCGTTACAATCCGCGTTATCCGCGATCTCTTGTGTATATGCTGCAGGCAAGCGAATATAACATTCGCGATTATTTGGCTTGGTATCACAGAACGGAAGATTTTGTTCATGTGGAAAAACGCAAGCAGTTTGTAAAAACCAAGAAAGCTCTTTTACTGTTGCGGATTTGCTGGATTATCATTCTCGCGCTTATTGGCAGTGGCGTATGGGTGTTGCTCGGCGCAGCTGCTCCGTTGAGCTATGGTATTTTTTTGTTGATTATACTTTTGTCGCCTTATATCTTGGCCTACGCCATAGTGATCCCTCTTTTTGTTATTGAGAGATTCATTCAGAGGCCTCTTGAGTCTGCGATAATCCAAAAAGCGCAACAAAAACTTAAAGAACATAAAGCTATTAAAATAGGTATTGCCGGAAGTTTCGGAAAAACGACAATGCGCGAGATCCTCAAGACGGTGCTGTCCGAAGGAAAAAAAGTAGCAGCTCCGCCCCGCAGCTACAATACGCCGCTGGGGATCAGCCAATTTATCAGCACATTACAGGGAGATGAAGATGTTCTTATTTTTGAATTGGGAGAGTATTATCCCGGTGATGTGAGGAAGTTGTGCGATTTGGTGCAGCCCGACATGGGAGTTATTACCGGTATAAATGAAGCGCATCTGGAAAAATTTGAAACGCTTGAAAAAACGGCCGCGACTATTTTTGAGCTTGCTGATTATTTGGGTGAGAAGCGGACGTATGTGAACGGTGAAAGCGAGCTTGCGCGAAAGAATGCCCGCCCCACGCATATTATATATGATAAGCAGCATGTGGGAGATTGGAAGATTGAGAATCAAAAGTCTGATTTAAACGGAACGTCATTTACTTTTACAAACAACGCCGTGTCGTTGGAATTAAATTCAGCGCTCTTGGGCGTGCACCAGATCGGCCCTCTTGGCGCTGCCGCTGATCTTGCATCGAGTCTCGGATTATGGCCTGAACTGGTGAAGGCGGGTATTGGCAAGACTAGACCTTTTGATCATCGCCTAGAGCCGAAAATCGACAGTGCAGGCGTCATAACGCTAGACGATAGTTACAATGGCAATCCTGACGGCGTAAAAGCAGTGATTGATTTTCTTGCAGCTCTGAAAGATCACCGGAGATTTTATGTAACTCCCGGTTTAGTGGAAATGGGGGTGCGTACAGAGGAAGTGCATAAGCAGATCGGCAGGGATTTGGCCAGCGCCCATATAGAAAAAGTTATTCTGATTAAAAACTCCGTTACTTCTTATATCGAAGAAGGTTTGAAAGAAGCAGATTATAAAGGCGAGGTGATATGGTTTGATAACGCGCTCGCGGCTTTTGCCGCATTGCCTCATCTGACGGTGAAAGGGGACGTAGTGCTTTTGCAAAATGATTGGCCGGATCAGTATCAATGATTTAGAGTAGACCTATGAAAAAGACTGTTGCCGTATTTTTTGGAGGGCGCAGTGCGGAGCATGATGTTTCTATCATTACTGCGCATACGCCTATAATCCAATCCCTTCTTGCAGCGGGACAATTTGATGTGCAGCCGATTTATATTGCCAAAAACGGATCGTGGTATTCCGATCAGGCGATGAATGACATCGCGTATTTCAAGCGAGATGATCTGGAGAGTCAATTGGCAAAACAAAAGAAGGTGCAGATGTTGTTTGATAAAGGACTTAAAATAATGTGGCAGGGCTTTATGCCCAAAACAGTTAATATTGATATTGCATTTCCCGCGATGCATGGAACATTTGGCGAGGATGGGAGCTTGATGGGACTTTTGCGCATGGCGGGCATTCCTTTTGTCGGCTGTGATATATTTGCTTCCGCAGTTGCTATGGATAAAGTTCTGACAAAGCAAGTCATAGCAGCGGAGGGTGTTCCCGTTGTCCCGTATGTATGGTTTACCGCATATGACTGGGGAATAAAAAAAGATGTATTAAAAGAAAAAATTGCCAAATTAAAATGGCCGCTCTTTGTAAAGCCCGTGCATTTGGGATCCAGTATTGCCATTACGAAAGTGAAGCAAAACTCGGAACTCGAAAATGCGATAGAGGTGGCGCTTCATTATGACGACAAGGTGCTGGTGGAGGAGAGCGTGGAAAATCTTGTCGAGGTAACGCTGCCGATCATGGGCAATGATGAACTGCAGCTAGCGGCGGTAGAGAGGCCGCTTAATAAAACAGAGTTTTTTGATTTTAACGATAAATATCTTTCAGGCGGTAAGAAATCCGGAGGAGCGAATAGCGAATATAGTGAGATTCCTGCGAATATTGATAAAGAGCTGGCGGATCAAGCAGAGGATTTGGGAAAGAGAACGTATTATGCGCTCGGCTGCTCCGGAATAGCGCGAATTGATTTTCTTATTGATGGTGTGTCTAAACAAGTCTACGTGAACGAAGTAAATACGCTTCCGGGAAGCTTGTATCAGCATAATTGGAAAAAGACGGGAGTATCGGGCGTAGAGCTTATTATGAAATTGATCGCTTTGGCAGAAGAACGCTTTGCGTCACACAAGGATATAACATATACGTTTACGTCAGATATCTTAAAAAAATCAGGAGGACAGAAGATGTAGCATTGGATTATTTAAAAACATACGAAAACGTATGTTTTTTGTTTTCCTGTGCGTTTTTGTCGATGATAGAGTATACTGGAAACAGTTATTTATCCATTTTTGTTTTATTTTATTATGGACCCAAATACATGGTATTTTGCATTGAGTGCGCTTGCACAGGTGATCGGAGGAGTGCTTGGACTTAATGCCATTTTCGTAGCAGTACGATTGGAACATATCATCAAACAGGTAGATTATTATAAGCGCCGGGGTGCGAGTACTTTGAAGTGGGAGAAAAAAAGCGAATTGGGAGATGACCGCATTTCATTTGACGGGCGCTATATTTTGAAAAAACTTAAAGCTCTTGAAAAGAAGCATCGTGATGACCCTGCATTTATCGTACATTTGGAGCACACGCTCAAGCGCTATGATCCGACACTGCGCGCAACGCCGGAGCGGGCGATTCGTTTTATGGATGATACAATCTACTCATTGGAAGATAATCTTGAGCAAAAAAGAAATGTAATACATAGTATGATCACACCTTCGGTAATCTCTCTGTTTGCGATTTTTGGTTCTATGATGATGCTTGGATTTAGCGATTATTTCATTAAATCGTTTTCCGCTAGTCTCGATGCGTTGATAGGCATTATCGTTATCGGCATCTTGGGCATGTACTTGATTGCGGTGTCTTCTTATCGTATTCTGTGGTCTATAGAATAGACCTGTCCCCTTATAACTTTCGTTACGAGATTTTCAGATTTCGAGCGAGACGAAGTAAAAATTATGAGGCATATACGGAGTATATGTCGAATAATTTTTACGAAGTCGCAGCCGAAATCTGGAAATTGCAGTAGAAAAGTTATAAGGGGACAGGTCTAATAGAACCTCTGTGTATTTTTCTGTTTAACTTTTAATTTAATGCATGCACATTACGACTATCTTATTATCGGAGGAGGGGTTGCGGGTGTGACTGCCGCCGAAACGATTCGCGAGCATAATAGCGATGTCCACATTGCGATCATCGAGCGCGAGCCGCACGTCCTGTATTCTCGCGTACTTCTGCCGTCCTATCTCAAGGGGCGCATTACGCGGTCTAAACTTTTTTTGCGCACCGCAGATGATTTTACGAAAAAGAAAATAGATATCCATCATCAGGAGACGGTTATCTCGATTGATTCGCAGCATAAAGAGATCAAACGCGAGAATGGGAAAGTATTCACTTATGGCAAGTTACTGCTCTCAACTGGCGGACGGGTGCGAGAGTGGGGGAAGCAGGAAGACCAGCATTTAATGTACCGTCTGCAGACGCTTGATGACGCGGATCGGCTTTTTGCGGCTCTTTCCGCTATTAAAAATCCTTTGGTGATAGGATCGTCATTTATCAGTCTTGAATTGGCAGAGATTTTTTTCTTAAATCACATTATTCCTACGGTGCTTGTGCGCGACTCCTATTTTTTCGGCCATCTTTTGGATGAACAGGGGGGACAGCTGATACATGAGAATTTCTTGCGTTTGGGCATCAAAGCAGACTATGGCGATACGGTGACGCATATCGATCAAAGTCCTGCGGATACTACGCACTCTGCGAGTGCGGAGGCGGTGACTACAGCAGGAAAGAAATTCCCTGTTGATGCGATAGGGGTGGGTGTGGGCATTGATCGGAATCTGGAGTATGCGAGCAGATCGGGCATTACGTGCACGGAGCACGGTATTCAGACAAATGAATTTTTAGAGACGAATCAGCCGGATATTTTCTCGGCAGGAGACGTAACGGAGTATTTCGATACTATTTCAGGCAGGCATCGCAGTGTAGGGAACTGGACCAATGCGGTATTGCAGGGCAAGCGCGCGGGTCTTAACATGATAGGGCAACGCGGAGCGTTTATTTCAGTTCCCAGTTATTCAATTACGAATCTCGGATTCCAGATTACCGCTTTGGGAGATACCAGTAATCACGAGGGTGCGATCGTACGGATTGACAAGGAGCACAAGCAGTATGCGAGGTTCTTTTTTAAGGGCGACGTGCTGGCAGGTGCCGTGCTTATCAATCGATTTAAGGATAAGGCTCATCTTGCCGGCCTCATAGAAAAGCAAGTAAATGTAGCTCAATGGAAGGCCCGGCTAGCTGATAATTCATTTGACATACATAGTATATAAATGGTAATGTAATAATCTAATTTTGTTGATAGTTCTGCGGATCTTTACCCCTCACGGGACGCCTGCTGGCAGCCCCTCGGAGAGGTATGCATTCGGGTAATATCGACAGATAAAATGGAGGAACATCACGAACATTCAGAACATCATGCGGAAAAAGAACATCATGGAAGGATCAGAGTAGAGCAGATGGACCAGAATCCCTACATCATTCCGTTTTCTATCGTTCTTGCAGGGGTGATTATCGCTGTCGCGATTTTATTCACGGGCGCCAAACCCGCTTCCGTGCCGGGCAAGCAGCCTGCACAGGCAGGTAACAGCGTTGCTACGGCGGGAGATTTTAAAGCATTGGAGAATGGACCTACATTGGGAAATCCCGATGCGCCGGTGACTGTTGTGGAATTCGCTGATTTTCAATGTCCTTTTTGCGGTCGTTTTTATAGCAGTACGGCCAAAAGTATTATTAGTTCGTATGTTAAAAATGGCCAGGTGAAATTTGTATATCATGATTTCGCTTTTCTCGGTCAGGAATCAAACTGGGCAGCTGAAGCG